>Ga0208643_1002036_pt1 | contig 10403 bp, 1 predicted proteins | sample VirMetDEL_Nov_12_FD_184516 | JGI IMG/M metagenome (GOLD analysis project Ga0208643, IMG submission 184516) | Aqueous microbial communities from the Delaware River and Bay under freshwater to marine salinity gradient to study organic matter... | ecosystem: Environmental > Aquatic > Marine >... | reverse complement strand
TCCACCGTTAACAGCTGCATAAAAAGTAGAATACTTTAACAGGCTCTTAACATCAATGTTTCCAATTGTTTGCGCTACTGTTATATTAGATATAAGTAGTAGCAATATTATTAGTTTTCTTACCATCTCTTTATTATCACTTATTTTTTGAATTGTTTACTTAATCGTGGTAGTAACAATACCCACTTTTATTTGTTGTTTTCATCTTACATCTTTTACCATCAGACTTACGTTTTCTACATTGAACTTCTTTACCGTCAGATCTTTTAGTAGTAGATTCGTGTACTGTACAAAAAAGTTTACCCGCAACAACTTTAGTTTTACATCTTTGACCACCTTTACTTACAGCAGAACAAATACCATCTTTTTTACTTTTCTTTTTATTCCCTTCAATAACAGCTTTGTTTTCTTCTTCTTTTTCTTTTTTCTTTTTCTCTTTCTTAATCTTAGCTCTCTTCTTAGACTCTATTTTCTTTTCTTCTTTTACCTCGTCTTTAGCAGCTTCTATATCCGGATCTTTAATTCCTAAGTCCCAAGTGTTTTGTCCTAATAACAAGGCAACACGTTGCCACCATTTGTGAGCAGGATCCATAGCGTTATCTAGTTGTAACATTAAATTAGATATCCTACCAAGCGGAATATTTGTAAGGCCTTCAACAACATTTCCAACACCAGACCAAATAGGATTATCTAAAGTAAACCCTCTTTTAGTAAAAACACCTCTATTAAATTGCTCGGTTTGTATAGAGCTATAAATTTTACGTAGTTTAGATCCTATTGGTGGAGAAAAACTAAGCAGAGTTAATAACGTGTAGGCATGGTCAGAATTAAAACCTTTGTCTCTTTGCTTAAAGTATTCCATTAAAGTGTTCTTTATTGTTCCAATAGCTTTACCACCATAACCAATACCAGTTAACCAAGAATCCACCATTTGATTTAATATTCTTTCTTTCTTTCTGCCGAAATCTTCTTCATCATCGTCTCCAAGTGAAGCGTACAATGCAGATTGTAAAGCACCAAATATTATACTCTGCACAAAACCATAATAAACAATCTTAGATATATGAGCTCTATAATCACCTCTACCATTTACTAAATCTCTAGTGGCTTTATTCATTATCCTAGCGTACTGCATAGGAGTGTTTTGGAATGCTAATATTAATCTACCAAGTGGAGACGCTTGCTGCTGAGATATCATGTCGGGTCTAGCTGATTGCTGGTTTACCTCTGTTGTTTCTTGAAGATCTAAAAACGCTTGTTTTTCAGCTTGCTCTGTAGTCATACCTTCTTTAACATACTTTTTAATTCTATTTCTGTAGAATGTAGCACCACCCATGGATATTGCAAAGCTATCCGCAATCTGTGTTGGTGTAAACCCTTTTTTAAGCAACCAAGCTATAGCCGCTTTAGCTTTATTATCACTACCAGCTACTGCTTCAGATAATTCTGCCTCATTTACACCTCTTTGGTTACCAGATCTTCTTTGTTTTAAATAATCAGAGTTAAATATATAAGAGAAGTCTCTCCAAAACTGTGGTTGATTTGCAAACGCTGCAGCTGCTTTAGCCGGATTATTATCATCCCAATTAACGTAATTGACAGCCGATATAGTTTGTAATGTAGCAGAACGTAAGTTCAAGAACATGATTGCACCAACAGAGTTGTTTGTCCAATTCATAAAAGCATTTACTAACCTACCACCACCCATTGGTCTGTTTCTACCAGTTTCCATACGATATAACATGTCTTCTAAAGCTTCTCTAAACTTAGAACCATATATAGCTTCTATTTTGTTTAGATTTTCAGGAGAAAATATCATGTTTTTATTCTCTATCCAATCAGCAAGAAAATCAGATCTTTTATCTCCAATCGCACCATCACTCAATAAGTCAGAAGCAATGCTTTCAGCTAACCAATAGTCTTTAGGCTGTGAATAACCGCCATCTTTTTTAGAAATTAAACCTATGGTGTCAGCGTAAGTTTGTAACTCAGGGTTGTTCTGCACAACGCTAGTTAATGCTGCTAAATCTCTTTTTGACAAACCAGGAACCTCAAACCCAGCTTTATTCCAAAGATAAACTCTCATAGCTTGATCGTAAGTATAGTCTAATCCTTCTATATTTTTATTTAGCTGTTTTTTTACCTTAGGTAATTTTTTATTTAAATTTTCAAAATCATTTGCAGCTGCTTGTCTTGATGAGTTTAACTCATTAACACCTCTAGCAAACGGATCTATTAATTTTTCTTTAAAGAAAGCCATATCGGCTTCTCCTTTAGCTCCTTTACCTAAGAAGTTGTATAACAACCCTTGGAAATCTTGAGCTGAAGCTGGTATTATAGATTTGTATTTAGTTTTTTGGCCTCTTAGTTTGGCTTGAGCATCAGAAAATTCTTTTTCTGACTCTATACCGGTGGTTGCTTCTAATATATCATTAAACTCAACGCTAACATTCGCAGATCTCTTAGCTTGCTGAACTTTAGACTTAACATCGAATTGATCTAACATGTTTTGTACAGCTTGTACGTTTTGTAAAGCGTCGTCAGCAAAATAAAAGTCGTTATAACCCTCAGCAACTTTATCAGCTATCCAAAGCGCTTTAGCTTCTGATGTAGAATTAGCTAAACCAGTAATATTCTCTAAAGGTATATTCAAGCCATTGGCTTTTAAAAATTCAAATATAGCTGGAGCAGAATCAGCAGGTCTAGCTGTTAGTACAAACATATTCTCAGGACCAAACTTACCTTGCAATTTCATTGCTTTCTTAAATAACGAAGCAACTTTACCATCTACAACTTTACTAAACTCTGAAAAATCGTGTGTCCAACCTTGATCTAATAAATCAGCGCCTTCTTGAGCAAACTCTTCAGCTGTTAGCTTTCTAACAATCCCATCAGGTGATGTAGATATAACTAAAGATTTACTTGTAGCCAACGTATCGTCAAAATCTAGAACTGTAATACCTCTACTTGGGTTTTGTGATTTCCTAGCTACAAATACAGCTTTATCTAATCTTTTTTCTTTATCTATTTGTTGTGGTGTGGCTATTTTTAATCTACGTTTTATTTCTTTAATATTTTCTTTGTTAAAGAATTTATCATTCATTCTATCTTGTGCGCTTTGACCGTTTAGCGTTTCAAATGAATTTATATCAACAAACTGTTGATCTAATAAAGATATTATTCTAGCAGAACCTAGCTCACTCGTTGTACCTAATATTTGATCTTGAACAAAAGATAAAGCTTCCGTACCTAATGATTGTTCAAACTCAGCAGCAATCTCATTTGCAACATCGTTAAAATTGCCCATATCTTTTTTGTCAAAAGCTTTTATAGCCTCAACAGATATTTTACCAAGCTCACCGGCGCTAGGCGTAACATGTTCTCCTTTTTGTCTAAGTAATCCACCTTGATAGTTTTTAACACCCTTACCACCAAATAGCATGTAGATTAATTCTTCTTCTAAAGCTTGAGGTGTGTCTTCTAACAATCCTTGTTCTTGATACTTTTTAACTCTATCTTCAGCTATAACTCTAGCGGCGTTGTAGTCTGGGTGACTAATATTTGGTCTTATATTTTTAGCACCCTTAGCTACAGATCCTTTAGAGAAAAAATATTCTGTTTGCACTTTTTTATTTTTACCTCTACCTCTCTCAACCTCCGCTATCCATAAACCTTGAGAACCATCTTGATATTGAATTAACTCTAACGTAGATAAAGCTCTTTGTCCAGCCGTATTACTTGTAGCCATTTGATTGTAGTAAAGCATACCAATCATCATGCTTTTATCTTTCATAGCCAACTCCAAAAACTTATTCTGAATGTACGCGAGTAATTTAGGGTTGTTTTGATTAGCGCCCTCTATTTCGTCTTTATACTCTTCTTTTACTCTAGCTTTTTTCTCATCAGCTTTTATATCTAAAGATAATATTTTTTGAATCTTACTCATCAAACCAACACCAGCGTTTATAGTACGAGTTTTACTTGGATCAAAACCTAGTTTACCAGTTTTAATCTTACCATCTTTTAGGGCTTGTTTTGCTTCTTCTATTTTAGAGTCAATAAGATCTCCTAATTCTCTCATAGCATTTTCAGCCTCTTTACTATATTCTCTTTTACCTTTAGCGTTGGTATCGAAACCTCGGTAACTACTATCAAAACCAAAAAACCCTTTTGTTACAGCTGGTGATAAAAATATTTCTAAAGGTAATTCTTCAACTAACTTCTTCATAGATTTAGCTGATTTTTCTCTAGCTATATTACCTTTGTTTTTATCCGCTTGAGCAAAAGCGCCTAATGCTAAATACTCTTTTATAATTTCTTTTGTTTCTGGTTTTAACTTCTTGTCTTTCAACAAACCTTCTAATCTTTCTTTGTATTTAGGGGAGTCTTTACTAAACATATCAGCTAACCCACTCTCTTCAAAAGAGATAGCAAACTCTTGTGGTATGCCTGACTTTAAAATCGCAGCTTCAAATTCTAAAGTACCATAACCATGTTTGATAGCTAAATCTACTAATTCAGAACCAAAATCCATTTGTAACCCAGCTGATAGATTATAGTTACCACTACGTTTAGTAATGCCCCTTTCTGTTTGTCTCACAAACTCTTCTACAAAATTATTAGCTAACACTCTGTCAAACAAATCTTGTCTACCAACAAATAAGTCTTTAAGATCACCATCGTTTATCATGTCGGCTTTAAACACCTCTAACCCAAGTTCTTGAGCTAAGGCAAGTTGTAGTTTTTCTAAACCAGCTCTTCTTATGTCGGTCATTTTTTCGCCTCTAGCGAAATTACTTAATAACATTGCTGGTGTTACTTGTTCGTTGGCTTTGGGGTTTCTTCTGATCTTTTGTTTACCATCGGTCATTCCCTTGTATGGTCCATCTTCACTAGACAACCAAGCAACAATATCCCCTGGTTTCTTACCTTTCTTCGCGCCTTCGTGCTCTGTTGTCCATCCTTTGCCTACTATTTTTTTCTCTACAGCTTTTGGTAGGTTTTTAGATAACCACGTTGTTGTTAGTGTTTGCAACATAGCTCTTTTATTCTTTGGATTTCTTAAATAGGCTTCTAACTCAGCCTTATTAGCGCCCATTATATCTTGAATCAACCTATGTATTGGACCGTTTTTAACTCCAAACTCTTTTTTCAATGCGGCAATCAATGGGCTAACAGATCTATTTTTAGATGCTGCGGTGTTTAAATCTGGTAATTCTCTTCCAACTATACTAGTTAAAGCGTCTCTTAAAGCAGTAACTTGTTCTTTAGTTAACTCCACGTTGTTTAAAAAAGGAGTGTTTAATTGATCTTGAACTTCAGGCGTTAATATATCATTAATAGCTTGGTCTGTTTCTGTAGTTACAATGTTTTCAGCTTTAGACACATCTACTTTAAACCCTGTAAAATCAATAGTTGTATCTTTTAAAAACTCAGATAATCTTTGAGGAAACAATCCATTTATATATTTAGATATAGTATTTTCCTCTTGTGTTATCTCGCCTGTTTTAGGATCAACAACGTCAACCATTTCACCGTCTTTAAAACTATCTATAACATCGATAATACCTCTATTACCATACATAGCATTAGATTTAAAATCAGCTATATTGTTTCTTTTATCTTCTTGACTGACATTACCATAATCATCAACTCGACCTAAATTAACACCCTTGTTTTCTAAATTAGTTAGATACTTCCCAAGCATCGAATCATATAGTTGAGCTATATCATTTTTCCAATTTGGATTTGAATCTTTAGCGTTATATAAGTTATTTACTTTTTTACCAGCTTCATTCGCTTGGTCATATAGTAATGGTGATTTAATATTAGCAGATTTTTTAGCTTCTTTTAAACCTTCTTGTTTAGCTTCTTTTTCTGCTCTTTTTTTAGCAGGATCGATTCTTCTTTTTTGAAGCTCTCCAAGTTTACCTTGTTTAAAGTTATCTATGTAACTAGCCATATAGACAGCAGCGTCTCTACCGTTATTTATTTTATAATCGCCGTTAAACATAGCTCTAAACTTATTCCCCGTAGCTTGACCTTCATTTAAAATCTGTCTTACTTCCGAAGAATACCTAGGTCTCTTCAATATATCTTGAACGGATTTAGTGTATTCATCCCAGAATTGACTTGTTTGACTTTCTAATTCTACTTCTGGATTGTATTGCGCTTCACCACCAACAAACCTCATTCTCAACATTGCTGCGTCGTGTATATCTTTGTGGTTTTCTGACATATAACCATGTAAGCCTTTAGCGTAGGTAAGCATTTCTTTCATGTTAGCAAAAGTCAATTGATCTACGGCATGTGAAATCTCATGCGACAACACAGTACCAGCTAGTATGTTACCATTTTGTATCTCTCCTAAAGCAGCTTTTTTATCTTTAACAATATATTTACTACCAATTATAGCTCCATTAGTCTCACCCATTCTAAGTTCATCTATCATCGCTTCAGCTTGATAATCATATTTAGCTTCGATAAAATCTATCTCCTCTTGTTTTTGCTCTTTATTTAAATCCTTTCTCCTGTTTACCTCGTCAATTTCTTTGTTCTTTACATCGTCATAAGCGTTTAAAATATTAGTTTGTAAATCTTCATCCGTCTCAGCTACCTTTAAATCTAGATCTTCTAACTTTTTGTCTTGCAACACCAAAGCCGCATTAACGTTTTCATTGTTGTTTACTATTAAACCAGTATTTTTGCTCGTTATACCAAGCTGATCGCTAATTCTAGCTAAGAACTCGTCTTCTTTTTTTCTGTTTCTTTTTTTTCTACCTGATTCTTTAAAAGTTTTACCATCATATATCTGACGCTCCACATATTCTAAAACACCATCATCTTGCCTAGCTAATGCTGCTTTATTTTTTTGAAGTTGATTTTTAATCTCTTGATGTACAGCTACAGCTAAAGCCTTAGGATCTTTTGCTAATTCAGGATCTTTTTTTAATAACTTATCTTTTATTTTTTTACCTTTATCACCATATAATCTCTCTACAGCGTTAGTATAACTTACGCTATTTAATATCTTATTCTTAGCTTTTAATGCAGTATCATATTCAGATCTAAACTTTTTACCCTCAGCTTTACCTAACGATAACGAATATATGTGGCTTTGTATCTCTTGATCTTCGGGACTTAACGTTGGATCAATATTAGCCTGTTTGTTTAACTGGTTTAATTGATTACCAACCATTACTAATTTACCAACATTTTCTCCACCCGTTAGCATAGCGTTTAATTCTAATTCAGAAGTAAGTCCATACAGCTTATCCATCTGCTCTTGTCTTTCTTCCGCTAATTGATCTCTTTGGTTTTGATATCCTTTTTTATTGGGATCTAAGTTACCAAAATCATTATCTATACGTTTTAACTCTTCTTGAATAGATGTGTTTCGACTATACATGTCTCTAGTAGCGTTATGCTGTGCTATTGTCGAGTAAGCTATACCAGGACCATTCATAGGACCGGCAACCATTATAGCTGCCACAGCAACGTCGTCTATTTGTGACCAATCAAAATCTTTATTTAGCATCGCGGACTCTAACCCCATAGAACCTAAATAAATTAGTTCTTCCTCAGCTACCTCCATACCAGTTCTGTATACAAACTTACCAAGCCCCCTAGCTGCGTTTTGATAACCGTTTTTAGTACCAGCTATTAACAAATCATCTAATGGATTTGCGAAGTCATCAACCATTTTAAGTGCGTTTGGCACTGTACCAAGAAATCTAGTTACAGTACCCTCAATAACACCAGTACCAACTATAGTTACCCATTTTTTTAGTGGATCCATAGTGCCATCAGCAATAGTTCTCTCTAAAGCTATTTTACTTTCTCTAAATACATCCGGATCTAGCTTGTCTTCGTTCTTTAATAATTCTTTTAATTGAATTTCTGCTTCAACAGCATAGTCTTCCAGTGTTTGTAGTTCACCTTTTTTACTACCAGCAGATGTTACTCCATAAAAACCTGGGATAACATTTTGTGCGATAGTAGCGCCTCTAACAGTTCCAAAAGCAGCAGTAGCACCATAAGCACCTAATATGGCGGATGCTATAGGGGCAGATTGCTGTCCCATTGTTCTAGTCATATTGAACAAGAAGTTATCACGATTCCAAGCCTCATTATAAGTTTGCATTGTTTCTAAATGAGCAGTGTCATAGTCTTGATTTTGATTCTTTCTTTGTAACGCCGCGTCATTACCAAATAATATTGGAACGTCAAGTAACATGTTTTCAAAACTATGACCAACGTCATTTGATAATATGTTTACAAAATCATAATCTCTATCAGCAGCGGACTTCAACTGTAATGATGGATCGTCTAAAGAAGAGTAATACTCATTCCATTTGGTGTTTAAGTTATTTCTAGTTGTTTCAAAATCCCTTGCTATAATACCTGATCTCTTGCTTATTTTATTGAGTCTAGCTTGGTAATCAGCTTGTACTTCTGGGGAATTGGCTGTCACTATATAATAACCATCGTTATCTCCAACTTGATTATACTCTATATTAGTTACACCGTCACCACCAGCTGATGCTATTATATTGTCTACATCTACTTGTAATTCCTCTTGTTTTTTATCAAAACTTGGTTTAAAATATTCAGTAGCTTTCTCTAAATCATCTTTTGTTTTTTCTAACTCTAACGATGTGGAATAAATGCTAGATCGAACAACGTTTTGTAAACCGCTATTCTCCATTTCTTTTTCTAAATAAGTGTTGGTAATAGATGCTTTTTTATCTATTGCGTATTTAGCAATTTTTTTATCTAAACCCCCATTTAGTTGATCTCCATTTTCATCATACTCTGGTTCTTCGTATACATTTCCCCAAGCTTCAGTTAGTTGTGGTAAATACCTCTCTACATATTCTTCTTCTTTCACAGGTATAGAGTTCATGGGGTCGTTCGCTAAAGATTTGTGGTAATCTCTTAAAAGTTGTTCTGGGCTAAATTTAGTTACTTTATCGTTAATAACCTTATTATCGTCCTCATTGCTAAAATATTCTTTTAAATAACTATCAAAACCATAAGCAGAGGCGTCATTCTTACTAGTCCAAAGCCCACCAAAATCAACCTCACTATTTATTGATTGGAAATTTTCATAAACATCGTTAGCTAAATTTTTTTCATAATACTCTCTACTATTAGCTTCTTTTGTTATACCTTCAATTTCTTTTTTAGCTTTCTCGCTAGCAGCGTTATTTAATTCCACCGCTTTTGCATACTGTTTTTTCTGTATTTCTTGGGATTGAGTCTCGTCTAAAGGGTTTTCAATAAAATATTTTTTTAATTGAGAATTAGTTCCTGTAAAAACAACCTCTCCACCAAATTCAATGTTATATTGAGCTTGTTGTTCTGGTCTAGGTGCGTCTATACCACTGTATTCGGGCTGACCTTGTACTGTTCTAGTTATTTCATAACCACTTTCTCCAAACACGTCTAGTGCGTCTTGGGATATGTTACCATAATCATCATCTGAAGCTAAAACGCCTATAGTTTTTTTAGTTTCATCAGATAAACTATTTTGATAATCAAGTACCCTTTGTATCTTTTCTTTGGCTTCTTCTGTGCCTTTGTCTGTGAATGGTTTTAAATCTATATAAATAGGGTCTTCACCCGGCAGAGTAACGTTAACAGCGTTACCCATCATCACCCCAAGCTCTTTCACCTCTATACCTGAATTACTAAACTCTTTTGCAAATTGATCGTCTTTAAGATCTACTAGATCATCTAAAGTGTACTTAGCTTCACGATCTATACCCGTATTTATTTTAGGCTCTTCTACTTCAGTCTCTTGTGATTCCGAAGAAGTATCCACAGATTCGGATGCCCCATCTTCTCCTTCCACAGTGACATCCTCCTGTGATGGATCCCCCTTTACTTCTTCGTCTGCTGGAAAGTCTCCTTGTTGCTGTTGAAACTCTGGGAACTTACCATTTATAATATTCCAATTAGTTCCGTAGTCTGGATTATTAGCGGTAGCCACATATTCTTGCAGTAAACCCGGATCAAAATCTTTTAATTCTGGAAACTTGCTATTGATAACACCCCAATCACTTCCATATTCCGGGTTGTTAGCTGTAGCAACATATTCTTGTAATACATCTGTTATATCTGCCATTTAGTTTATCTTGATTTTTTTGGATTACTACCTTTTCCTTGCTTATTTGGTGCTGTAGCGTATAGCGATTGTATGCTTATATATTCTTTAGTATCATCGTCCCATATTTCATCTTCAAGACCCATGTCTAATCTTTCAGCCATTTCTTCCTTTGTTTCTCCTGGTTTAGGATCTTTCTTTAACTCAACTAAATTTGTTTTTTGTTTTTCAGTTAAAACCTTATCTCTCTCATCTTGTGTTTCAGCGGATGATCCGTCTAGCATGATATCTGCTT
>Ga0208643_1002031_pt1 | contig 10417 bp, 10 predicted proteins | sample VirMetDEL_Nov_12_FD_184516 | JGI IMG/M metagenome (GOLD analysis project Ga0208643, IMG submission 184516) | Aqueous microbial communities from the Delaware River and Bay under freshwater to marine salinity gradient to study organic matter... | ecosystem: Environmental > Aquatic > Marine >... | reverse complement strand
AAGACCTACCGCCAATACCTAGCGAGAACTTTAATGTGGTTTTATATACAGGTAATGGTAGTACTCAGTCAATTACAGGCGTTGGATTTAAGCCTGACTTTGTATGGATAAAGCCAAGAAATTTTGCCGATAATCACGTTGTTTCAGATAGTACAAGAGGTGTAAATAAAAGTTTAGCAACAAATACTACTGCAGCAGAACAAACTACTTTAGGAGTTACATCATTTGATGCTGACGGATTTAGTTTACCTAACTGGGGTAATGTAAATTCCAACGGAGACACATTTGTAGCTTGGTGTTGGAAAGCAAACGGAGGAACGACAACAGCAGGTTCTGGAACAAATACTACAAGTGTTACAAATCAAGTTAATACTAAAGCAGGCTTTAGTATTTCCACTTTTACTGGTTCTGCTTCAGCAGCAGGTAATTTTACACACGGATTAGGTGAAGTGCCTGATATGTATATTGTCAAAACAACAAGTTTTTCAGATAGTTGGTTTGTATGGCATAAAGATTTAACCAACACTACAGATTATGCTATAAGATTAAACACAGATGCAGCACAACAGAATCTTTCAGGTTTTTGGAATAGCACCGCACCTTCATCTACACTCATTAGTCTTGGAAACGGAATATTAGTTAATAATGCAACTTATGTTGCTTATGCTTTTAAATCAGTAGCAGGATATTCATCTATTGGTTCATACACGGGTAATGGTTCAACAAGTAATATTATAGAAACAGGATTTGAACCTGCTTATGTAATGATAAAAAGAACCGACTCTATAGATGACTGGATTGTGGTGGATAATAAAAGAAACACAACCAATAGTAGGTACAACTATTTAATGCCTAACTCAAGTGCAGTTGAAAATGGAAGTGCATCGGGAGCAGTAAATCCGCTAGTAAACTTTTTAACAAACGGATTTCAAATAGCTGCAACTTGGGGAGCTGTAAATAATAATGGGTCTGTATACATCTATATGGCCTTTGCTTCAGACCCAAGTGCTGCGCCAACTTTAGCGGATAGTTTTGCAAATAAATTATATACTGGTACTGGTTCAACTCAATCTATAACAGGATTAGGTTTTAGCCCTAATTATGTTTGGATGAAGCAAACGACGTTTGTTGATAATCATTATAATATGGATTCAGTGAGAGGAGCAGCATTTAGAATACATAGTAATTTAACTGCAGCACAAGGTGGGCCTGATACAAATAGGTTTACTTCTTTCGACACTGATGGGTTTACTATAGGTAGTGACCCTTCTGTAAATCAATCTGGTTCAGGTTTTGTTACTTGGAACTGGAAAGCAAATTCAATTCCTACAATTAACACAGACGGAACAACACAATCTATAGTTAGCGCAAATGCTAATGCAGGTTTATCTATTATTAAATGGACTGCACCATCTTCAGGAGATTATTCTGTAGGTCACGGATTAAGTTCAACACCTAATTTAGTTATAATAAAACCCACAACTGCTGCTGTAGGATGGCTTGTTTGGCACGAAAATCAAACAAATTTAACAAGAAGCTATCTTCGACTTAATACTTCTGATGCAGAAGCAACAGCAGGTTCTTCAGTTTGGGGAACTGGTATGACGAGCACAACAATAGGTTTAAACGTAGGCGCAACTTCTGGAGGTAATGTAGGAATGATTGCCTACTGTTTTAATTCAGTATCAGGATTTAGCAAGATTGGAAGTTATACAGGTGATGGTACGACAACTAAAACCATAACAACAGGATTCCAACCAGACTTTGTATTAATAAAAGTAACAGATGCAGCTGATAATTGGGTTATATTAGATAGTGTTCGTGGTGGAAGCAAAAATTTAAAACCTAATAGTTCTGCAGCAGAAGCAACTGAATCAGGAACAAATGTAGAATTTATATCTACAGGTTTTAAGTTAATTGGTAGTGGTCCTGGATTAGGTCAAGTTAATGGAAATGGTAATGATTACATCTACATGGCCTTTAAAGAAAATTAAAAATTATGAACTTCGATTTTGAACCTACAGTACTTGGTATAACAGTTTTAGTAATAAGTGTAGCTGAAATTAATGAGGCTTTACAAAGCCTACTTTTACTAGCAACTATAGTATATACGATTATCAAGATATATCAACTCTTACAAAAAAAGTGAAACATTTTAATTATGAAGAATTTGACTCGCCTGATTTTCCTGACAGTGGGAATAATATGGATGAGCATTTTCTCCGCCTGCTCGACAATGCACGTACAATTGCAGGGACACCATTCAAAATTAATTCCGGCTTCAGAACTCCAAAACATAATGCAAAAGTGGGAGGGAAAGAGGACTCGTCGCATCTTAGAGGATTCGCTGCCGACATACATGTATCATCCTCTGCGAACAGATATGCAATATTATCAGCATTACTTGAGGTTGGATTCAATCGCATTGGAATAGCAAAAACATTTATACATGTAGATGCTGACCCAATTAAAACACAAAACGTAATTTGGACTTATGCTTAAACTATTAAAAAAATTATTAGGATTTAGTGACTCAGGTGTAGATGGTCTAGGCCTAGAAATAAGAGAGCTTATTAAAGGTAAGGAGATAGACCCTCAAAAACTTATTGAAATGCAAACTGCTATAAATAAAATGGAGGCGCAACACAGGACAATCTTTGTGGCTGGATGGCGTCCTTTCATAGGATGGATATGTGGTATAGCTCTTGCTTATAACTTTATCATAAGAGACTTACTTGTTTGGTATGTAGGCGCTGAAACAGCTCCTCCTGCCCTACAGATGGAACACTTAATAACTGTTCTTGTAGGTATGCTAGGGCTGGGTGGTATGAGAACGTTTGAAAAATTAAATAATAAATCTAATTAAATGGCACAATCAATTTCCGGTCTGCGCTACGAAAAACCAAAGACTCGTAGACCAGGAGTACACGCTAAAACTAAAACATCTAAACTAAAATCTTCTAAGTATTACCAAAAAAAATATAGAGGTCAAGGCAGGTAAATTATTTATATCTTTGTATTAATTAAATTTAATCTAATGGATATTCGTAAAATCTCTATAGGGCCTAACTATAAATCGGATGCTATGCACTATATTGTAGGGCAAGATGTGTTAGGAGGAAAGTATTACATTCATTTAATACAATATGTAGAGCGAAGTGACAGTGTAAAAATTTGGATAAAAAGAGAAGGAGAAATACTTCTTTGGAAAGAGTTCAACTCTAATATGCCAGTATCAATTGAATATAATATAAACTTTTAATGAGGTCACCTTTTTATTTTATCGTTAAACCACTTGATGATAAAAGATATACCAACACTAAAAATATTGATGGTATGGATTTTATTACAAGCACTTCTGAAGAAAACCATAAAGCTTCTAACAGACAAGGCGTGGTTGTGGCCACACCTCTTGGATATGATGGAGAAATAGAGGTAGGAGATTTACTTTTAGTACATCACAATGTTTTTAAGTTTTACAATGATATGAAGGGTAGGCAGAAAAGCGGTAAGAGTTTTTTTAAAGACAATTTGTTTTTTATAGAACAAGACCAGTTTTTTATGTACAAACATAATGACCGTTGGGTTTGTCACGATAGATATTGTTTTGTAAAACCTGTGCCTGTAGAAGAATCATTTATAATGAAGCTAGGAAAAGAAGAACCATTAATTGGTATTATGAAATATGCAAACAAATATTTATCTTCTCAAGGTGTAAATCCTGGAGATAGGATATCTTTTAAACCTGAGAGTGAATATGAGTTTACAGTTGATGATGAAAAATTATATAGAATGTATGACCATCAAATAACAATCAAGTTATGAACTCAGAAGAGTTAAAAAAAGAAATTATACACGCAGGTCGTAGAGCTGTAGAGCAATTAATTAAAGTTGCAAAAGAAGACATTATTAAACCTGACCCTGATGATGAGTTGGCGGCAGATAGATTAAAGAACGCAGCAGCAACTAAAAAGCTTGCTATATTTGATGCGTTTGAGATATTAAATAAAATAGATGTTGAGGAGGAAGTAATTAACTCTGGAGGACAGGTAGATAAAACAAATACAAAACAAGGGTTTGCAGAACGAAGGTCAAAATAAATTATATCACGTAATTAAAGATTACATTCCAAGGTCTGTTCTAACAAAAAAGAATAGAGCGAAGACGTGGTTGTATGGGTATAGTGAAAAGTATGATGTTGTTGTTATATCAAAAAATGGAACAATAGGTCAGATAATAAATATAAACGGTCTGGCTATAGCACTCCCTCAAGAACCAAAGGAGTTGTTTAAACGTTCTAATAAAAAAGAAGAGCAGTACTGGGAAAGACAAGAGCTACCTAGAGATTTATCAAGAATCAATTCTATATTTCAGTGGAACGACAGGCCTTCATTATTTAAAAACAAATGGGTTGATTATATAGAGTCTGAGTTTGATAGAAGAGAGTTGGGGTTTTGGTTTTACAACAATGGTAAAGCAACATATATGACAGGCTCTCATTATATGTATCTGCAGTGGACAAGTATTGATGTAGGGTATCCAGATTTTAGAGAAGCTAATAGAATATTCTTTTTATACTGGGAGGCTTGTAAGGCAGACAAAAGGTGTTTTGGAATGGACTATCTTAAAATAAGACGTTCAGGGTTTTCTTTTATGGGGTCATCAGAATGTGTAAACACAGGAACGCTAGCTAGAGATTCAAGAGTTGGTATACTTTCTAAGACTGGTTCGGATGCTAAAAAAATGTTTACCGACAAAGTTGTTCCTATTGCTAACAGACTCCCTTTCTTTTTTAAACCTATACAAGATGGTATGGATAAACCTAAAACAGAGCTAGCCTTCAGAGTTCCAGCCTCTAAGATTACAAAAAAAAATATGCATGAGGTAATGGATGAAGAATTAACAGGTCTTGACACTACAATTGACTGGAAGAATACAGACGACAACTCTTATGATGGTGAAAAGCTTTTACTTTTAGTACACGATGAATCAGGTAAGTGGCTTAAACCAAACAATATTCAGAACAACTGGCGTGTAACAAAGACTTGTTTAAGATTGGGTAGTAAGATAATCGGTAAGTGTATGATGGGGTCTACTTCAAATGCTCTAAGTAAAGGTGGTGAGAATTTTAAAAAATTATTTGAGGATTCAGATTTGAAGACTCGTAATGCAAATGGTCAAACTAAATCTGGACTGTATTCACTTTTTATTCCAATGGAATGGAACATGGAAGGATTTATAGATAGGTTTGGTATGCCAGTGTTTAGAGCTCCAGATAAAAAAATAAAAGGTGTGGATGGTGAATGGATTACAAATGGAGCAATCGATTACTGGGAAGCAGAAGTAGATTCGTTAAGGAAAGACGCTGATGCTTTGAATGAATTTTACAGACAGTTTCCTAGAACAGAATCACACGCATTTAGAGATGAAAGTAAATCTTCTTTATTTAACCTTACTAAAATTTACCAGCAGATAGATTACAATGATTCACTTATTATGGAGCATCATGTAACTAGAGGTAGATTCTATTGGAAGGATGGTGTAAAAGATTCAGAGGTTATATGGACTCCTGACTCAAGGGGTAGATTTAAAGTTTCTTGGACACCTAAAAAAGGTATTAATAATAGAAAAATTCAAAAGCATGGAATATTTTTTCCAGCCAATGAACATATAGGAGCGTTTGGTTGTGACTCTTATGATATATCTGGAACAGTTGGAGGTGGAGGTTCTAATGGAGCATTACACGGTTTAACTAAATATAATATGGATGAAGCTCCAAGTAATGAGTTTTTCTTAGAATATGTAGCAAGGCCACAAACAGCGGAGATATTTTTTGAAGAAGTATTGATGGCTTGTGTTTTTTATGGTATGCCAATTCTTGTAGAGAATAATAAACCAAGGCTTTTGTATCATTTTAAAAACAGAGGTTATAGAGGGTTTAGTATGAATAGACCTGATAAGCATTACAATAAACTTTCTAAAACAGAAAAAGAACTTGGAGGTATACCAAATACTTCGGAGGATGTAAAACAATCACACGCTGCTGCCATAGAGTCTTATATTGAAAAGCATGTAGGTATAGATTTAGAAGGAGTTCATCGTGCTGGAGATGAGATGGGTAATGTTTATTTTACTAGAACTCTAGAAGACTGGGCTAGGTTTGATATTAGTGCAAGAACAAAGTTTGATGCAAGTATAAGTTCAGGTTTAGCTATTATGGCAAATCAAAAGAATGTGTACTTGCCCCAGAAAAAAGAATCAAAAATAAGTCTTAACTTTGCAACATATAATAATAAAGGAACATTAAGTGAATTAATTAGATGAAAGAGGTAAACATAAACATTTCATCTGTAGGATTCCCTAGTCAATTCGTATCTGATGCTGAGAAAGCAACTGATGAGTTTGGATTACAAATAGGACAGGCTATTCAATATGAATGGTTTCGTAAAGATTCTAACGGATGTAGATACTATAGTCAGTGGAGGGACTTTAACAGATTACGCCTATATGCAAGAGGTGAACAATCCATAGCAAAATATAAAAATGAATTAGCCGTTGACGGTGATTTATCTTATTTAAATTTAGACTGGACTCCAGTTCCTATTATTCCAAAGTTTGTAGACATTGTTGTAAATGGAATGTCTGATAGATTGTTTAAGGTAAAAGCCTACGCACAAGATGCAATTTCACAAGAAAAAAGAAGTAAGTTTCAAAATATGATACAAGGGCAAATGGATGCAAAAGAAGCTTTAACTATTATTCAAGATGGAACTGGCTTCAATCCATTTACAATGAATCCAGATGATTTACCAGCGAGTGATGAAGAGTTGTCGTTGTATATGAATTTAAATTATAAGCCTGCTATAGAGATTGCTGAAGAAGAGGCGATTGACACAATGTTTGCTGAGAATCATTATGACGATATACGTAAACGTTTGGATTACGACATGATGGTAACTGGGATGGGTGTTGCTAAACATGAGTTCTTACCTGGTTCAGGTGTAAATGTTTCTTATGTAGACCCTGCTAATGTAGTTTATAGTTATACAGAAGACCCTCACTTTAAAGATTGTTTTTATTGGGGTGAAATTAAAACAGTACCAATTGCAGAGTTAATGAAAATTGACCCTACTCTTACAAATGATGATTTAGATACAATTTCTAAATACAGTCAGAGTTGGTATGATTACTTTAATACAGCACAGTTTTACGAAAACGATATATTCTATCGTGATACTTGTACGTTGATGTACTTTAATTATAAAACCACTAAAAAGATGGTTTATAAGAAAAAGGTAAAAGATAATGGAAACATTAGTATGATAGAAAAGGATGAAGGTTTTAATCCACCAGATGAAATGATGGAGGAAAACAATTTTGAAAAAGTAGAAAAGACAATTGATGTTTGGTATGATGGTGTTATGGTTATGGGTACAAACATAATTTTAAAATGGGAGCTTGCTAAGAATATGGTAAGACCTAAGTCGTCATCTCAGCACGCAATACCTAATTATGTAGCAGTTGCGCCAAGGATGTATAAAGGTGTAATTGAATCATTAGTAAGAAGAATGATTCCGTATGCTGATTTAATTCAGATGACTCATTTAAAATTACAACAAGTAATTGCTCGTACAGTACCAGATGGTGTATATATAGATGCAGATGGTTTAAATGAAGTAGACTTAGGGACTGGAGCAGCGTATAATCCTGAAGATGCATTAAGACTTTATTTCCAAACAGGTTCTGTAATAGGTAGAAGTTATACGCAAGAAGGAGATTATAATCAAGGTAAAATTCCAATACAGCAGCTCACAAGCAATTCAGGAGCGTCTAAGACACAAATGTTGATTGCTAATCTAAATCATTACTTAGACATGATACGTGCTGTAACAGGCTTAAATGAGGCGAGAGACGGTACAATTGCTAACTCCGATGCTTTAGTAGGTGTTCAAAAGTTAGCAGCATTAAGTTCTAATACCGCTACTCGTCATATATTAGATGGAAGTCTTTACATATATAGAACGTTAGCTGAAGCGCTGACTTACAGGGTAGCGGATATTTTAGAATATGCAGATTTTAAAGAAGACTTTATAAATAAAATAGGAAAATACAATGTTGGTATACTTGGAGAAATATCTGATTTATATATATATGACTTTGGAGTCTTTATTGAGTTGTCTCCAGACGAAGAACAAAAGGCTATGCTTGAGCAGAATATTCAAATGGCATTATCAAAAAATGATATTAATCTGGAGGATGCTATTGATATACGTGAAATTAAAAATCTTAAACTTGCAAACCAGTTACTTAAAGTAAAGCGTAAAGCTAAGCAAGAGCAGGATGAGCAAAGAGACATGAAGAAGCAGGCTATGATAAATCAGCAACAACTTCAGTCTCAACAAATGAAAGCTCAAATGGATGCTCAAAAAGTTCAAATGGAAATGGAGGCTAAGATTAAATATAGAGAAGCAGATATACAATTTGAAATTCAAAAACAAGCAGCTGAAGCAGAATTAAAAGCTCAGTTAATGCAAAAAGAGTTTCAATACAGTATGCAGCTTCAAGGTATGACGCAAGAGCAATTAGGTATGAGAGAAAACGCTAAAGAAAAAGCTAAAAGCGACAGAATTAGTCAACAAAGTACAGAGCAGTCTGAACTTATCAATCAAAGAAAAAACAATTTACCTCCTAAGAATTTTGAGTCTAATGAAGACTCCTTAGATGGTTTTGACCTTGCAGAATTTGAACCAAGATAATGTCTTTAAATTTTGCGTAACTTTGCAACTAAATTAAATTAAATCAAATGAATATCAAAGTAAGAGAAGTGTCGGCTGAAGAAAAGTCGTCTCAAGAAATAGAACAAGAACTCCTTGACAAGCATGAGGAGAAGCAACAGTCAGAGACTGGGCAAGATAATGTAGAGGTAGTTGAAGAACCATCTACAGAAGAAACAACAGGAGAAGAAAAAGTAGAACAGCAAACTTCCCCTGAAGTAGAAGAAACTCCAGAAGTAAAAGAGCTGGATGAAAATGAAGTTCTTTCATATATTGGAAAAAGATACGGTAAGGAAATTAATTCTATTGACGAATTAGTTAGCAAGCGTGAGGAAAGCGAACCGCTTCCCGAAGACGTTGCCGCTTACCTTAAGTATAAAAAAGAAACTGGACGTGGTTTTAATGATTTTGCAAAATTGCAAAAAGATTATTCTGATTTAAGTCCAGATGCTTTGCTAAGAGAGTATTATACAATAACTGAAGATGGTTTAGACCCTGAAGACATAGATGATATGATGGATGAGTTTAGTATTGATGAAGATATACATGAACCAACTGAAATTAAGAAAATAAAACTAGCAAAGAAAAAAGAGATTGCTAAAGCTAAAAAGTTTTTACGTCAACAACAGGAACAATACAAACAGCCCCTTGAGTCAAGGGAAAGTTCTGCCTCTGTAAATAACGATGAACTAATAGAATATAGGCAATATTTAGAGTCAGCTAAAACACAACAAGATGATGCATCTCAAAAACGTGAATGGTTTATCAAAAAAAGTGATGAAGTATTCAGCTCCGAGTTTAAAGGTTTTAAATTCAATGTAGGAGATAAAGATGTTGTTTATTCGCCAGGTAGTGCTTCTGAACTTAAAAAAGCTCAAGAAAGTCCATTAAATTTTATTAATAAATATTTGGACACTAAGGGTTTTATGAAAGACGCAGAAGGATACCATCGTGCTTTAGCTATCGCAATGAACCCTGAAAGATTTGCTCAGTTCTTTTATGAACAAGGCCAATCAACAGCAACAGATGATGTAATACGTAAAACTAAAAATATAAATATGAGTGAGCGTAGTGCGCCAGAGGTTTCTGTCAAATCAGGTTTTCAAGTGAAAGCAGTTTCTCAGCCTTCGAGCAAAGGACTGCGAATTAAGAGTATTAAAAAAACGTAATAATAATTTAAAAATAATATAACATGGCAGGACAAGTAAAAGCAACGCCAACATTCGCGTTGACTCCGAGTTCAGAAAGAACTCCAACAGCCCAAAACTATATTGTAAATTTTGATTTCTTAAATCAGTATCTACCAGATACGTATGAAAAAGAATTTGAAAGATACGGTAATAGAACGATTTCTTCATTCTTAAGAATGGTAGGAGCGGAAATGCCTACAAACTCAGACCTTATCAAATGGGCAGAGCAAGGTAGGTTACACACGAAATATACAAGCGTAGGTACTGCAGCAGCAGGAGCTGCTGACCAAGCTGTATTTCAGGTAAACGATGCAATCGACCCAGCGACTGCTGAGCAAGTAATCAGAGTAGGACAAACTATTGTAGTTGTTCAAAACGATGGTTCAGGTCTTAACAAAGCAGTAGTAAGCGCAGTAAACAATGCCGGTGGTGGTAAAGGACAGTTCACAGCTG
>Ga0208643_1002026_pt1 | contig 10421 bp, 16 predicted proteins | sample VirMetDEL_Nov_12_FD_184516 | JGI IMG/M metagenome (GOLD analysis project Ga0208643, IMG submission 184516) | Aqueous microbial communities from the Delaware River and Bay under freshwater to marine salinity gradient to study organic matter... | ecosystem: Environmental > Aquatic > Marine >... | reverse complement strand
TGGGATTCAATTCAAACCAATGGTGGCTGCAAAATACACCACAACCGGATTCACTATCCAGCAACACTAAAGGAACCATATCAGGACTACGCAATCACTATCCAGGCAGGAAGCGTCGCCTTCGTTTGGGATAATGTAATTCACGCGGCAAAGAAAGAAATTCAGGCGTTGGATTGCAGATATTTCAACCACGAACCAAAGTAATCATTCAAAAACCAACCATAATTCAAAAAGATGAAATTCAGATTCTTATTCCTATTCATGGCACTGTCATTCAGTGCATTTTCACAGGTGTTGAAATACCAAGACATTCCCGAAGACCTGGATATTTCCAGAAAGCAATTCAGGGAAGCGTTCAATGAATTTGTTGACCAAAAGGAACAGCGGTACGACATCGTTCTTCCACCACTGGAACGAATTGCCACAGAAGTAGAACCTGTCACCTGGGGCCGGGCATTGCAATCAGTGAACATCAGCAGTTGGGGACGCGACTTTTTGTTGCCAGCGGCAATTCGCCAGCGGGTAATTGATGAATGTGGAGCCAACAAAGTTGTCGTCATCACGGTCGATAGTGGTGTTGATCCAACGCATCCTGAATATGCCTGGATGAAATGGCTTCCAGAATCAAACTACACTGGCCAGGAAGGTCGTCACTGGCACGGAACACACGTAATGGGTATTATCTACCAGATGGTTGCTGAAGTAGCTGCAAAGCACCAGAACATCGAAGCTAAGTCAGCGCAAATCCTGAATGTCAACGGATCAGGAAGCTTTGCTTGGGGTGTCAACATGGCAAAGACGGAAACTGCTTTGTTTGCAAGCCGGGCCGCGGCTGGTGATGGCATCATCTTCAACAATTCATGGGGGGCAAACATCGCAACATTTGACCCATTAGAAGCCGAATTTGAAAAAAGCCGGAAGGCCGGGATGATTTGGATTGGTGCTGCTGGCAATGCCGGACAAGTCATGCCCGGATATCCTGGCCAATCAACCTATTTCACATCTGTTGCTTCAATTGATCCAAACACGAAGCGATCAAGCTTTTCAACGATGAATGATTCCATTGACATTGCAATGCCTGGATCAAATATCCTGTCAACGTTGCCAGATGGAAAGCAAGGAAACGCTTCAGGAACTTCGATGGCATCACCTTTTGCTGCTGGCCTGGCTGTTTTGGCTTATGGCAAATACGGAAAGATTCTGCAAGGCGAAAACATGAACATCTACCTTCGCGCAATTGCAACAGACATCATACCAATTGGTCGTGACTTCCAAACAGGATATGGTGTTGTCTATGTGACCACTATGCTGAACAAAAATCCATGTGACGTGCCTGGCATCAACTGTGGTGGAACACCTGTGCCTGATCCTGATCCAGACCCGGCACCAGATCCAACGCCAGACCCAACACCTGATCCCGGTGAAAGCTATGTGGCCGGAACGAACAGTGGTGTATTCCAGATGTATTGGAAACGCGAATCAGAACCAAGCTTTCGCGTTCTTGTAGTGACCGACATTCAATGGCAAGGAATTTCCAAAGGGAATGAAACCGAAGCATTCAAGGCACTTCAGAACCAGGTCACAAGCTACTTTTCAAACCGGGCATTGGTGTTGACTGATGCAATGCTGGAATGGTCAGCGGCCAAATGGACTGGCCGATTCTTGGAAATTGTAAGCAAGATCAATGGGTTTGAATTAGAAGTGGAAAGCATCACCGCAAAAGATGAATTCGGCAATACCTACCGGGCATCCAACAGCGATGTTTCACCATCAGCTAGTTACGCCAACACATTTTCAACCAATGAAGGGCTGATGGTGCTGCTTGATTTGACCGGAAACCAGGTGAAACTGGTAAAAAGGGAATAGCTTTTTTACAAATTGAATTTTTAACTATATTTGCAAGGTATTGATTTGGTTTTAAGAGTTTTGAGCGGCTTACACTTCACACTTTCAAAATCAACAAGCCGACCTTGTATGAATACAATATTTCAGGTAATGATAGGTGCAACGTGTGGGTTTTTCATCGCTGGTTTTGGCCGGTGGATATTTGATAGAAGAACGCAACTTCGCCTTTCGTCTTTCCGTGTGTTTGAGATCGAAACCAGGGCTATCCTGGATAGATTGCGCGTGACCTGTGAATCCAGGGTGGTCACATTGATGTGGATTCACAATAGCGGTCGACCAATGGCAATAACAAGCCTAAAAAAAAGCAGTGTTATTGTTGATAGCGTTTCGGCTGGCGCAAGCAACATCAAAGCAGATTGGCAAGGCATCAACATATTTGGTGACGACTTTGACATCATGGTAACTTTGCAGGATTCAAAGTCAAAAACTACACTTTTGTTTTCTGATCAACTTCGTGATGGCGTTCTAAAAATGCGCCTGGAAAAAAGAAAGCTACCTGGCGCAATCCTTAGCGAAGTATTTGTGACTGACATGGGTTACTATTACCTGATGGTGGAGGTGGACAAAAACCTTCACGAAACAATAGACAACGGCAATATGTATGCCTGTAAGGTTGCACAAACGCAATTGAACAGGCTTTGCCAACTGGCGTATAACCAAGGAATTTTGGAATAACTTTTTTAACTCAAAAATCAAAAAGCAATGAAAGATGTGCAGGAAATCCGGTTTTTTGCCCGGAAATTGGTGAACGACGGCAAAGGTGTTGTCCGTGATGGCGTGAAAGATATTGGCGGGTTGCTGTCAAAGCTGATCGGCCTAATCAAGCCAGGTACCGACGCTTTTGCAGATGCCAAGCAATATTCAACGCAATTGTCAGCGGCTACCAATGCCCAGATGGATGCAAGCCAGGCTTCGTTGAAAGGGATGCTGACGAACTTCACGCCAGAACGCCAGCGTGACATTGAAGCAATCGAAGAAGGTGTTGTGGCCATCACGCGAATCGTTGCAGCTTCGCGTAAAGAAGGAGTTGCAGAAGGCCGGGCTGAAGTGTTTGCGGAAATGAAAGCCGCTGGCGTTGACTTCGCTGAATTCGGAATCACTGTCGATTAGTCAAAAACTTTACGAATCCCCCCTGTTGCCGGGTGTCATCTTGATTGATGGCATCCGTTTTTTTTATGCCAAAAAAAAGGTGATCCAGGACGGATCACCTAAAGCTGTGGAATGAAAAAATTCACCACACAAAAATCGACAGAACAAATATAGTCAAGTTTCATGCGTAAATCAATCACATTTTATCACAAATGTTGATTTTATTAAATTATGCTATTATATTTGTGTTGCACGAAAATCGACAACAATGCTTATCAAAGACATCGCAGCACAGGCGAACACAACCAATCGAACAATTCAGCGGGACATTGAAGCCTTCAATAAGGCAAATTCTACAAGCCATTCGGACAGCTTGAAGGAACACGTCATCGACGTTGATCTTTTGCAATACCTTCAACAGAAGCGGAACTTCAGCATGGTTACAGCTGAATCAGTTGAAGAAAAGCGGCTGGTATTAGTTGAAGCCATCGAAGAACACATTCAGTCCAACGCAAATACAGCCGTTCTAAGCAACGATAAGCCAATAAAGCGCACAGATACACCCGGCAAACCTAAAAAATCAAGCCACGACACACAGCTGAAGGCCACACAAGCCAAAAAGACCGATTTACAAACCAGGCTTTCCGCTGATTGGCTGATTATGTCAGTCCTGATCGTTATCTTGTTTGCTGATGTAATTTCATTTGGACTGATTGGAGATCACGAAATTGGTGACCGCTTCCAATATTCCTGGATTTTCTTTGGCATCATGGGATTGGCCACCGGGTTGGGATCAATAGTCACTTACAACAGGATTCAAGATGAAAAGCTGGCCGTCACCTGGAAGATCACATTTGGCGTTCTTCAGTTTTCGGTGTTTGAATTCGCCGTCAACGAAATATGGGTTGCTGGCGGTGTGGTGATGATGCTGATGCTGGTGCTAGTCTTCATTGGCGCACAGCGATCAATCAAAGGATAGAACCAAAAAAAAACAAATCAATGAATAAGCGAAGATCAAAAGCAATTAAGGAACTTGCCGATATGTTGCCAGCAGCATACGTCATCAGGGATCATACCGAAACTGCAACGCTTTTAGGTCTGATGAAAATGGCAGAAGAACACGAAGCACTAAACATTGACCTTCCAGAAGTCACCGACGAAAACCGCGACCAGGTGTTCAAGGTCAAAGGCCAGGCAATGGAAGTCCTGAACCACCACAAGCGACTGAAGAAGGCTTGGAAGGAAAAAGGGATTGCCGGAATCCAGCAATACATTATCTGGCTGGATCGACACAACCGGGCCTTCGCATTGAGAATGAAAGACATGGAGGTTGGCCAGGTTCCACAAGGCTTGATCGAAATAGCCAACGCGAAGATCAGTTCATTCTGGAAGATGCTTATTGCATTCTTATTCTCATTCTTGACAATATTTCAAAGCAATGATGACAACAGCAATCCAGGCAATAGTTGATTTGTTCATGTCCAGGGCAAAACCGATTGACCATCCTTTCGTGGCAAGGGCTGGCGTTGTGCCAATCCAGGAAGAAGAAGTTCAGGAAGACAAGCCTGAAATAGAAACAACACTTTGGGGCAAGGACAAGACGGTCAAAGCAAAAGTGACAAGGACAGCGGATGGTTTTGAATACGACATCACGCCAGGTGGAAAGAACAAGCTGAAGGTCATGCCACTTGACATCTTTGACAGACAAGTTCTTCAAGAACACAACATCGACCCACGAAACGAAAAGGTTCAAGTCTTGTCAGCCAACTATCAAGTTGTCAAGCCTTACGTGTTGTCAAACAACTACACGTACAAGGAAATGTCGCTTCTGATTGAGCCAAAGATGTCTGTAAGCACGTTGCAGCGAATAGGCCCAAGGATCAAGGAAGCATCCAGGCGAAGACAGGAAGCAACCCCTACCCCGGCAAAATAGGGGGTAGGGGCCGCAAAAAAGCCGCAAATCGAATAAATACAAGAACTTTAATTGATAATCAGTAAGTTATGTCAAAAACAAATACAGGTTTACAGCCGCAAACTGGCCGCAAAGAAGCCGCAAAAGTGAAGCCGCTTTGGATTCTTCGTGATGCAGCCGGAAAGATTATCAAAGCCGCTGAACCTGAATCCGTGGCATACGAACCGATTATCAATGAAGAAGGTCAGACGGAAAGGGAATGGCGAAGCGACCTGGCCAGGCGCGAACGGGAAGAAATGTTTATCGGCATGACGGAATTTGTCGAAGATGGTCTTGGCTTTGTTGTGTCAGGTGGTCTTCAGGTCGTTGTATTTGTTGTCAAGATTCCTTGGTGGATATTGTGCGCACTTTGTCAGCCACCCAAAAGAAGGTTTGGCGACACATACGACAACCCACCTGTCGTGTCAAGGCCAAAGGTCAACGTCAACGTCAATGTAACCGGAAACGCTGACGTGAATGTAAACGTCAATGTCAAAATCAAATAAATAAAGCATCATGGAATTCAACCAAGAAAAATCTGACTTTCTGGCTTCTCAAATCGAAGCAATCAAAATTCACCTTCACCTGGTTGACGAAGAATACCTTCGTCAGTTGTCGCGGGAATTCGTTAAACGTGCCACAATCCAGGATGCAACATCTATCCTTAATCCGTCATATGACTTCAATCGGTCGAAACTGCTGAACGCACAGGCAAACGCTATGACGCACCTTCACCAGCTTATTGTATCACTGAAAGACTGCGATCACCTGAAACGCCAGATCGAACGCCAAAGAATGGCAAGCGAAGGGATCGAACAAATGTTCATATAAAAAACACCAACCATGAAAAACGCATTCTTTCTGATTATCGCACTTTCTGCAATGGCCATCGTTTATAGGTTCGGTGTTCTTGGCGGTGGAACTGTGGTCCTGGTATGCGCCTTTTTAGGACGTGCCATTGTTGACCGAATAGAGTATTCACGGAACATCGACAAATACAGGGTCATGTATGATGACATCATTGTCATTAGCCGGAATCCAGAAGATGACGAAGAACTTGACTTGCCAAAGGAACTGCTTTCTGTCGTGGTATGGGCTGACTACGAAGATGTAACCAAGGAAGTCAACAACCAAAAGAAATGGCTTCGTGAAGCTGGCAACAACTTCTTTGTTGACGAATCACTGAAGGAACACGAAAAGATTCAGGTTCATAAGCTGATATTCCAAGATGGGGAATTCATCAACGAAACCTGGTCAGAAGAATTCCGTGAACGTGCCATCACATTTGTCAAGAACAAAAGATCGATCAGGCATGGACTTCTAAAGCAAACAGATCCAGTATATTACGACATGGTTGGGAATCGTCAAAAAGGTGTTGCATGGTCACCGAAAAAGGCTTAACTTCGTTTTGACAAAGGGTTTTAGGTGTTTTCGTGTGGGAAGCCGTTCTGATCATTCAGGATGGCTTTTTTTATGTCCTGAATAAATATTTCAATTATTTTGTGATAGAATTTGGTTTTGTGATAGAATGCCTTTATGTTTGTGATAGAATTTAACCAAACACAATATCGACATCATGCAAATCACAGATTACAACATCAATTCCGATAAAATCTTTTTGATCGAACGCAATGACGATCAGTGGGGAGAAGCTAAGATTTTAGACTTTTTCCGCTTCATGGCGGAATATAAGGCATGGTTCTTCGACGCTGAAGGAATGTTTCTTGTCATCCCTGATGAGGAAATGAAGTACGACAGCAATGTCAAAGCGTTTCTTTGCACCACTGAAAACGTGCGGGTTTACACCTGGGAATCTTTTTGCCGCAATTACTCAACAAGCCTTACTTCTTTCTTCACTTCCTTTGCCGAAGCATCTGACGACATCGAATGGGATGATGCTGAAGGCGACATCACCGAAGATGTACAAGGCGACGCTTACCACGACTTTCGCAGGGATCAAGCAATCTAAACCAAATACAACCCACCAGGGGCCAGCAAACGTGCGATATTGCACTTAAACGGTTATGGCTAACTAGCTGGCCCCTTTTAAAAAATCGACAACCAGATGAACCAGCACATGAAAAGTCCATGCGCCAAATGTCCATTCAGAAAGGATTCCGCTGAAGGATGGCTTGGCAAAGATCGAATGGCGGGAATTGTAAAAGCCGAATCTTTTGTTTGCCACAAGACAACCAGTGGCACAAACCAAGACAGAAAACAATGTGCTGGCCACATGATTTTGATGGGTGAAAGAAACGCATTTGTCAGATCAGCAAAAGCATTCAAATTCAATCTTGGTCTTCAGAATAGAGAATTGATTTTTGATTCACCCGAAGATTGCATAAATCACCATGAATAATCCCACAATAAAGTACAGAAAGCACATCAGGACGCTTCGTGTGATCAGGTACAGAAAGCCAAAAAGCCTGTACGTTTCAAAAAAGACCTTCTTAAAGTTTAGGTCGGGCGAATTCTGCTGGCTTCCACTTATGAATTGTGTGGTCACCAGGGAATGGAAATACAACGCCAAAATCACTTCTTACTGGTGGTTGACGTTCAGGATCACTTTTTTCAGACAATAATCATTTAAAAATTGACAGTAATGAAAAGCAAGAAAACTATCGTTGGATACACATCAAAGAAAGGCATCACGGCCAATTACAAGCTGATTAGTGAATTCACCAAGCAAGATGGATTGGTGACAATCGAACGGGTAAAACTGGAAGGCTTTGGTGTCAACCCCTTCTCCTTTTGGGTCGACAAGTCGTGCCTTGTTCCTCCTGTTCCAGTAAAGGCCAAAGAAGGTGCTGAACGTCGCAAGTGTTGGGAATGTGGCTGCGAATTCACATGGGCTGATGCCGCAAATGCTGGCGGTGAATGGTCGGAATCATACTGCGGGTGTTAAAATAAATTTTGTGATAATTATTTTGTGACAGAATTAGGTTTTGTGATAGAATGACCGTATATTTGTATCATAAGATTTAAATAATTCATTCATCACACAATCGACAAAACAATGACCAATATCACCAACAACCAGGACTTAAATAATTTCGTTTTCAACCTTAACGGAACCGAAAAATTGTTTGCGATAAAAACCAAAAACTTAGTCCTGGTTTTTGATAATGAATCAGAATTTAACAATTCGGCCAAAGAAACTCCTGAAGCTGTTCAGGGCGAATTTAGTGCTTACAACTTTGTGTGGTATCGCTTCTAAAAAAATAGGTCGTCTTTTTTCATACGGATTACAATTTGTACCAGTCACATTTGCGTGACTGGTTTTTTACCAACCAAAATCAATCAAAATACAATGGAAAAGTTATCAACCCTGCCTGATTTGCTGGCAGAAGAAAGCAAAGGATCACGCCTTCAGATACCTTCAAGCCTTCAGGAAGCCATTTCAACCTTCCAGGAAGCTTACAGGGAGCGCAATAACAAGAAGATCAGCCGTGAACACGTTATCGTACTGATGATGGCGCACGGGGCCGAAGGATTGGCCAGCGAAGGTTCTGGTATGCTAAAAGAAGTGTATCCGCTTTAACCAATTATTCACCACATAAATCGACAAACCATGTCAGACCAAATCAAAGAAGTTGCAACGGCAAAATCGCTGTTCTCAAATGTCAACGTTAAATCCAGATTTGAAGCCATGCTTGGTGACAAAGCACAGGCGTTCATCACTACTGTTCTTCAGATCGTCAACCAGAATTCTTTGTTGAAGAATGCTGACCCGAAAACGGTAATGACCGCTGCTGCAACTGCTGCTTCGCTTGACCTGAACATTAACCCAAATTTGGGCTATGCTTACATCATCCCATACAACATCAACGAGAAGCAGCCAGACGGCACATGGGAGAAGCGAACGGTTGCACAGTTCCAGATGGGTTACAAGGGATTCATTCAATTGGCCCAACGTTCTGGCCTTTACCGCTCAATTATTGGCCTTCCTGTTTACGCCAATCAGTTCAAGTCATGGAACCCACTTTTTGAAGACTTCGATGCTGACTTCAGTGTTGCCGGAACCGGAACACCAGTTGGCTACGTGGCCGCTTTCAAGCTGATCAACGGCTTTCAAAAAGTCGCTTACTGGACATACGAAGAAGTTCACGACCATGCAAAGAAGTTCAGTAAGAGTTACACCAACGCCAAGGGATTGTGGCAAGACAAAGACGGTGGTTCTGATGCAATGGCCGTCAAAACAGTCATGAAGATGATCTTGTCCAAATATGGGCCAATGGAGATCGAAAGCCAGATCAGCCGTGCAATCAGTGCAGATCAGTCTGTGCAGATGAAGGAAGGCCAATACAAGTACCTGGACAACCCAAATGGAGATGCACCACAAGACGAAAATGGCAACACCATTGTTGTTGTCAGCAACGAAGAACTTCTTGAAGGGATATACAAGTGCGTGACACCTGAAGAACTTGAAGAATACTACAATGAAAATAAAGCACAGATCAGCCGTGATATCAACCTGGTGTCTGCTATTGGCCAGATGAAAAAGCGTGTTCAAGATGTCAAGTAATGCGCTGGTGGTGCTGTTCGATTACGACAGCATGATCTACAAAGCAGTATGGAAGATTGCAACCAGTGACGACTACAAGGCCACGGACAACCCCAACACCGGATTAATCAGACGTTGGTTTGAAGAAGGTCGTGACCGGCTGTGGATGGAAAAAGAGATCGTAAACTTGACCATCAATCGGATTGAACAAATGGGAAATACCATCTTCCAGGCAATCGAAGACACCGGAATTCAGATTGAAGGAATTGAATACTTCCTTACCAGTTGTCCAGATTCAGCCAGAAAGAAAGCTGACCACACGTACAAGGCCAACAGAAAGCCAAATAGATGGGTTGGCCTGGTCCGGAAAGAACTTCTTGACATGGGGTTTGCCAGCGTCCATCCAGAATGGGAAGCTGACGACCTTATCAAAGATCGTGCTGTTGAACTTGGCGAAAACAATTGTGTAATTTGCTCACTTGACAAAGACCTGAAGCAAATTCCAGGCGTTCACTTTGACTACGATAGGCCAAAGCTGAAAAACCCTGATGGGTCGCCAATGCTTGACGAAAATGGGTTCAGGATGGTTGCACCATGCAAGGGACTTGACATCATATCAGAACAAGATGCAAACAAATTCTTCTGGACGCAAATGCTGATGGGTGACGCTGGCGACAATATTAAAGGAATCCCGCGAACCGGAATAGTCAAAGCCACCAAGATCATTGCCGGGTCGACAGACCACGAAGCAACCGTTCGCCAGAAGTACATTGAACACTTTGGAGAAGAAAAAGGAATCAGTCAATTTGAATTACATCGTTTGCTGATTGGCCTTGGTGTAAATCACAGACCATAAAAACTATCACAAAATTAGGTTTTGTGATAGAATGCGCATATATTTGTGATAGAAATTATTCAACCTTAAAAATCGACAAACCATGTCAGAAGTAAATCAGATCAACCTGGCCATTG
>Ga0208643_1002025_pt1 | contig 10422 bp, 18 predicted proteins | sample VirMetDEL_Nov_12_FD_184516 | JGI IMG/M metagenome (GOLD analysis project Ga0208643, IMG submission 184516) | Aqueous microbial communities from the Delaware River and Bay under freshwater to marine salinity gradient to study organic matter... | ecosystem: Environmental > Aquatic > Marine >... | reverse complement strand
CGAAACATACACACAAAAAAAACGTAGTTTTTTTGTGTTATGGATAGAGTTCAAACTGAGAGCAGTTTAAAAATTTACTCCTTAAAAAATAGCCTTATAAAAAGCCTATCCAAAGGTAAAACCCCTAATTTAGAATCATTCTAAATCTCTATTTTAGACACCTTAAACCCTTGTAAACGTGATATTTGCCCTCTTATTTGTCGTAGTTTACGACTTTTATTTGTATATTTAAGAAAGGGAAAAAATCTCCCTATTTTGGGCAATTTTGCCGCAAATTATTGAAAATCAAGCAGTTATGACAAGGACAGACAGCCAAATCGAAACATTAAAAACACTTTTAGCCGAAACCAACGATTTAAGAATCCGCGCAACAATCGAAAAACAAAACCCCGAATACATAAAATACCTACAAGCAAAGCAGGACGCGCAAAGAATTGAATTGATAAATATAAACCGAGATAAAAAAATAGATCTCTGCGAGGAATATTTTTTAACCTCTGAAAAAAGAAAAGCAATAGAAAACTGTACAGCTATGCAGGATGCAACCTACACCGAAAAAGTAACCGAGTTAAACGGACTTCATTTTTTATTGATTGATATAGCCGAACAAATTAACAAATTATAAACCCTAAAAATTTACAGTTATGACAAACGAAGAAGCATTAAAAAAAGGATTAAAAGAAGTTGAAAATTTAGGACCACTTGCACCGGCAATACTTCGAGAAAGACTTCTAGCACTTTGCGAAATGAATCTCAAACAAATAGAAGCAAACCCCGAACCGTATAACAATTTTTTACACAACGCCAGCCAATACAAAAAAGTATTAAAAACGTTTATCGAAACAATAAATTTTAAATAAAAACCAAATCCTAAAATATACAATTATGACAATGACAACAGAATTAACAGAAGTAAATATTTTTTTAACTGATTATGCAAGTTATAACGATGGAAGCCAATTCCAATTCGGGCATTGGGTGCATTTTTCAAATTTTAACGACGCGGAAGATTTGCAAGAATATATAACAGAGCATTTTAAAGATGCTGATATAAAAAACCCTCTCCCATGCGGAACACCACGCGAAGAAGTAATGATAACAGACTGCGAAGGAATACCAGATAATTTATATTCTGAAAGTATGAATTTAAACGACTTCGAGAAGATTTTTAATTACATCGAAATAATGCAGGAAATTGGAACCCTTGATAATTCAAAATGGATTGATTTACACAATCAATATTGTGAAAATTGCAATTATAACGATGATGAAATTTTTGAGTTCGATGATGATTTTTTTAATACGCATTTTTCTGATAATCCTATGAGAGCAGCACAAGCCGTATTTTTTGGAAGTATCCAAAATTGGGGAGATGATTATTTAAAATTTAACGGGTATGGAAATTTAGAAAGTTTTAGCGATTCGGATTATTCAATCGAAAAAAATATAGATAAAGACGCGATTCTAGAAAATATTTTAGAAAACCCCGAAACATATAACCTTTAAAAATTTGTTGTTTGTCAATCGCTGGAGATAATTTCAAAGGCGATACAACAACCCAAAAAAATCAAATCAATTCCAAAATTTTTAATTATGACAACAATACACAATTTTAATAGTATTTCAGAAGTAGAGTTAATCTACACAAACACCCAGCCGAAAAATTTACGCACTCAAATAGTTTCTAGTAAGTCAGCAGCGCAAACCCTGCGCGAAACCATAGGAAACAAAATAGAACTAAAAGAATTTTTTTACGTGATTCTATTAAATAATTCGGCTGATGTTTTGACAATCTCAAAATTAAGTGAAGGAGGAATAACAGGTACATATGTAGACCTTAGATTGTTATTTGCAACCGCATTAAAAGCAGCAGCAACCGCAATAATTATTGCGCACAATCACCCAAGCGGAAAATTAGAAGCCAGCCAAACAGACAAAACCCTAACAAACAAAGTAAAAAAAGCAGGTGAAATACTAGATATTCGACTTTTAGACCATATAATAATAACACCCGAAAATCATTTTTCCTTCGCTGATGAAGGAATTTTATAAGACTAAAAAAAATAATTCCAAAACTTCAAAAATTAAGATCTACAAACAGAACTTAATTTTTGAAGTCCAAATAAAAAACAACAATCTAAAAATATATAAAATGCAAAAATACTTATTTATCGACACTTGGAACGGACAAGGATATTCTGAAAGTAACGCCTATGTTACATTTGAAAAAGACCAAAACGAAGCACTAGCAGCAGCAAAAAGAGAAGTAAATATACAAACCTGCGATAATATGCACGATGAATTTACTATTGAAAAAACAGGGAAATTCGAAAATAATATTTGTACCGAATCTTTAGGATATTCTTTTGACGATGGAGAGGATGCAGGCGCAATATGTTTCGAAGAATTTAACGAGGATACAAAAGGAGTAATTGTAATACCTAATATAAATAGCTACGAAGTTATTACCAGCAAAAAACGCTGGAAAGCAGTTTTAAATACTGTAAAAAATTTCTCAGAAGATTATAAAGAAGAACAGCAAATTTATGGCACCGTACACCATTGCATGAATGACGGCTGCGATTGGATATTGTTTGAAAAAAGCGATTTTAAACAAGCCTAAAAAAATGAAAAAATCAATCCTTTACATAGCAATTATAACAATAATAGCAATGAATTTATTTTGTTGCGTAACATATTAAAACCCTTAAAATATCAAATTATGAATATAGCCGAATCAATTAAAAGCCACTACGAAACCGAAGATTTTAAATCTAATTATTCTGAATGTTTATTTCAAGATAACCACGCCATAAAAGAACGCATTAAAAATTACTGCGCGAACTCCTACGAGTTTTTTAAATTTTACGGATACAACCACTATTTTTCTACTAAAGCAATTGATGTCATTTATGACACTATTTTAGATAATATTGAAGAATTTACGAAAGATTTTAATGGTTATTATGTTGGATTTACTTCGCTGGATAGTGTATCATTCGGAGAGCAGGAAGAACAATTAACAGGAATTTACAACCATAACACAGGAAAAGAGTATTCTTTAAAATACCTGAAATCTATTTTTGAAAAGGAAGATTATGTAATTAATGATAATTACGCATACTACAATTTAGACGGAGGAATACACATCGATTTGTTAAACTCTGAAATTCCATATTTAAAAAACTTCAAAAAATAAAATTACCAACCAGCAGCAGCAGCGATATAAAAACGCAGCAGCAGCACAACAATTTAAAATTATGAAAAACGGATACATCGCATTTTGGAACGGAAAAAGAAAAGAAGTCTATGCAAATACAAGTTATGACGCCCAGCAGGAAGCAACAAAATTATTTCAAGCAACCGCAGGAAGAAAAAAAGTAAAAAGCTATGAAGTTAATGTAACACTAGCAGAGCAAAACGGCGCAGAAGTCAAACATATTCCAATGTTTTAAGATCTACACCCGAAATTTTAAGGAGGAATTACACATAATTCCTCCTTAAAATTTAAGTTTTTAGTACATCTAATTAATCGCTAACTCTTAATTATCTAAACAAAAACAAAATGAAAAAAAGAACAATTATGAAAACTTACGAATATTCCCTCAGTACAAATACAATATGGACTTCATTCGATTATGGAAGCGTAAAAGCCAACAACCGAGAAGAAGCAACACTCAAAGCTATTGAAGAATTAAAATACAATCTTGAAAAATGCAATACAGCATTAAAACTAGGAGATACAACAGCCGATTTGAGCGTTAATATGGATTTTAGCCAACTAGAAATAACAGAAATTAAACTATGAAAGATTTATTCGAATACTACGAAGAACAACCAAAGGAATTATACGTGATTTGTGAATATTGGGCAGATATTCAGGAAGCCGATGGATTATGTTACAAAGACTGCGCAGAATTTCTAAAACAAGTCCAAGCCATTGGTTATACTTTTGAATATGGATTAGATAGTGAACCTTACGAACTTCAAAGAAAAAAAACAAAAGCAGCGCAACGAGTTTTACGCCTGCTGGATCAGGATGAAGATGCAAATTATCAAAAGGCCCTAAATACGGCATTAAGAGAATTTCCAAACAGAAAAAAATACCTATTAGAAATCGAACTAAATTAACAAACACCATGACTACAAAAAGCAAAAAATTTAACGGTTGGGGAATTACAAATCAATTTATGTACATTTTAGTATTCCCCAATTATGCACAAGCAATAAAGGAATATAAAAAGAAAACATACCACAATTCCAAAAGCCGATTTTCTTACCACGTATCAAAAATTAAATACACTCAACATTATAACAATTAAACTATGTTTTATAAATTTTTAATTATCCAATGGAGCGATGATGGAAACACAGTACTAGATCGTAAACACAGAACCATTAAACGCGCAAGAATGACAACGGCAAAAGATTATCTACATAGATTATACCCGTACCACTTCATAGAATTAGATTCTATATCAAGAACAAACGAAAGAATTATATAAATCAATCGCTCAGATACTAGGTTTAATTTTGAAATAAAATTTAACCTGGTAATCCGCTAAACAAAATACCAATGACTAAAACAGAAAAGCAAAAAATACTTTTGAAAGCGCAGGAAGATTTTTTAAACAATCCAATGCAAAATAAAATGAAATCCAATATTCACGTAAAAATATCAGAATCCAAAAACGCATTTTTACGGTAATCCGCGAAAATCGAATTATGGCTTAATCGCCATAATTCGATTTTCGTTTTTTAGTCTATCTCCTTAGCTGTTACCATCTAAGGATCTTCGACAAAAACCCAGCAAAAAACAAAAACCGAATCGCCTTTCATGCGATCCGCTACGCCCCATCCAATGACGGTCTAATATTAATACTAACTCTCTGCACAATATTAGTCCACCTTTTACGCATCATCAAATATTTAAAAGCATCGCTCAAATTCGTGCTATTTAAAGGTAATTCATGTAAACTCAATGTTTTTTCATTGAGTTTATCTTTATGAATTGTAGATGCACCCGTTTTAAAGTCATTTTTCAGTTTCAACTTCGCCATTTCTAAAGATCCCTTTAACTCCCTGCATTGATACTGATCTATTAAAAGAATCGGTAATTTTTCATTCGCACCCTCCAAAAGTTGCTTCATAAATTTATACTCCTGATGCTGATAGATTGTAGCCTGCTCCCTGCTCATAAGATTCACTTTCCAACCCGTTCGATTTCCCTGCCGATCAATCTCGATACAATCCGCAACTTCACTCGCCCAATCCCTATCATTTGACTGATATTGATTTCCACTACGATCATAATACATATTTAGCACCTTATTTTTATGCGGCGCAAAAAACGTAACAAATTTATCCCCCAATTCTCGCGAAGATTCAGGAACCAACGTGAAAAGACTTTTCAAACACCGGTACTGTTTTCCCTGTTCCTGACCAATAACCAAACTAATCATTTTTCCAAAATCGACACCTGCATCCAATTGCGCACTATGATCAATATGATTTAACATAATTGAAGAAGGTTTAAAATCACCCTTAATACCAAAACTCTCTACATAGGTATTATTTATCCCATCCGCATAAAAATGCTCCTTCGCAAGTCCGGTATAGAACTTGTCACCACTCTCTAAAGTTCCCTTTATTGATAAAACACTCTGTTTAAATACCTCCATTCCCAAATTTTCCAACATGTCATATATATATCCTTCCGTCAATATATCAACATTCGCCATCGAAGAAACTACATAGAAAAACGTAAGATCCTTTCTGCATCTTATATGTTTTTCCGTCCACTTTTCCTTTGACCTTAAGAGCGATTCCAACTGCTTTTTATTCTTAAACTTTATCGCCCTGTATATTTTTTTATTAATTTCATTAAGTTCAAAACCCACATACAGCGCTTTTTTGCAACGCTCCAAATCCATGTCCTTTTCAGTATCCATGATCCAAGAATAATCCCCCTGCGCTAAATTTGGTAAATCCGTAGTAAAGGTAGTACCCCGATAATATGGCGAATGACTGAATTTATTATACCCACGCAGCGCAGGCATAATTACATCCAACTTCTTTTTATTATGGTATTTAATTTCATCACCATATAAATGCTGAATTGAAATACCTGCCATCGAAGATGGCTGATCCAAACTACCCAGCAAGATCCCAACACCATTGAACACGGAAACCGTATTCTTAAATGTCGTTATCGGCTTATAAGGCAAATCAAAACTCGCAGGAGGACGTTCATCTATCACGTAATGAACGCCCTCCTTCCATCCTTTGTACTCTCTCCAACCTTCGATAAGCGAAGGAATAATATTGGTACGAGCATTCACATAGGTATCACTCACAAACGCCTGCAAACTACGCGGCATATCATATATGACCTCAATAGATCTATCTGCGATAACATCCGTAGTTTTTGTCATTCCACGACCTGCAATTAAACGCAAATGCTTCGGAGCAATCATATCAATCATCTGTTTCACCCACGTTCCGTAGCGACCTTCAACATCCTTATTTTCTAAACTAATATGTTTCATTTATGCTTTTCTAGGATCTTTATCAGCATCGACAAAAGCCTTAACAGGCAATATCCTTGCCTCTGATTTTATGCGATCCTTCATTACTTCGGGTAACTCTGTTAGATTATCATCGATCCACGCCGATAACTCCTTCCTATTGGCTGACGGCATTCCTAAAAATTCCGCATCCACACTATACATCTTAAATGGACGTTGATAGATTTCCATAGGCAAATCTTCTTTATCTTCCTGATCCAATTGCCGCAGCTTCGCCATATCCAATATCAGCTTCCCAACTTTCGACGCATCCGTAGTATCTTTCATCTTTTGAATAGAAAAACTTACCACCTTTTCCATCAACTCCGCATATATATTTCGCCAAGCTGCCTTACTAATCTCCGTAGAACAATGAAAATACTCCATCGTTTGATTGTACAAACGATTTGCTAAATAACGAGAATAGCCATCCACTTTAATAAGATGATTCATTATTGCCTCCTTTGAGCCATACTGATCAATCCTTTGATGCATACCTCGTACCTTATCCATTTCCTCTAAATAATCGACAATTTCCTTCGGCGCATTTTCCGTCACTCCATTCTCTATGAAATCATAGATCTGATCAATATCTATATCAAATAAATTAACCGCCATAAAATAATCTTTCCTTTAATTCCTGAGTTTCTTTTCTATCCAACCTTTTTTCAAAAACTTGGACCGCTGTAATATTCCCACTTTCAGCAAGTAATTTTTGCTGCGTAGTAATAGAAATCTCCGTCCGTAACTGCCCTGCCAAAATAGCATTCGAAACCTTACTTCCCAAAGATTCTGCCTGCGCCCTGAACTGTTTAGGTGACAATCCCAATACGAGCGCCATTTCTGAAATCGTAATACCACACGAAGCCATCATTTCCACTTCCTGCTCCAACGTTAATTCAATCGGTTTTTCTAAATCCGCTTTTAATTCCTTATTTTCTATATCCATAATCCTTTTTAGTCCTACAATGACGTTCCAATATATGCTTCGATACTAGGTTTAATTTTTAAAGGAAAATTTAACCTGGTAAGCCGCTCAAAAATATATTGGCTGGCTATCATTGCTATCTTTTTTGCAAAAAGTATATACACTCTATCCTTAACGCTACACAAACATTACACCTTTGTAATATTTCCATAAATTACCTTATGGCGAATTGTCGTTTCTGTGAATAATTTCATCCTGAAATCATACAACCCCTTACTATTAGCAAATATGTATTGCTCATACGCAGCATTTTCACTCCAATTTCCACTCCCCTCAATGACATAATGATCATCATTTGTTTCAAGCAAACAAACTTTGGCATGCACCCAAGCAAACATCACGTTAATATTGGCGTATTGCGATGCAACAGCCGCCAACTGATCAGAAATCGCCTGATTCCTGCTTAATAACGTATCACTAATAATAATAGTGATTTGCTCAATCAATCCTTCATTATGCAATTCCACCAGCGCAGCAATCACCTTTTGATTGATGCTATACGTAGCAACGTATAAATGCTTTATACTGAATTTTGAACACAACAACGGAATAAAAGTAAACGCATTAAACTGCTTATCACTTTGTAAAAAAAAGTATTCCTCCTTTTCAGGAACACGCTTCAAATCCTTTTCAAGATGTTGAATCTTTTGGTAATGCGCAACTAGATATTTTGATATAAAGCTGCCCGAAGCCGATGAAGGTGCATGTTCCGACACACCCCGACCGACTTTAGACAGACTAAATAACTTATTCATCTTCCAAACGATTATCAATCATATCCAATTCAATTTGCCATGCGGATATTTTCTTTTCTGCATTCTGCCTAGCAGCAGCATCCTTGATTGATTTGACCTTTTTTGTATCACGACTGATGTATGATCGCAAATTACCACGCCTCTTAGTTAATTCGCTTGTTTTATAACCATCAACATTACGCTGTAATACATCCTTTTCAAATATTGGATGATTCCCTAAGATCTCCCCGTTTTCTGCGTAATACGTCAATTCATCGTAAATCAACTGATTTAACTCCCAATTTTCAACCGCCTGCGATGCAATCGCATACAGATCCGTATCACCAGCAGCAACCTTCGCTTTAATTTCCTGCCTCGATGCTTCATAGTTCTCTAAAGCCGTGAACTTATCAGCAACTAACACTTTAAGTTTGTCAGGACAATCCTTATCGCTTAAAAATGGAAATTCTACACGTAGCTTCAATCCATCCTTTACGGCTGGCTCTGCCTCTGAATAGGCTTGAAACACCCCTGCATTGAGTTTTTGCGATGCATCTTGTTTTTCCTGAATAACAAGTTCCTTTTCTGTTTGCTGCGCACCTACTAAAAACAACCACGCAACACTAAACGCATTTTCTAATAATTCGATATGATACGCCTCAATAGCAGCTTTACAAGCAACCATTTTCGACTCTCCATTATATGCATTTTTTTCCTTTAAATACAACTTCATTTCCCCAAGTCCTTTAACACCAGCAGAAAAGGCAGGCGCTTCACCAGGCAAAACAAGCCCCGAATATTCGACCAAATCAATACTCTGCTGATTCTTATAGATAGCATCCAAAGAATCCACATTCAACGCCAATAAACGCTCCCGTCCTGTATTGATTTCTTTGGCTATCACCTTGCCAAATCCAAAGTCAATCACATTTGTTTTTGACGTTTTTAAATCAATATCTTTAATGTCATACAGTTTTTTCACATCGTAGATCAACAACTTTAAATTCTCAGTAGAATATAAAGAACGATTGAAATACGCTGCCTGCGACGGATTATGCTCTTTATGCTTCATAAAGACTGATAACAATTCGTTAAAACGAACTTTTGGCGATAGCACCGCCAATAGCAATGCAATAATCTGTGACCTGACACTTGAACTCATAATTTTTTATTTTTTTGTTTGATTATTTTATAACTCAAATATTGCAATTGCATTTTACATTTTCTGTGACAAAAAAAAAGCTGCTCCAATTGGAGCAGCTTTTCTAAACTATATTCGAAACTTTTAGCTTCTCGATTCTTCCACCAAATACGTAGTAGCACCTTCCTCAAATACACGTAATGAAATTGTCGCATCTTCCAATGCAGTCCAATCCGTTCCGTCTTTCAATATTACCGTAGCTGCCGTTCCTGCACCTTTACTCAATATCGCTGGATCAGCTCCACCGCCACCAATTAATGAAACTAAGGCATTATGCTCCAAATCAATAGTTGCAACATCTAACGCTGCCGTAACTGCGAAAGAATCTAATTGATACTGTATCCCATTAGCCACCGTAAGATCCATACTTTCATCCGAAGCTGTTGGCGAACTCAAAACTAAGTTACCATAATAAAAACCCGGTACAAATTGACTTCCGACTTCCTGCGCAAACACAAGTGTATGCATACGTCCTGAATTATCAGAAGTGTAAGAAGGTTTTAATTTCATTGGCGAACATTCCGTTCCGTAAGCCCTCATAAAACCATCCACGCAATTACCTGCGATAATTTCTAAATCCTCACCAACTAAGTTTTGAAACAACTCATTTGCAGCCAAAGTATCCCCAGGAAACATCCCTTCGTATGTCTGCTTAATTGTAACCATATCTTCATCACCTTCCCCAGCAAAATTTTGTTTCTGCTTTGAAGGAACCATATAAATCGTAAACATCGATGCACCTGCATTCAATACAAAATCACCCAGCATTTTAACACCACGACTATCTCTTACAGGACGTTGTAAAACATCCTTTGACTTCACAAACGTTACGTTTGGCTTATTCGGTACTGCCGCTCCTGCGCCTGCACCTTCCTTTTTTACTATATTTTCTATAACAAACATTGTCTAGTTTTTTATTTGAAGCGCAGTAAA
>Ga0208643_1002024_pt1 | contig 10423 bp, 14 predicted proteins | sample VirMetDEL_Nov_12_FD_184516 | JGI IMG/M metagenome (GOLD analysis project Ga0208643, IMG submission 184516) | Aqueous microbial communities from the Delaware River and Bay under freshwater to marine salinity gradient to study organic matter... | ecosystem: Environmental > Aquatic > Marine >... | reverse complement strand
TTACTGCTGCTTTATCAATAGAACCATCTGATTTAGTAAACGCGGCTTTAGTTCCTCTTTTTAAAAGATTTAAAGCTTCTCCACCTTTTTCATTTATTGTAGTATTTGGACTTAAAATTTTTTGTATAGATTCTGTAATGGTCATTTGATTAGGGCTTCCCTTTTGTATAATATCAAGTTGTTCTGAATAACTAGGAATGTTCATTTCTTCACCTTGAAAGGGTAAGTAACTTCCTTCAGAATTAACACCCACACCTCGAACTTCCCCAACGGGTTGACCTAATTTAAATCCTGTTTGGTTTCCTAATGGAGAACTAAATCCACTTTTAAATCCTTCAAAGCCACCTCTGAATGCTCCGCCTGGATCAAACGGATTACCTTGAAAATCTGCGCCACCTAAATATCTAGCACCTTGACCTAGTCCATAAGTTAAAGCTCCACCTTTTAAAGATTTTCCAATACTTCCTGTTTGATCAAACGTACCTAGTCCTGACATTGCTGCTGCAACTGCCGGGTTAAATGGTGCAACAAAAGGAGCAGCTTTGACTGCTATTTCGGATACTTCATTAGGTATAATTTTTCTAACAAATTTTTTAATAGAACTACCTAGGCCAAACTTTTCCCTAGGTGCGACTTGCATAATTCCGCCGTCTGCTCGTAATTGTCTGTTCATTAAAGATCTAGATATCGCCATAATTTAAATATATTTATACTGTTAAGCAGGCGTAGAAATCCTGTAAATATGATACTTTATTTGATTTTTGTAGGCTCGTCAACAGATTTGACAGGTCTACTTCCTTGCCACAAATCATCTCTAAATCTACCACAATAAGAGTATTCTCCTACGTGAGTAATGTAATCATTTATGTAAGCGTGTACTTTACCACCTATATCAGCCCATCTTTGGCAAAATCCAAAGTCTTCTCCAAAATAACGTTTAGTCTTAGGGTCGTGTAAAGTATCAAATAGATTGTACATATTATCTTTTTTAACTTCCTTACCATTGATAATAGTAGGTTGAAATATTTCTAATTCTGGATACTCTTTAATCATTTTCTCCAATACTTCTCTTTTAATTAACATACATCCAGTGGGGGCATGCGAAAGTTCTATCGCTCCTTTTTCACTTTGAATGTTATTGGGGTCTTCTATTTTAACAGGAAAGGTATACCCGGATTTAGCTAAATCATCTGCTGTTTTAACAGCATCTACTTTTTCATGATACCTTCTCCATATTTTATCCCAACTCAACATTTTCATGGGGTAAGGACAAGAAATAACATCTTTATCCAAGTCTAACATTTTAAATATAGTGGACCCATTAAAATCAATATCGGAGTCTATAAATAATAAATGAGTATAATTATCTTCATGGCTCAACATTTCAGCTACACATAAATTTCTACCTTGTGTAACCAAAGAAGACTTAAGTAAAGTAAAACTAACCTGTATTTTCTTTTGCCAACATTCTTGTTGAAACTTTAAAACTGCTTGACAATAATGCATACTAACATCACTATGACAAGGGGTGCATACCATTATTTTGTAAGGTGAAGTAGATCCTAGGTTTATTTCGGTTACCTCTCCTTGAACTTTATTTGTTTTAATAGTTTGATAAGTATCCTTATTAGGGACTATGGTTTTAGTCGTACTGTCTTTAGTAAACCAGATGGGTTCATTGTTTTTGCCCGAGGGCGTATTACTTTTTTGCATTAATTGCTCCTTGTAAAAATCTAGTCCACGAAGAAGCTTGTTTAGGCCATCCGTAATACAAATGAGTATAACCTGACTGTGTAGTTAAATGATTGTGAATAGTAGGTTCATGTAAACTTTTAGCTGCTGCTTCTATGCCATAAGCAAATTTTTCAGCCAATCTTTTATACTCTTTATCATACGGTATATACATAGGGAATTCAGCGCCTGTTTCAAAAAGAGCTCCATAGTTTGTTGTAATACAATATAGTCCAGCTGCCATAGATTCTAATAAAGATATGCATGAAGTTTCTTCAAATATACTTGGGTATACATACATATTATAATTTTTTATATTAGCTCTAATATATTCGTTTGGTTTGTAACCGATATAATTTACATTGGGTAAAGACTCTGCTTGTTCATACAAAGCTTTGTAATTATGATCATTTTTTTCCATAAAATCTTTACCATATACTTCACACGAAGAGTAAACATCTAAACTAATTAATGGATTCTTAACTAATTGCATGGCACCTAATAATACACTTAGTCCTCTCCACGGAGTATTTTGATGTATAATTTTTATTGGTTGACCTTTTTTGTAAGGATTAGCTTTTTCTATTTTCTCAATACCATTTTTAATAACAATACACTTGTGATCGGGTAGTCCAAACATCATCCTAAATTTTTCATGATTCCAATGAGAGTTAAAAACATACCAATCATATATATTATGATTCGCTTTATTTTTAAACCAAGGGTATAAATTAGGTTGGTCGTAAGAATTTTTTTGCCAAAGAATGTTTACCTTCTTTGGATCTATTGGTATTTTACCTGGAACACTAGTGCAAATTTGCACTTGATCTAATAAATTTTTATCTACATACTTAGTTAAAAATCCAAGTTGTAATTCGGTGCCGCCTTTAGGACTTTGGTTTCGTATTTTCATTTTGTTTATTCATAACTTTCTGCATTAAATCTAATCCTTTCGGAGAAACTTGAACTGTAACATCGGACACAATATCGGGTCCTTCTAATTTTTCTATAGAAGTTTCACCAGTTTTTGTATTTCTATAAGTTGTTATAGTCGTGCAATTTATTTTAACTATATTATCCATTTTCATTCTCTCTGTTTATAAGCGCATAACTTACAACACCTGTTATTTCATTTGCTGTGTCTGCTTGCATCTTTATAACATCTCCTGCTTCTAAATTCAAGGTATTTTTTAACATGTTAACAGTCTCTTTATTTAAATCCTCATGACTAATAATAATGTCACTGCCTCCTGGTTTTTTTAAAAATAAATCTGTGTCCACTGCACTAGCAGTATCGTGAACGGTTTGAACCGTTTTTACAATGGCTACCGCAGATACAGATATAGTTAAAACTGTAGTTAAGTTAGTTGTGGTTAAATTAAATAGTTCGCTTTTATATTGTATTGTCATGATAAAAAATAATTAAAAGTATCTTGTTCATTTTTTAAATCTTCTTGAAAAGAAAAATTAAGTTGTTGTTTCATTGTTGTCATAGACTCTATAATTTGTCTTTGATTTTCAACATCATATTCTTGTCTTGGTTCTGGTATATAATTAGTTAATTTAGCCATTATTTTTTAGTTTTATCTACGCCTTTTATTTTGCCTTTATTCTTTGAAGCATAAAATACAGCCTTACCTTTTTTCTTACCATATCTGTCTTTCATAGATTTCATTATTTTTTTACCTTTTGTAGTAAGTGGCATGTTATCTCCTTCCGTCTGGTTGAGCATCCATTCTAAAACTACCATAACGCCAAGTTTCACCTGCAGCATCGTTTTCAATTTTCAACGATAGTAATCTTCCTCGAGCTCTAGTATCTACTTTATCAGTAGTTTTTGTTATTGTAAAGGGACCCAAAGGAGAACCTGTTTGAGTGTCCGATGGATAATCGGATATAAATAAAGTTACTTTAGAATTACCTACTAAAAATTTATAGTCAGGCATAAATCTTCTCATAGACATAAATAATTCACCATCATCAATATCAAAATCTCCAGATCTTATAAAAGCATTAATTGAAGTTGTACCTGAACTATTAACCTGATCATTTCCTATTTCATGAGCATAATATATGGATGCTCCGTATAAATTGGTAATACCGCTAATTGGTGAAAAAACTGGAGTGCTTGTACTAGTGTATTCTGTTGCGTAAGGTTTTTCAAAAACACCTTGGTCTTGATAAGTGCTACGAGCAAGGGACGAAGTAGTCCATACGTTTTCTTGATAGTTGTACGTCACACACCTGTCAATTTGTTCAGATCCTGATTTAGGATAAAACCAATTTACTTCCGTGTATAAAGAATTAGGAGCTGAATAAACAGTAGCAGCAGACTGATAATTAAGACCTAAATTTCCATTCTGAACTGTAAACACAAAGTCTTCAACTAAACAAGGTAGAGCTTTAACGGTACCATCATACATAAAAAACCCACCTTCATTGGACATCCAATAAACTGCACCATTAACATAACTTGCTGCATGTTGGGCAATACAACCACAATTAGTTCCAACTTGTCTAACACTAAAAGTAAAAGGTGGCCCTACAAATTGAATAACATAAGCAGCTGAATCTGTTAATACAAAAACATAGTCTTTACCTTGTAAGGCTGCAGTAATTTTATTACCTGTATCTAATCTAAAGGTACCCGCAGTATTAGTTGCTGTAGGTGCATATGTATTTAAATCTTCTTGATTAGAAAATCTTACAAACATAGGGTCTTGAGAAGTAGTATCTCCTACAGTTGTTTCAGTTCCAAAATGAAATAAGTGTCTGTCTCGATCTGAAACTAATGTAAATCTACTAGCTGTTGGATTAGCAGAAGTAGAAAATCCCGATGTTGATGTTGAAGCTCTTACACCTCTTGGATTAGATGCTCCAGCATTCCAAGTAAATGTTTTACCATTAAATATAGTTGCAACCAACACTTCACCAAAATTATCTAAAGACCAGTTACCTGGATCTAAAATTACATTACTTGTAGATCGTTCAGTGCCCCAAGTAGAATCACCCCATAAATAAGTTCCCCATCCAAATCCTTTTGTTTGAAAGGTTGGTCCTATTTCAATATAAGGATTAATAGTTGCAGCGCCGGTTGCAGTTGTATCTGCAGAGGCATTAGTTCTCATTACAATATTAAAACTATTTGCATCATTAACTTGTACTATTTCAAATGCTCCGGTTTCAAAATCTGCATCTACATAACCTGATCCTGGAGGAGCAGTTACACTAGTAAAAGTAATATATCTTCCAACAGCTAAATTGTGAGTTGTTTTATTTACTGTTACAGAAGTTGAAGATGCGTTCGTATCAAAAGTTGCTCCAGTGATAGCAGTATCTAAAGGAGTAATGTCATAAAAACCTTCTCCATAGTATAAAAATAAACCTTGTGAAGTTCCAATAGCGGTATATCTTTCTCCTTTTAAACTAGTAAAAGCTAACTGAGCTCTTGCTGCTCCAGGTAATGTTTCATTAGAAACAGTTAATTGTTCCCATCCACCTATTTTTTCAGGTGCTGTATATCTAAAACGTACAAAATCTCCATCTACCCATTGTCCAGGAAGAGCGGAAGGCACGCTTTGTTTATTGAAACCAGGTGCAAAATCTACTTTTTTTAAGGCCATAATCGTTAATATATCTGCTTTTTATTTAGATATCAATTACTTAAAACTAGGGCCTGTTACCCAACAAACCAGTGAATTTCTTTCACCTTTAGTCACAGGAGTTACTTCGTGAAGAACAAAACTTGGAAACACAACTAAGTCTCCTATTTGTCTCTTCATTTTAATTCCTTTTGGACCATCGTGAAGTAATAAGTCTCCTCCTTCATATTTAGAGGAATCTGTAAGTTGAACTGATACTGAAAGTTTTCGTATTAAAGTATCTGTTGATCTATCTACATGTTTACCATAATGAGATCCAGGAGCTTTATAATTAGTAAATTGAAATCCTTCAGACATAGAAGTGATATCAAAACCAAAAAATCTTTCATTTAAATTTAGTACAGTTTTACTAACTCTTTCAAATATAAATTGAGTTTCACCCGAAGGAAAAATCCAAGAAATTTTGCTCTTTCTTATTTTATCGTCCTCTTTAGGTTTTTTGCTTGATACCTTACCCTTTTCTAAACAAAGTTTTTTTCCTATTTTAACTATATGAGCACATTCTTCTGGAGTAAATATATTATCCCAATAAGCAAATAAATTAACTTTATCTGATTCAAATGCCCAAAGTGAACTTTGTATTTTTTTATTCATCTAATGTTATATTGGTTGCTACACTAATTCTAAGATTTTTATTATTAATTTGTCTTCCTACTGCATGATGTAATGTAGAAGGAAAAATTAACATTGTATCTTCTTTAGGTAATAAATTAAAATTAGGAAAAAAATAACTATTACTAGAATCTATTTTATTTAAAATATTATATGTTTTAGGAGCTACCCATTGCATACTCTCAGATATATTATTTGGATTTTTAAAAGTTATCCCTGAATTATTTTCATTTATTTTTAAATAATGAACACAAGAAAAAGAACTAGGTAGATGACAATGATAATTCATAAATTGATTTTCACCTATTGCAGTAGCATTTTCTATTGAATAATTATATTTAAATGGTTTAGAAGCTTTAAATTCATTATCAAAAAATGATTTAAAAATTTTACTATAAACTTTTATTAAAGACTCAAATTCTATTTTTTTAAATTTTTTATTAGTATTATCATTATAGGTATGATGAGAATTAGATTTACCTAATTCAGACCTTCCATCAAAATGATTTCTTTCTGGTTGTTTTTTATAATTAGCAGCAATTGTTTTTATAATTTTTTCTTTATCAAAAGATTTTGGATCTATATTTAGAATATAAATTACTGGTGTAAATAATTTTATTTTTTCAAATTTATACATAAATAAAATCCATGTTTAAAGTTCTTCTTAAACCTTTGCTTTGTGGATAAGTTCCATGAAATACATTTGCAGACATAATTATAAAATCACCTACTTTGGGTTCAATACTATATGATTTTATTTCATTATTTTCTTTTACAACAAAATAAAAATCCCCATCTGCTACGTTAGTTTTAGAAGGTATGTCTAAATATAAAATTGTAGATATTCTATTAGTTTTTTCTACATCTTCTCCATTAAAAGGCATGTGTCTATGTATTCTATGATAAGAACCTTCTTCTCCAGAAACACTCCAACACGAAGTAGGTTTTAAATTATTTGTTTCTATAACACCTTTCATAGCTTCTAAAAATAACTTAGACAATTCATCTATATTAGTTAATTCTATTTGAAAAGAATTAATACCTTGTGTAGATTTTGATTTTAGTAAATCATCTTTTACAGGTGTTGTTTTACACTTTTTCATTTCTTCTAAAAATTTATTAATATTAACTTTTTTATGTTTTAGAAACATCTGGTTTCTTTCTAACTGATGGTAAACCTAACTCTAATCTTCCATCAAATAGATTAGTATCTTTTAATGGACCATTAAAATCATTGTAATGAAGAAAGACTTGACCACACATTTGTTTTTTAAAAGGTTCTCTCCAATGTTCTAATTCTCTTCCATAGTAAATTAACATGTCTCCAGGTTCTAAATCTATTTTAATTCCTTTTGTTTGTTCGGACATGTACCCATTAGGAGTACTTCTTCCTTTTGTATGATCAGGTTCTAAATAAATAGGCCATGAATCTCCACCCAAATGTAATGTAGTAGATATTTCACAACTATCTCTATCTTTATGTCTTTTTAATTTATTTCCTTTTCTATAAAGTCTACAATAAGAGTAAGTAGGAATTAATTCTTTATCTAAAACTTCGTTTAATTTAGGTAATACTTTAATCAATAAAGTTTCCATTACAGAATCTGCATACATAGTATAACAACCTGGAACTTGAGGATCTTCAAAATGACCTAAATGTCTATTTTTTCCAACAAGTTCTTTTCTATTATACATAATAGCAACTGCTCTACTTTTTAATTTTAAATATTCATAACAAAATTCAGCTAATTCTTTTGAAATCGCATTTTTAATAACTTTATATAATACTTGTTCAGTCATTATATGTAATTAAAGTTAATGTTTATTCTATAAGGTTCATCTGTGCATGTTGAACTATTATGAAAATCAGTAGCGTCAAAAAATAAACCTCTGTTTTCTCTACTTTCAATTTTAGTTTTATCACTTAGACGTGTAAATCCATTATTATTATTTATAGAAAATAAAAAACCTTTATGTTTTTCTACATAATCTTTATGTTTATCGTGTTCAATAATTTTATTAGTTGATGGATACATATTAATTTTTATTCTTTTAATACAAAAAGGTTTTAATTTTTTTAAAATAGGATCAACTATTGATACATAATCTGAAGTCACTCTGTCTTGAAAAAGCATATGTGTAAAATACATTCCATCTTTATTTATAGATGAAGATACACCAACTTGGCAATACCAAGGAAAAGTTTTATCAAATATAACCTGTTGAATATTTTTTAATTCTTCATCAGATATAAAAAAATCTTCTATGCTGTATTTTACTTTCTTAACCATTATAGGTTCTATATATTATATTATATTAATAAGTCAACTAATAGGAAACCCAGCTAGTAGTATCAGGATTCCAATATACGTTAGTATCGTCTTGTTTTACTGCAATCCATCTTAAATTAGGCTCGTCCCAATCAGTAGATTTAAAAATTTCATTGTCTCTTTCGTCAGCTGCGTATGTCCAAATTGTTGGTATTGCAACAGGTGGTTCATAAATACATGAAGTTTCATTCAAAGTCCATGAAGGATAAGGTTGATCCGATATAAAAGCATCTCTTGACTCATCATAATTCATACCTTTACCTGCATAATTTTTTCTTAAAGCTTTTGATTGATCAGCAGAAGGTTGTCCAGTAATAGGATCATAGTGAACTCCAGCAAGAGTATTATAAGAAGTTTGAATCCATCTTCCACCTAATGAGTCAACATAAGCTTGATCAGGAGCAACAATTACTGTCTCTACTTTATTATTTGAATCTATTTTTGCAAAATGAGCCATAATTATTTATTAAATGTAATACTCCCTGATTGTGTAAATGTATAAACTTTATATCCAGGTGTTGTTGTTTTAGTTCCATTTACTGCTGTTGCATCAGGAACAGAGTCCTCATATCTAATTACTACAATACCTGATCCTCCAGCTTTACCCATGTAAGGTGCAACAGGGGCTCCAGAACTTCCACCGCCTCCGCCGCCAGTATTTGTTCCTCCAGCTGTCGCAGTAGTAGGTGTATAAGATGAAGCTCCATTTCCTCCGCCACCAAGGCCACCAACACCTCCGCCTTGAGCAGGAGTAGGGTTACCATAAGACCATAATCCACCGCCGCCACCTCCAGCGTAGTAAGTTGCAGAACCATTAATTGAAGATTGAACACCATCTCCACCATCTCCACCAAAAAAATTAGTAGTTGGACTATCTAGTCCTCCATTAAGTCCTATTTGACCAGCTCCACCGCCGCCGCCATTTCCAGCAACAACATTAAATCCTCCAGGAAATCCTTGTCCTGGCGTTCCTTGTCCTGTTTGAGTTGCGGGAGCAGGAAAGTCAGGTCCACTTGCACCTGAACCACCATCATCCATGTTTACACCAGGTGTCGGATCACTTGGTGGGTTAACATCATCACTAAAATAAGTACCAGCACCACCTCCAAGAGAAGTGATAGTAGCAAAAACTGAATCAACACCTTGTCCGTTTGCACCTTGTTGTGTGTAAGATAAGTCTATAGTTGAGTTAGCAGGACCGCCAGCTCCTACTGTAACTGTATAAGAAGTTCCATATTCTGCTTCAAAAGGGGGCTCTGCGGAACCTCCGCCACCTGATGTTGCTCCTGAAACTGAAGTTCTAAAACCACCAGCTCCTGCTGCACGACCAGCGTAAATGGTTGGGTTACATCCACCACCACCAGCGACAACTAAATATTCTACTGATAATAAATCAGCTCCTGATGTAAAACCAAATGCTCTTGAAGCTCCTGATCCAAAAGTTCCTACTAGTGGCATAATCTTTCTCCTCTTAATTTATTACGCAAACTGTGTTTGAGAAGCTAATGCTGTAAACGTAGCATCTCCAGTTTTAATAATTGTATATGAATAAACATCAATTGAACTTGCATTTCCAGCACTTGGTGCTGAACCACCTTGCCATTCTGGTGTAACACTTGAGCCATCAATTTGTACAGCTGAATTGTAATAAGCTGATCCACCTTGTGGCACTAGGTGTGCAATAGTGATTGATTCACCTGTGTCCATAATTGAGTTTAAAGAATTTGATCCATCACCTCTTATATTTAAAGTCCAGTTTCCTGAAGCGTTAGAAGTATAATTTAAAACTGCTTGTGTAAGAACATCATAGTTAATTGTTCCCGTAGCTGCGGTTGCTGAAGATGTAACTTTTTCTGCAACACTTTCAATTTTACCTTGACCATTGAAAGTTGCTCTACCCACTCCTTTTGGAGTAAGATTTAAATCAATGTTAGTGTCGCCACCAGTTGCAGATATTTCAGGTGCACTACCTGTAGCTGCGTTAGCTACTGTGAATTCATTAACAGCTGATGCAGCTGTAGTAAATGTAATTTGTTCATTAGAGTTTTCATCAAGAATACCATGAGCTGTGTCAACAATAATATTTTG
>Ga0208643_1002023_pt1 | contig 10426 bp, 13 predicted proteins | sample VirMetDEL_Nov_12_FD_184516 | JGI IMG/M metagenome (GOLD analysis project Ga0208643, IMG submission 184516) | Aqueous microbial communities from the Delaware River and Bay under freshwater to marine salinity gradient to study organic matter... | ecosystem: Environmental > Aquatic > Marine >... | reverse complement strand
TCTGCGACTTAGAATTCACACTTCGCTTTGCTGAAGCTACTGTTTGTGTAGGCTTAGTCGTTACCGTTGATTCAGTATTACCAAATTTATGCGGAAAGTCAAGCTTCATACGTCTATCAATCTCTTTGTAATACTCATCAGATTGTGCATCAAACCCTTCTTCCTCGGTTAGTTTTTTATGTAAATCAAATGCAGTGTAAGTCATTGCACTATCTGATCCAAACCATGGGTTTTTCTCTGCCCATTCTTCTGCTTTAGGATCTGATACTGTGTTTTGAGGTGCAATTGCTTGATCTAAAGTAGGAGTTTGAACAGGTGTTCTAACTTGTGCTTCCGATTTCTTCTTTAAATTAGCAACTCTTGCTTCTTCTACACCTAGTCTTGCAATCATTTTCTGTGCTTCAACTTCAGCACCTACATCGCCTGCTTCTCTTGCTTTTATTAATTGTGCTTGAGCAGCTTGTAAGCCAGATATTACTCTGCCTTCCATTGCATTTACATAGTTAGGTTCTATAGTTTTTAATCTAGACTGCAAACTTTCTTGTTCAGCTTTAACTTTTTGAGCCCACTCTACAGCAGCCTCTTTTTGACGTTCTGCTTCACGCCATTTTTTAGTTAGCTTTGCAATTCTTTTTTGCACTCCATCACTATATTCTTCTAATTCTTTTTTCTTTTCTTCTGTTTCTTCTTTAACTTCTGTTTCTTCTTTAACTTCTATTTCTTGTTTCGGTTCTGTCTCTTCAACTTTTAACGTTTCCTTTGGTTCTTCTTGTTTTGTTTCTTCTTCAAGATTGATTTCAACTTCCGGTCCGGAAGTATCTATATCAACCATGGGTTCATTTTTCTTTTCTTCTTCTGGCATAGTTTACTCCTTCTATGTTTTAATATTGATGAAATATATCTTCAGGGTTTTCAATGGTTGCTAAAATCTCATCGTCATTTAGCAGTCTAACTTCCCCACCATCTATCTGTATTCTTGATCCAGCATATCTTGCAAAGATAACCCAGTCACCTTTTTTACACCAAGGTCCTTCTGGATATCTTTCTTTATCATAACAATGCGGGCCCATTTTTAAAACCATTCCACAATTAGATCCAACTTGTTGTCGTTCTAAAGTTTCTTGTCCTAAATATAAGCCACCTTTAGTTTTCTCTCTCATTTTAAAAGGTAAAACTAAAAGTCTCCAGCCTGTCGGTTCTGGCAACTTACTATCTTCAGTTTTTGATAAATCTTTTTCTGGTTTTTTTTCAGCTTGTATTTTATCTAATAAAGCTGTCTTAAGTTTTGGGACCTCTTCTGTTGAGGTCGATAACGGTTCCTTGCTCATCTTTTTGCTCCTTATTGTCTAGCAGGTTAGAGATTTCCTGTAACATTAGTTGGTATGTTCTTGCTTGTCCTAACATATACTGATATTTTTCCATATTGTCAACACCACCACTTATTAGAATGTCGCCAACTTTTTGTAAGTTGTCTCTCATTAGTTTTTGCATTTTTGATACTATGGTTAATCCATCTTCCATTACATTTCTGTCCTTTCTAATCTAAAATCTTGTAAAGCTTTTAACTTCTCATCTGCTTCAGCGATTTTTTGTAACTGCTTATCTACTTCGTCAATGTGTTGTGGATGTTCTCCAATACCAACAGGATTTTCTAAATAGATTTTTATTGTTGCGTGTGCTTCTGCTACTTGTGCTTCGTATCTAGCTTCAAGAGCATCTATTATTGCTGTTCTCATTTAACATTTCCATCTTCTCCGTGCTTGTCTTATTCGTGAGTTAGGATCGTTACGAGTTTTTGCTGATGACCTTTTTAATTGTCCTAGTGATCTAGCGCAGTATGATTTTCTACGATTAGCAGCTTTTGATCCTGGCTTCACTTTTCCAGTCACGGCTGTTTTTAATTTACTTCCAGGGTTTGCTGCCCTGTAAGCTCTTACACCTTTTGCTGTCATTCCAGCTCCAGATTTTGTTGGTCTATAGTTTGCACCCTTACCTGTAGTAGTTTTTCTTATAGGGTTCTCTCTTCTAGTTGCCATTATATTCTTTGTAAATTTGGATTGTTAGATAATATGTTTTTTTCTGCTCTAGGTCTAGCATTAGAATCTTTACTTCTTTTTCTAAGTTGAGCAATAGCAGATTCTTTTAATGCTTTTTCTTTTTTTAATCTTTGTAAATCTTTTTCTAAATTCATTATGCAAATGTCTTTACGTTAGTTGGTTTCCCGCCCGGATTCCCCGCAGCTCGTTTTCGTTTGACAGCACTCGCCTTTTGCGACTTTGTCATTTGTGTGGCTTTTGCAAGTGGGACGCATTTCGGATATTTTCGCTTCGAACCCTTGCTCCGTCCACATGGTTGATACTTGCCATCCTTCTTTGGTGCTCCAATGTCTACCCATTTTTCTTTTACCCATTTTCTTAATCCACCTTCTGCAAAATGACTACGCACAACCAGCTCTTCTCTTTCTAGCCATGCCTGCCATCAAACCACCATTAGCAGCTTTTTTACGACTACCTTTTTTACCACCTGGTGTAATTTTTCCAGAACAAACTCCTGATGCATACATGTTAGCGTACGCCGAAGGGTACACTTTAAATTTTCTCTTGGCAGCTGCTTTTCCTTTTGCACAAAGTTTTGCCATTATGATCTCGCCGTTTGCTTTGCTCTTGCAAAGTTTGCTGCAGTTGGTGCACCTTTAGATCCAGCTTTTCTCATTTTCTCACCTGAACCAGCAGCGATTCTTTTTTTCTTGGCTGCTATGTTTGCATAAAGACCCGGACCACCGCCAGCTCTTTTAACTCTGCCACCTGCTTTGTATTTTGCAATTTTACTTCTACCTTTAATTTCTTTTCCTGGCACTATACTTTACCACCTTTTCTTTTCATAGCTCTTCCGCCACCAGCGTAAGCTATACCACCACCCATGAACTTTGATTTCTCATCTTTCATCGGAGTGCCTTTATCTTGTTTTGCCATAGATTTTTCTATCGCCATTCCTCTTTTCTTTTCGTAGCCACTTAGTTTACCATCGTTATCTAAGTCTGCTTTACCTGGATTTTTTAACATTATTTTTTTCCTCCCTTAAATATTTGTGTTCCCTTTATACCATAAATACTCGCTACGACAAGGATCCATAAATTTGTGAACCAGCTCGGAAGCTGCTGGAATTGATCGAAGAACTCTTTTATCTTGGCAGAAGCGCCCGGATCGTCCGAGAAGACCCCGTACGCGATCACTAAAATTGGCAGCGTTAGCACGACCAAAACGAACTCGTCTTTCCAGTCCGATTGCCTTGCCTCTAAAAGTTTGCCGGAGTATTCTAATTCCCCGTTTGCCATTTTTTCTGCATGTTTAGCTTGTGCGTTAGCCATCATCATTTGAGTTTCTTTTTTCTTTTTATAAATGTGCGAACCAGCGTTCATCGCAAGTTTAAGTGCACCTAATATTGGAAATGCCATAATTAATTACCTCTTGGTTTCATCATAGCTAATCGTTCTCTTGCTTCATTAGCTATTTCTTGTTTTTCAATAGATGTTTCAGCTCTTAGTTCAGCTAATTCTTCATTCTGATCTAATTTTTCATCTTGATTTTGTTGATTCATCATAGCCTTCATACGGTCTAAATTCATTCGCTCTTTGCCTTCTTTTTCTTTTCTAGCGTTCTCTTGAGCCTGTAAATCTAATTCTCTTGCTCTTAATGCAGCAATTGGGTCGTTTCCGTACTGTGAACTAATCTTTTTCTCTTCTTTTGCAAAGTCTTCCATCATTTCAGACACTAAAATTGCTTTTCTACCCTCTATTTTCTCTTGTAGCATACGCATTTCTTGTTGAAGCTGCGGATTTTGAGGATTTTGTTGCATCATTTGTGTCATTTGCGCTAATTTAGGTAATTCTTCTCTAAATTCTATCTCAATTTGCTCTTGTGCCATCAAACTTATGTGTTCAAGTATGTTTTTTTGTATTGCAGCACCTATTGCAGGTGCATTTTTTACCATATTCGTCTCCATAAAGTTTAAATGCGCTGTAATGTGCGCTTGATGGTCTTGTCCAGGGAATGCTTGGAATGGTTTTCCGCCTAAAGCATCAATATGTTCTAATGCTGGGTCTTTTGGCATTGGTTGTTCTGGTTTTTTTAGAATTAAATCAATATCTTTTACACCTAACGCTTCATACATGTTTCTGTAGACTTCATATTGGTTATGAATACCAGGATTAGAAGCTGCCAGTTGCATTTCCGTTTGAGCGAGTGATATCCGCTGCGTTTGAGAAAATATATTCGGGTCTGCAACCGGCAATATATCTATTCGGTCGTCGAAATCAGTTTGTTTGATTTGCTTTTGACCGCCAACAACATCATACGGATAAACTGGAGGTAAGTAAAGTTTAAAAACTCTCGCCATTAAACCAAACTCACGTCTCATAGAAGCATATAATCTTTTATGAATCGCTGACATTGTTCTAGATCCTCTCTCCAACAACGCAACTGTCGTACCAACCGCTGCTTGTTGGTTACCCTCTCCTACTTGCATGTCCGCTATGGATGCAAATCTTTGTCCTGCACCTACAACAACATTCATCAATTGTAATAATGTTGGTGATGGTTCTTTAAATGGTAAAGGCATAAATGCGTCTCGTAAATTACCACCGGGTGCATCGACATCTCTAAACTCTCCAGGCTGAATTGGTTGTGCTTCGTCTCTCATCTTGATACCACGCATCTTGAATCCTGCTGGTAAATTAGACAAGGTTCCGGCGTCAAGTAGTGACCTTAGTGCTGCAGTCGCTGATCTTGATAAACCACCAATCATATGTATCAAACCAAAACCATAAAAACCTAGTCCTGGTAAAAATTTAAAATGTACAAAATAATTTATCTTTTGTTTTAACGGATCACCAACTTCGTAGTTTCTTCTGATAGATAAAACTTCTCTTGATCCTTCTTCGATAGTTACAATGTAAGGTAATTTAATTCCTGTGGGTTCACCATCTTGACCTGCATCTTCAAAACCTTCTATATCTAAATGCACATGGCATTCTAAAAGTGTAAACAGTCTTTGGTCTCTGCCTTTGCTTAGACCTTCTAGTTCACGTTCTTTCTTTTGTGATGGTGTTTCGTTTTCTTGACCTGGTGTCAGTTCAATGTCTCTGTAGAAACCACCAACTTGTTGTTTTCTTAATTCGTTTTCTGACATCTTAACAACATGAATAATTGTTTCCGCATCGTCTAATGAGGTAGCCGTATACGGAACAACTAAGTCATCAGCAGGAACAAACTTAGATACTGTTCTCTGCATAATTTCATCGTAGTAAACTTTTTTAAATGTAGATCCTGTAAGTGGTAAATAAAATAACATCTGATCAAACTCAGATTCGTATTCTTTCATCTCACCCATGATCTGGTAATTCATAAATTCTTTAACACGCATTGATTGCGCTTCTTTGTCTGGAGTTGGCATTCCAACTATTTGAGTTCTAACAGGTCCACCTGCTGGTAATAATTCTTTGTATGCTAATGATTGAAACTGTGTAACCGCTTCTGCTAATACTGGGTGAACTGCACCGGATGCACCTTTGAATGGTTCTGTGTTTTCTTCATACTTAAATCCTAAAAGGTCTAGACCTTTTGTGTAAGAAGTTTCCCAATCTTTTCTTGATGCTTTATAATCTGTAAAATTTTCATATAAGTCATGGCCTATTGGAGCTAGCACTTCTTCTGGAAGTAGTTCTGCTAGATTAGCAAAATGATCTTCACCTTGTTCTTGGCTACCGATTGATGGGTCGAAGTTTATGTCAACACTGCCATCTTCGTTCTGTTGAACGTCAATTGGTTGATCAGGGTCTTTTTGTTGTTCTTCCTGTAACTCTACTTCTAGTTCGTCAGGACTTGGTATATTTATTGATTGCTTTACGTTTGGTAAAGACTTGTCTATTTCTGCCATTTATTTTCTCCAGTTTCACTGTCTTAACAGTATTATAATTAATATTCAACCCCTGTGGTGTTGGCCCTGATTTTGGTGGTGGTCCTGACTTTTTACCGATCAATCTAATAACCCACCTTCATCCATCAGACCTTCATTGTAAGCAAGTCTTTCTTCATCGTCCATGGCTCTTACTTTTTCTATTTCATCTTTTGCAAATTTACCATATTGGTAGAGTCCTTCTAAACCTAATGATGCAATACCTAAAGGTGATGCAACTCTTGCAGCACGTGCTGCTAACTTTGGTGATAAACCTAAATTAAAAAATCTTTGTGCCGCTCCCATTTTTGCAGATTGTTTTACAAGTTCAGGTGCAAATGCAGCTTCTAATCCTAATCCTGCTCTATCAATTGCAGAAGTTGGATCAAAACCAAATCCTGTTGTAATTGCCAAAGCTCCCGCTGGAGTTGGTACAGTTTTTAATGCTGATCCTAGAGCTTTACCTAAACCAAGATTCATTCCCAATGTTGGACCATCAGATAATCTTTTATTTGCTTGTTCAAACATTTCTCTTGTTTTAGTTTTTTCTGGTGTTGGTATTTTATCGGCTGTAGTTACACCCTCTATTTTTAGTAGTTCTTCTATTCTTGGATCTTTGGCATTTAAAAATTTGTTTAATTTTTGTTGCCCTACAGCTTCATCAATTAAACCTGCATCAACCGCTTCTCTTAAAGTTTGTTGAGCAAGATTAGCTTTAATAGTTATATCATCGAGACTATTTTCTACAATGTTTCCTAAATCTTGATCTACTAAACCTATTCCTAATTCTTTTAAAACATTACCACCTCTTCTAACAGTTAAATTGTCGGCATCTAAAGTTATGGCATTAACTCTATCTTTTAACAAAGGATATTTTTCAACAGTTTTATTTATAAATTTTTGTATTTTTTCATTTGAAGTTACTATTTTATTTTGCAAATCTGCAGGAACTTCTTGACCAGCATCAATAAATTTTTTAGCTTGATTATATAATTTTTTTTGTTCTGGATAAAAATCTTTTTTAAGGCTAGCTTCCAAAGTTCTAACTCCACCTTCGTATTTTCTTATACCTTCTCTATTAGCTTTGTAAAATTGTGGATTTAAATCTTCGGGTCTTAGTTTTTGTTTTAATGCTTTTAATTGATCAATACTTGATTGATGCCCCATATCAATAGGTAAAAATTTTCTTTTTTTACCACTTATTGCTCCTGTTGTTTCAGCTGGTTCTAAACCTAGACCTTCTTGAACTTCTTTTTTAAACGTATATAATTTTTTTTCATATTCACTAGAACCTAAAACATCTAATTTTTTCTTTCTTCTTTTTGCAGTTTTAGCTTGAAGAACACTTACTGGATCATTGCTTAATCTAAGTCTTGGTTTTTTTTCAAACGTTAGATTTTTAAACTCGGGTTCTTTTTTAACAACATCTACTGCTTTTCTAAATTGATCATCATCTGGAAAAAGATCCATATCTACAAGTTTTCTTAAATCTTCATTAGAAAAAGATTTACCACCAACTTCTATGATATCATTTAAAGCTTTTCTAATCTCAGCTTGACCTCCAGTTTGTTTTTTAAAACCAATAGGTGCTCCTTTTGAAAATTTGCCTGTATCTTTTTTAATTTTTGGAATGGAATCTCTATATTTTTCTGCGGCTTTTAAAGCGTTTGCTTCACTGCCATAATCACTAAAGTTAAAAGTTTTATAAAACTTTTGACCACCTTTTCCTCCTGCTGTTCCGCCTCTTACCATTTGAACTTCAAAAGAATCTGATTGAGTTAATTTTCTAATATTAGGTCCATACAATTTAGAAAACCCTTCTCTAGTTCCCATATCCTGACCTTGAAACTGGCCACCACCTATTGCAAAGTTTTCCCTGTCGCCTGTTGCCGGTCGCAACATGTACGCCATCATCTCGTTGTATTCTGAAATCTTCATTATAGTTTTAATATATCAGCTAGCCCGCCGCTTGCCGCTCGGACCCTGCCGCCTGTTGCATTATCTTTTCGAGTCTTCTTACCTTGTTCAAGAATATCTATAATCTCATCCGTGCCTTTACCTGTCTGCATCATTTTAAAAGTTTCTTCTAACGTTGCGATAACTTCTGCTTTGTGCTGTGGATCTGGATCTTCAATAATGTTAGTTAATAAGTCATCATCGATTCCTGGAAATCTTTTTTTAAGTTCGAATCGTTCTGCAAGTTTTGGTGCTCCTAATTCTTTTAATTTATCCATGTCGCTTGATCCAGGTGTCATGCCTCCAGGGACTTTACCACCTAATCCTCTTTGTTTTGTAATCATGCCATAAGCTTCACCATAGGCATCTAGAATATCTTTTTGATCAAACTGACTTCTATCTACATTTAAATTTTCAAACATGTCATCAAGAGCTGCATCTGCATCGTATTTAGAATCTCCTGATGAAAAAATATTATCAACTGCTTTTTTAATCTCAGTCAGTAAATTTTTTCCTTTACTTGCAAGAAATGCAGCTAACCTAACACCAGATCCAATCGCATAACTAGCTCTCATTATACCACCTTCTGCATTTGCTTTTCTGTCTACTGGTGGTTCAAATTTATCTAGTTCATCTAATTGTTTGTATTGGTTTATTAAATCTTGTTCAACAGTATCAACACTTTGTAAACCAGGTTCAAAACCATATTCTTTTTTGGGAACCGGTAAATCTGCCATGTCATAAAAACCTCTATTCATCTTAAATAGCTTTCTAAAATTTTCTTCTATATCTTTAAATGTTGGTCCTCTAAGACTATTACCATATTGCTCAAAGATATCATCAACAGCAATCAAAGCATCTTCACCATATGCTTTTCTAAATACATCAATAGGATCAACTCCACCTTGACGATCTTCTAGTATCATTTTCTTTTCATAAGCATCGGGTATATCTAATCTACCTTCTTTTACTTCTTTTTTTACAAACTGTCTAAGAGCAGTTCTGACATCTCCCTCTAGACCACTACCCATTTCATACATTCTTTTATCTCTAAGTGATTTTAAAGCATTTCGAATTTGTTCTTTCTGCATGGCCGCATCAGAAAGTGATCCAATTTCTTTCATTTGCTGTTTAGCTTCTTCAACCGCTTTGCTTAGTTTTTGTGTTAATGGAGTATCAGTTTTTACAGGATCTGATTTAAGAGCAAAAAGTTCATCGGGATCAGCTTTATTCTCTTCTGCTATTTTTTTTAATTTTTCAGTTTCTTTTTCAATTTTAGTTTTTGATTTAGCTAGGCCAGTAACTCCTTCATTTTTTAAAATTTTTTCTAAATCACCCATAGGGTCATCTTTTGAAAGATTCATGTCATCTGTCTCAAGACTCTTGATGCCTGACTCTTCTGTCTTTTTAATATCTTTAGTTCGTTTATCTAGGGTTTGTTCTTTCTTACCTTGATTGAATGCATCATCAACCTGTTTTTTAGCTGCATTAAATTTGTCACCTAATTCTCTTTTTGCAAGTTGATATGCTTGCTGCACTGATTTAATAGTACCTAATCTAGTTAGATTTTGAATTGCTTTTAATAAAAGTGTTAACATAGTTTACCAGTAGTATTTATATTCTTTTCTAGGCAGTTGTTCATCTTCATAATCTTCTGGATGATTTAATAAACCACCTTGTCTAAATCTCATAACAGCTTGAGTTGTACTATCAACTAAATCATCATGATCCCCATACGGGAAGGCAGCGCACTCTTCAATTACCTCTTGAGCGAACTGTTTATTCAAAGGTGCGTATATATTACCAGATTCAAACAAAGGTGCAACTGAATTAACTCTAGTATGTTTATCATTACCTTTTGATGGTGTGTAGTTTACTACAGGTATACCCATGTTTCTTAATTCGTATGTCAGTGGTAGTCCTGACGCTTTAGCTTCAACGAGTACAGTTTCAGGTTGCCAGTAATCATATTGTTCTTTTGCAACTCTACGTAACTCTGGAAACTCGTATCTTTCTTTTAACGCATCCAGTAAAATTAATTTTGGTGGTCCATCTTCATTCTCACGAAAGATACCCCAAGTCGTAATAGCACTAAAGTCAGCAGTTTCTTTTTTCATAAATGCTGTGTCATAACTTTGTATGACATGATCTAATGGTGGTATGTAATCCTTATCCCAGTCTTGCCACCACTCACGTTTTAGTATTGCACCTTCTTCAGAGGTAGGGTTTTGCATCCACTGTGCATTCCATTTACCGAGTGATAGTGATGCCTTAACTGATTCCAGTTCGTCGATCTTCCAATACTCCGGCCATACTGGCTTACCACTCGGCATGATTGCCGGAAACTCTACCAAGTCCCACTGATCTGATTTGGGTTCTGATTGGCTCTTCAAAAGAATTCCTGTAAGGTCTTTAACATTCCAACGTGTCATAACACAAACGATTTTACCGCCTGGTTGTAAACGTTGTCTTGGACCGGATGTATACCATTCGTAAGCCCGCTCTAAAGCTGATAAGT
>Ga0208643_1002020_pt1 | contig 10435 bp, 14 predicted proteins | sample VirMetDEL_Nov_12_FD_184516 | JGI IMG/M metagenome (GOLD analysis project Ga0208643, IMG submission 184516) | Aqueous microbial communities from the Delaware River and Bay under freshwater to marine salinity gradient to study organic matter... | ecosystem: Environmental > Aquatic > Marine >... | reverse complement strand
TCATATGTATTCCTTAACTCAATTTATAGTACCATTATATCATCTTAGAACGTAAGTGTCAATAACAAAACGACTTTTGATTAGATCGTTTTGTTATAAGAACACCTTTTCTTATAAGGACTCAAATCCGCAAGGAGCAACAACTGATTTGACGCCGTTTTCGTCAATGATAACATCGCCAATAGAGACTGAGTGCATCCGCTGCAATCTTTCAATCTTTTCTTCTGGTCCGATGTTACCAACTTTAAAAACACCATCCAGTGATTCAGCGTGAATGTTACTAACTTGTGTGTAGTAACCCTCACGCCAAGCAGCCAGCGCTCGACCAGCTAATTTCTTACCTTCAAAGTCCATTGACATACCTTGCTTAGCCACAAATTCAGGGCAAGCGCCAAAACCGTCTTTATTGATGAGATCATGCTGATCATTTGTGATGTTGATCTGATAGATGGCGTATTTCATAATGTATTCCTCAACTCAATTTATAGTACCATTATATCATCTTAGAACACGTATGTCAACAGTTAATTTGCATTTAAATGAAATTAATAAATACAATATGAATACTATACAGAGGTGAATAAAATGAAATACTACATAACTGGAACAAGACGAGGACTGGGAAAGGCTTTAACAGACTTGTATGGAAACTGCAAGTCCTTAGAAGAATGCGATGTATTCATTAATTGCAAGCATGACGGATTTAGTCAAGTAGATATGTTGTATAAAGCAGCAGAGCTTAATAAGCGTATTATTAATATAGGGTCTCATGCTAGTGATTTTACATATCTGCACCAATACGCAGTAGAAAAAAGAGCATTGAGAGAAGCTAATAATCATCTATTCATAGCTGGTAAAAAAACCACATGTTTAAACTTTGGCTACTTTGATACAGAAAGATCAGCGCATAAAGATGTTGAGAAAATGCCTTTAGAATATGTTATAGAGGTTATTGAATGGACTCTCAGCCAAAAATATAATGTGAAAGAATTAACAGTATGCGCGTAAATATAGACATAATATTGCTTGAGCTAGAGAGTATTCTACCAAAGTACGACGACCAAATTTCTTTGCAAACAGTAGAAGGTAACACAGACCCCCTTTATGGCACTGGTCGATTACACAATTTGAATCACACAGAAGAAGATTTCTGTGTTCCTTTATTCCCAGAACTGTCTTATACTAATTCTGTGTTAAAAGAGCTTGGTGTATTCAGAGCGCGCGTTATGAGGATGGGTGGTAAAACTTGTTACACGTATCATCAAGATCCAACTAAAAGAATTCACATACCTTTAATAACAAATGAAAATTGTTTCTTTGTAGTAGATGATGAAGTTATTCGTCTACCAGCAGACGGCTCGAGCTATCTAATTGATACAACAAAGAAGCACACATTTGTAAATGCTTCTTTAGAACAGCGTATTCATATTATAGGCTGTGTTAACGAATCTTGACTGTTATCGTATATTACGTCGTTTAAATACGATATATCACCAGTGTAAAAAATGTGCTGGTAGTTATCTGAATACATTAGCTCAATACGTTTATCATAGACAGTCCAATCAGCAAATATGTCTGGTCTACCTCTTTTTAGTCTCTTAAAAAACCCTGCGCTAGAATCTCTAGACCATATGATAAGTTTGAATTGATCGAGTGTATCTAATGAATATTTTAATTCTTCAAAATTATCTGACTTATCAAGAGAGTTTCTACTATCTGTTCTATATTCATTAAACACGTAATATCTGCTAAACACTCTTACAACATTTTCTGAGAATATTTGACATCCCGAAACTTGTACTAAATCATCTCCGTCATACGTAAAATTAAAGTTATACATTTTGTCTAGATTTAACCGATCTATAACATAATTTTCGCTTAGTCTATCATCCAAGCTATCAAGGTGAAGCTGTCTAAAAGCATCAGACCAATCACCTGGTTGTATTTTACCTTTTAAAATATATGGTACTATTCTCATCATCTTAAAATATGCTCAACTAGTTTTTTAAATGAATGAAAATCAATTTCAGGGATATTGTTCCATCGAGTCACAAACGCACACCTAGGTGCTTCGGTAATAACAACCCTATGCATTACCTCAGTATCAATTAATATTGGCCGATCAATAATAATCTCGCCAATCTTTCGATCTTTTAAAAACTTTTCAAACTCTGGTGTTCCTTGTCCCATCTGGCTTTGCGCATAAAACTCATGATAGTAATAATATCCTTGTGCATTCTTCTCCGGTGTATATATTTCTTCAGGTTTTGTTTCGTAGTAGTCTAAACGACTAGCACCAAGCACAGGATAAATTATGTTGTATCCTTGTGAATGCTCACGATTTTGATCTATATCAGTGTGCGGAAAAACATCTTTCTCAACGCTGTCCGCGGTATTAAATCCAGTTGATCTAAACTGATAATGCGGATGTACTTTTCTGTGTTGCGATAATATAGCGTCGTATATCTGCTCATATCCAGTAGGCTCACCAGTCCTATTATATTCTAAACTGTAGCTTTCAAAAGGAGTCTTACCAAACACATTAAAGTCTTTACCAGCTTGAACTCCTTTTACTTTTTCATATAGTTCAATCAGTAATTCGTGTTGAGGATCTACATCGAGATATTCTGCAACGCCGGGTATCATAGCACGCCTTCCACAAACGGATCATCATAGAACTTTACAAACTTACCGTCTTGCAAAAGCATTGCGAATCTTTTACATCGAATGCCCATTGACTCTCCAAAGTCAATGTCTTTTCCAATGCTTTTACTAAATACTGCAAGCGGGTCTGCCACCGCGTCAATATCAGGATGGCCGTGTAGGGTATTCCATTCATGCATAACACTAGGATCATTTACCGCAACAAAGATTACCTTCGCCGCGAGCTTATCTAAGTTGTTGGCAAATCCCGGCAAGTGGCGGTTTGTGCATCCAGGAGTAAATGCGCCAGGAACGCCGCATATGATAACTTTACCAGTAGGTATATCATACTTTACGTAATCACCATCAGCTAAAATGTATAAACCATTATTACTTATTTCCATTTTTCATCCCATTTCATATATTCAGTTTTAAAGTAATCTTTATTTGATGCTTTGTATAATAGATAATTGTTTATCTTGTCTGAAGCTTCAAGAAAGTATTTTTCATTACCAGGAACAACATGTTTCCATCCATACGTAAATACATCAGTATGTATAACGTTAGCCCCCAATTTTTTAAATATCTCTTTAGTCTGCACCATATGTCTACTTCCGCCTTCGTCACCGCTGGGTGTAAAAGTTAAAAGTATAACATGCTTATCAGACCAAGGATATCCCTTACCGTGTTCTAAGTTCATATTAGATATTACAACGGCCCAATCTAATATGTTCTTTGTGCTTGAACTCATCATACCAGTAAATTCAGGTATTGCAAATACAAACTTGTCGTAATCATACATGCTATTTAAAAGACTTGTTACAGATTCCGGCACAATTGCGTCCATGCCGTTTACGTTTACAACAGGTATATCATAATTAGCTAAACAATCTATCTTATCAAAGTTGCAGTTTAGTAGTTGCAGCCCTCTATAGTTAATACTATTAGGAGCTTGTGATGTGCTTAATGCAAGTATACTCATAGTGTTATATCTACTACTAATCTTCGACCCGCGAATATTTCTAAATCTAATTTGTGTTCAACCCATTTTTCAGAATCATCTTTATACTCTAACAAATCATTTGCGATAGTATTTAAAATTAGTCCTGATCTCCAATGTCTTTGCCAAGGCATAGGTTCTTGTATGATAGCATTAAGACTACCGTAAAGCTCACTTGTAATTTTCTTAAACAGCTTAAAATGATCATCTGGCCTATATAGCAGGACGCCACTCCATATAACTTGATCAACTTTAAAGTCTACAAGGAATGCTTCCATATCATTCCATGACTCACCTCTAAACTCTATATTGTCGTGATCTTTCCATTTCTTTTGTGCTAAAGCAATTGGTTCTAGCGATGTATCAAACCCCATATATTGAAAGTCTGTGTATCCTTTAGCATACAATATATCAAGGACGGGGCCGTGTCTACAACCAACGTCTACAATACCTTTGCACCCTTTTGCTATAATAATATCAGCTTGCAACTCAAATAAAGGATAAGCTTCTTTAGAATCCAAATAAGCCATATCATCAAAGGCATAATCTTCTTTGAGAGGAACTTTCTGCCCATTATCTATTTTTGTTTTAATAATTGGCCACGGCACTTGTTTAGATGTTTTCTTATAATCAAACGCAGTTCTCCACAATGTTCTTTCTTTATTCTTAACAGCAGAACGTCTATGGCTTGTAAGTAATTGATCCATAAAGAGTAAGTCACCTTTTCTAAACACATGGTGAGACATATATTTTGATCTTGTTACTGTACTATTTAATTTGTTATAAAAAGAATCAAAGTCCTGTAACTCTTCGCCGTTGTGCCACGCTTTACTTAAATAGATAAACATTGGATAAAAATATTCGCAGCCTGAAACTGGATGTTTAGCAACCAAAGGTCTGCGATCAATATTTTCTTTATAATGTGATTGGCCTGTTTTGAAATGCTGTTCACCTTGATTTTTATATGCTTTGGAATATATACCATCATCACGCCAAATCCTAGCCTTAGGTCCTTCCATATCAAGCTGAATATCTATTGATCTATAATATTCTTTGTCATCTTCAGGTAATTCTTCAAATGCTTTACATTGATCAACAAGTGAAAGAACTGTATCAATACACTCTGTCTCGCAATATAAACCTACACAAATTTCGTCAAAGTTATATCGACCAGTTCCGTTTGCATGCCATTCTAACTCGGTAGGTCCAAACATACCAATGGCTTTGCCGTCTACCATTTTGCCAGAAACAATACTAATCTGCGGACTATCTTTTGGATTCATAAAATAATCAAGTTCTTCTATGTTGCCAAACCGAGCACATACCTCTGCTAATTGCTGTCTAGTAAGATCTTGATCATGTAACACAATAAAGCCATTTTTCAGGATTTTTTTAGTAACTTCTTCAAGTTCTTTTTGGTTGTAATCTAATATTTGCTTAGTCATAAGTAATCCCCAAATAATGACGTTAAGCATATTCTAGCTGCGTCATTCCACCTCATTCGTCTTTGTCTTGTGTAGTATTTGTCGTGTGTTGTTGCAAGGTAAAAACAGTCAGATGGTTCAAAGCCATATTCTTCACATATCTCTATCTGCCTGCTTCTATATCTATTCCACATTTCATCAACAGCAAAATTATCCATGATTAGTTGCATAGTCCTAACACCGCCATAGTTCCAATTCTCGTACTCTTTTAATCTATGTAATGTTGGGTGCGGTTCTTTAGTATATACTAAACCTAATCTTTGTCCAACCAAACTAAACCCTTTCGAGAATGAAAAGAATACTTGCTCAGTTGTTTTTGGAACTTCAATTGGTTTTATGCTAGTAGAACTAACGTATGTACAATCTAAAATAACAGGTGGATTATTGTTCCAACTATCGACGCCTGGATAAAATATATTACCGTCCGCCGCAGATGGTATTGATATGTAGATAGGTTTATTTGGATCGATCTTTGCATGCAGGCCAGCTCGGTGAGTTTCTTTATTCATATATTGACCAGGCACATCACACACACTCGTCCCCAAGGGACCTATCATGCCAGCATATTCATACTCACCTTCCATGTATTGCCATGGAGTGTTTTTGTTTAACACCCAATGATGAATAGCATCTGTTACACCATGTACGTAATAGCAATATGGAAATTCAGATAGATCAATCATTTTGCTTACCCATTTCCTATGAGTAGTCTCGACTTCATCTAATGCTTTTGTTGCTTCACCACTGCCACGGCTGAAGTACGTATCTGAAGCTTTCTGTGTATCTAATAATGCCTCTACATCTTTGATGCGAGGTACATTTACGTAAGGATATTTTCTTAGTTCAGACTTTCGAATAGTCACCAGCAGCTCTCCATAACATACGATTACCCATTACGGGCGTTCTACGGTGTAACGTAGTCAATTGGTCCATTAGTAGCATATCACCTTTTGCAAACACATAGTGGGTTTGATATTTGCTCTTAAAAATAATGGGTTTTAATCTTTCAATAAGTTCTTCATGATCAATTTTAGTCTTGCCATGCCACGCTCTCATAATAAAATGATAAGGGAAATAAAAATAGTATCTGTTTGTATGCGGATGCTTGCCTACTAATGGTCTAATAGATCCAGGACTCTTGCTCATAAATTCAAGTTCAGGGTCATCTGCATCTAACTCATACATTGTATTGTTCTTAAACTTAAGACGTATTGTTATATTCTTAAAATACTCTTGATCTTCTTCTGATAAATCATAGAAAGGATTTGACGTATTACACACGGACAACGTAGTGTTAGGATCGCCTTCTACACAGTAAAGACTGATTAAGATCTTATCTATAAGATGTCTGCTATTACCATTTGAATGCCAACCTAATTCGCCGCCACCAAACATGCCTATCTTCTGGCCTGCTTTATCGCGTTTATCTGTAACATAGAATAATTCGGGTACTTTTTTAGAGTTCATGAATAGATTATGACATTCTAATTCGCCAAACTGTTTCATAAATTCTATATAAGATTCTTCTGTATAGTCTACATCATGAAATAGTTTTAATCCTTTGAGCTGAACTTCTTTTGCAATATCAACGTAAGTCATCAACACCATCCAAACTAAACATTAAAGCAATACGAGGTTTATCACTCATATTAATAACAGCATGCGGGTATCCAATATTAAGGAAGTTAGCCTCCCCGTCATTTAGATTGTACGCTTCTAATTTACCATCGCGCTTAAATAAGTTAATTACATTTTGGCCGCCATAAACAGGTATAATACAACGAACTGCGTAAGAGACATCATAGTCTACATGGAAAGGAATCATTTTACCTGGAGCTAATTTAGTGATGCGGATGCGTGAGGCCGGAGCTTTACACTGAGATATAATCTCTTCAAAATAACTATCGGTGTACTCTTTAGTAGGAACATTATATAAGTGTTCTTCCCTGCGTCTCAATCGTTCTTTAATACTAGTTGTGTGTGGCAATACTTCACTTGGCGTAGTTAAATTAATTTGCTCAAAGTTGTCATACACATCTTTAACTAAGTCCGCGTGATTCATACACAAACCAGGATTAGCAGTTCTTACATCTACAAATTGCTCAGCAAGCTTATCACATTCTTCGCGCAATCTTTTTAAATCTATATCAAGATTAAGGTCCATGATTGATGGTAATTGATTTTTTTTCATATTATATTCCTTTAGCAAATAGTTTTTTTGCAATGACACCAGCAGTATCATATTTGTGTAAAACTATTTTACTATTATCATCGTGGTGATTTTTGTGATAGCCTTCTCCAGCAATAAAGAAGTTTAACCAAGGTACATTCGCAGGGCCGTTTTTATGGCCAACAGTATTTAATAAACCAAAACCGATTTTAGCAAAGATAAATGGTACTAATGCGAATGCAACAAAAAAGTACGGACTGATTAGAAAGCTAATAACCCAATTTAAAATCCATATCTTACCCCAATGATTGTGGCAAAACAGCAAGCGAGGATTAGCAAATAAGTCTCTAGCGTATCTAGGCGGAATCCTTGGAATATCCCAAGTAGTAAATAAGACTTTCCAGAATCCAACATGCTTTGCGGAGTGAGGATCTTTTTCGCTATCAGAATGATGGTGATGCATTCTATGGCTTGCAATCCACCCAATAGGAGTTCGTATTACCGCTATCATAAGCATAGCTAATCCAAGTACTTCAAACCAGGCGGGTACTTCAAATTGCTTGTGACAATAGTGCCTATGCAAAAGAATGCTAGCACCAAGATGTGAAATGATTTGACTCCAAACGACGCCAAAGATTATTGCAATAAAAATAGGCTCTATCATTATTTAATCCAAAAGTTGTTATTGGGGATGTATTAAGTTTATTTATTAAAAACCAAGCCAAAGTTCTTAGATATAAAATGTACGATAGTAGCATCCCACTCAATGCAGTGCACATTAAACTTATGAGATGCAACACGTCTTTCGTATGTGTTAGGTTCTAATGATAATTTATTATCGTAGTAGTGTCTAAGGTGCCACCACGGGCCTAATCTATAATTAATCACGCCGTTCTTTTTAACTTTATAAGAGAAAATAGTTTCGTTATCATATCCAAATGATTGTCTTACCTGAGGCGGATACATAGAATAATCATCATTTTTAATCTCTTTCATTTGTGATATAACATCTTCTATGTCAGAAAAGTAATCTAATTTTTCCATACTGTATTTGCTTGCTACAAGAATACCTGTGTTAAAAACGTCGTTGTCGCCTTCAAAACCTTCATCAGTTAAAAGAGCATGAGCATTCCAATATTTAGATTGCGGATTCCTATAGTCTTTATTGTATTCTTCGAAGTATTTTTTGTTGGCGTAATCTATACCGAGTTGTTCTTTAGTATCATATAAACTGCAAATAGCGTAATCACATGGAACAGTATCAAATATACTTGCATGATTTCTAAAATAGACATCTAGATCGATATACATAACTAAATCATATTCTTTAGTTAATTCTTCGAGCAAATAGATCTTGTAAAGATTTACTACATCGTATTCAGACAAGTCAGGAAATCTTTTATAAAACTTTTCATACTTTTCGTCTCTGTTAAAATGCAAGTACTCTGCGTCTACTGCGGTTGCGTAATCTTCATGATTTTGCAATAAGTCTTTTTCGAATTTTTGGAATTGCATTTGAGCTATTTTACTTTTAGATAAAATGTTATCTTTATAACTCCGGGGATTATCTAATTTTTGATCTGGTATTTCAATGTGTATAGAGAAAATTGCTTTAGTTTTATCTTTAAAGAATCTACCAAACTGCTTATTAATAAAATGAACGCAATGACCTTCTAGACCAAGCGATGGTTTTTCGTCGTATCGTTTGTGCCACATTTCATCTAACAATACATACGGTACATTATACTTCTCAAGTATATAAGAGAATATAGATTCATTGTTTGGATAGTAAAGCTGATTAATAAAACTAGGATCTTCCTTTAATACAGATATTTTATCAATAACTTCGTAGGTTCTTTCTATAAAGTTTATCTGTTTGATATGCTCAGATTTGCCAATCATAATACCGGTGTTAATAACGTGATTATCTGCGCCATCTAATAGATCTTTAGTAATAAAATATTTAAGCACGGGACTGCGCAATCCTACATACTTTAGAATTACAGAATCTTTATCTTTCCAAGTAATATCATCATCTTGATCTTTAACGTAGATACCTTTACTTAGGTCGTGTTCTTCAAATACATTTAAATCAGTATTAAAAAGAACATCCATATCAACATACATTATCTCATCGTATTCATTAGCTAGGTTAGCCATTAAATGATGCTTCCACAAATTTACTTTTGTAAATTCCATGCCTGCATCTATAACAAAATCTTTCATCTCGTTGTGATAGAATATAAAGTCAACACCAATCTTATCAGCATATTCTTTTTTATTTAAAATAAGTCTATCGAAGTATTCTTCTACTAATAAGCTATTAGCGTTATCCATGTTTTGAGTAAAAGCAATCTCGCCTTTTGAAAACACACCGGTTTGCACGCTTGTATTAATATCATCGAAGGTTGTAAATATTACACGTTTCATTTGCCTATCACCATATATCTGTCATACTCGCCGTTTGGCGCTCTCATCTTTTCTTTATGCATAACTTCTTTTAATTGCAAAGAATCAACAAATTCATCTAAACTATTATGTGTATTAATATGGCTTTGAACAGAATGATAATTGTTACTTTGGAAACATATAATAGTGTCTTTGTCTTTTGCGCCTATCATTAAATCTAAATCTTCTTGTTCGATATGCTCACAGCTTGTATTAATAAGAATTTGATATCGTTTAGGTCTATCAAAGAACCAATCAGCAGCGTCTTCTACTCTAAAATTAATGTTGTGTTTGTCAGTTAGTAATGGCCTACCGTATTTTTCTGTTTCTGGATCACAATCAACTGTATCAATTCTTACGTCTTTAGAAACGTGTTCACTTATCATTAAAGCTATTAATCCATACCAACCGCCTAGTACACAGATATCTTTTCCATTAGGATCTATAAACGGAATTAACCTTTCAACAAGCCATTCTTTACTTGCTACTTGGCCTTCATTAATCGAATTAATAATATCAAAGCTTCTATACAAATCAACATCAGACTTGTATTTAGAGTCTATATAAATCTTCTCGATGGCTGATAAAGCATTTTTATAAAGTGTTTCTTTATAACTCATAGTCTATTCCATTATACATATCAATAGGTGTTTCTACGCCAAATGGATTAGCAACACTGTTTACCAATCC
>Ga0208643_1002018_pt1 | contig 10442 bp, 8 predicted proteins | sample VirMetDEL_Nov_12_FD_184516 | JGI IMG/M metagenome (GOLD analysis project Ga0208643, IMG submission 184516) | Aqueous microbial communities from the Delaware River and Bay under freshwater to marine salinity gradient to study organic matter... | ecosystem: Environmental > Aquatic > Marine >... | reverse complement strand
CAAAGTCGGTGACGGTGTTTTGACGGCTGATGTTGCTCAACAATTTTCTCAAGGTAGTATTCAGTTTACTAACAACGCCTTAGATTTAGCGATTACGGGTAATGGTTTCTTTGCCACGGTACCAGAACTTGGCAGTTTGGAAACAACGTATACACGTGCCGGTCAATTTAAGTTAAATCAAGATAACTTTATTGTTAACTCACAGGGTGGTCACTTACTTGGCTTCCCAGTTAACCCTGATGGTAGCTCTTCTTCAGTCAGTTTAAGTACTGCTGAGCCTATACGTATTCCTACGGCTTCAGGTGCACCGCAGCAATCATCAGAAGTAGACATTCGCATGAACTTACCTGCCGGTGACGCATACATTACAGGTGCTCCAGGTAATTTTGATCAAACTGATCCGCTTACGTTTAATCATTCAACGTCAGTAACAATATTTGATTCACTTGGCGATAGTCATATCATGACCTATTACTTTGTCAAAGATAACCCGACAGGTAATGCCAATGAGTGGATGATGTTTGCCGCGGTTGATGGTGAAATGGTGGATTTAGAGGCCGACCCTGGGCTTAACAACCCGATTGGTGGTGCTACTTCTGGACCAAACTCAGGGCGTGCATTACCTGTGCCTCCTTATACTGTAGCGGATACCGGTGTTGTTGGTGCAAGATTAGAATTTAGTTCCTCAGGCGACTTTATTGACCAAGTACCAAGCTTAGCTGATGGCGGCATTATTACTCGGGCACTTGGCTCTACGATATTGTCAAATGGCGCTGATTCATTACAGACGATCAAAATTGATTTTAATTTAGATGTATTAGCACCTAACCCAAATGAGCCTACGCAATTTGCTTCTAACTTTGAAGTGACTTCTTTACAGCAAGATGGCTTGGCGGTAGGTCGATTAACTGGTATTGATATTGGCACTGATGGTTTGGTGCGAGCCACATACAGTAATGGTACCTCCGAGCCATTAGCCCGTATCGCCATGGTCAATTTTGCCAATGAACAAGGTTTAACACAAGTGGGTAGTACCGGTTGGAAAGAGAGTATCACTTCTGGTGAAGCACTTGCCGGTGAAGGCGGCTCTGGTACCTTTGGTACGGTAAACTCTTCGGCGTTAGAGCAGTCTAATGTCAACTTAACGTCAGAGTTGATTGACTTAATTTCAGCGCAACGTAACTTCCAAGCCAACTCTCGAGCATTGGAAGTTGATAATCAGTTAAACCAGACTATCTTACAAATACGTTAAGTTTAGTGGTGTTTAAATGAATAAAAGCCAGATAATCAACAAATGATATCTGGCGTTTTTATATTTCATGTCAGGGTACTGAGCCTTCCTACTTTCTCTTTTCTCGTTTAATTTTATTGGCACTTAATTTGCAACGTTTCAGTTATTACTAATTTTATTGAGTGAAGTTTATTATGGATAAGATGCTGTATATCGCCATGAGTGGTGCAAAGCAAAACATGCAAGCCTTATCAGTCACTGCCAATAATCTTGCCAATGCCAAAACTACTGGCTTTAAGGCGGATTTAGCCAATGCTCGCGCGATGCAAGCTTTCGGGGAAGGCTTGCCTACTCGAGTGTTTTCTATGACTGAACGAGCGGGCCAAAACTTTGACAGTGGCGCTTTACTCACGACTGGACGTGATCTAGATATTGCGATTAAAGGCCAAGGTTGGTTAACCGTGCAAACTGAAGATGGCGGTGAAGCGTTCACCCGTAATGGCCAATTAAAATTAAGCGAAAACGGCGCACTTGAAACCTCAAGTGGCGAGCTCGTTATCGGTGATAATGGCCCTATTTTCTTACCGTTACCGGTTAATAATATAAGTATTTCCGCTGATGGCACTATTCTGGTTCAGCCTGAAGGTGCTCCGAGTTCAGTGCAAGAAGAAGTTGGCCGCCTTAAATTAGTGAATCCAGATAATCGCTTTTTAGAAAAAGGTAATGACGGTCTATTTCGTCGTAAAGATGGCAATAATGAACCGGCTGATATCACGGTGCAAGTTGCCAATGGCGCATTAGAGTCAAGTAATGTAAATCCTATTGGTGAAATGACCGATATGATCGCACTGCAGCGACAATTTGAAATGCAGTTAAAAATGATGAAAACCGCCGAAGAAGTTGACTCAAGTGCAGCTTCATTACTACGAGCGTTCTAAATAAATTATTTCGAGGTGATGTATGAACCCAGCATTATGGATCAGTAAAACAGGCTTAGATGCGCAAACAAAAGAGATTGCGGTTATTTCTAACAACCTAGCGAATGCGAGTACGGTTGGTTTTAAGAAAAGTCGTGCCGTATTTGAAGACTTACTCTATCAAACCATTAACCAACCAGGTGGACGTTCAGCGCAAGATACTGAAATGCCGTCAGGATTAATGCTAGGTGCTGGTACTAAGGTAGTGGCGACGCAAAAAATTCATACTCAAGGTGACATGTTAAATACTGATAACGCGCTTGATTTAATGATCCAAGGTGAAGGCATGTTTGAAATTTTAATGCCTGATGGCTCTTCTGCTTATTCTCGCAATGGCCAATTCACCATGGATGAAGAAGGCAATATAGTAACGCCAGGCGCTGGCTATTTGATGCAGCCACAAATAACCGTCCCTGATGATGCGTTAAGTATTATTGTTTCTCAGGATGGCGAAGTTTCAGTGACCTTACAAGGGCAAGCTGATCCCGCTGTTGTTGGACAAATAAATACCGTCAACTTTGTTAACCCGACAGGTTTACAGCCAATAGGGCAGAATTTATATGTTGAAACTGCGGTAAGTGGTGCGCCACAAGAAGGCGTTCCTGGATTAGAAGGTTATGGCATGATAGTGCAAGGAGCATTAGAAACCTCAAATGTAAATACCACCGAAGAATTAGTTAATCTTATTGAAAGTCAGCGTGTATATGAAATGAACTCAAAAGTTATTTCGGCGGTTGATCAAATGCTTAGCTATATCAATCAACAATTATAAGGTTGAGGGGTACATCATGACAAGTCAACGTTCTTTACTATCGTCGCTAATGACCCTGAGTATTGTTATTTTAATGTTTACCGGCTGTGCCAGTGTTGAAGAAGCAAAAACATTACCCAATGATCCTGACTTTGCGCCTATTTTACCCGAAATGGAAGATGAGCCTTTAGTACCAACAGGCTCTCTTTTTAGAGCCAATTATGTCAATAACATTTATTCAGACTCTAAAGCTCATCGAGTTGGCGATATTATTTCTGTGGTCTTGAGTGAAAGTACTCAAGCACAAAAAAATGCCAAAACAGAATTAAGCAAAGAAAATAGTGCGACGCTTAATCCGATTATTGGTTTTGGCGGTGAAGCGCTGAATTTTAAAAATAAAGCACTACAATTTGGCTACGATCAGTCATCAGATTTTTCTGGTGACTCTAAGGCTAATCAGGGTAATAGCTTGTCGGGCAATATTTCTGTTCATGTTTTAAGAGTACTACCTAATGGTAACTTGATGATCCGCGGTGAGAAGTGGATGTCACTCAATAATGGTGACGAATATATCCGTTTAACTGGCGTTGTACGCTCACAAGATATTAGCTCAGAAAATACCGTTACATCAAGCAAGGTGGCAAATGCGCGTATTCAATATGCCGGAACTGGGACTTTTGCTGATGTTCAAGAGCAAGGTTGGTTATCTAAATTTTTCAGTAGCTCATGGTGGCCTCTTTAGCAGGATAATATGATGAAAAAATACCTATATAGTTTTTTATGTCTCACCTTGTTGGTGTTAATACCAGAAGCCAATGCACAGCGTATTAAAGACTTAGCTGATGTTGCTGGCGTTCGCAGTAATCAATTGATTGGTTACGGTTTGGTGGTAGGTTTACCTGGCACAGGTGAGCAGAGTCCTTTTACCGAGCAAAGCTTCAAGACCATGCTAAGTAATTTTGGTATTAAAATGCCAGCCAATTTAAAACCCAAAATTAAAAATGTAGCCGCAGTTGCTGTGCATGCAGAGTTACCCGCCTTTTCAAAACCAGGGCAAAAAATTGATGTGACTGTTTCATCAATGGGTAGTGCACAAAGTTTACGTGGTGGTACGTTAATTCAAACCATTTTAATGGGTCTTGACGGTAACGCCTATGCCGTTGCGCAAGGGAGTTTAATTGTCAGTGGTTTAGGGGCCGAAGGGTTAGATGGCTCAAAGGTTATTGCTAATACACCTACCGTAGGTCGTATTGCTAACGGTGCTATGGTTGAACGGGAAGTTGTTTCACCATTTACTTCGGGTGATCACATTACCTTTAATTTACATAATGCAGATTTTACCACGGCCAAACGCTTATCAGATACCATAAATAATTTGATTTCAGGCTCTGCCCGTGCGATTGATGCTACATCCGTAAAAGTTAGTGCACCTCGCGATGCTGCGGATCGTGTTAGTTTTTTGGCAACATTAGAAAATTTGGAATTTGAACCCGGTACTCCATCGGCAAAAATTATTGTTAATTCACGCACAGGCACCATAGTGATTGGTGCAGATGTGCGCTTATTACCTGCAGCTATTACCCATGGCGGCATTACTGTGACGATTAATGAAATGGAAAATGTTTCCCAACCTAACGCTTTTGCAGACGGGGAAACGGTTGCCACCAACCAATCCATTATTGATGTTAAGCAAGATGATTCTCGCATGTTCGTTTTTGATCCTGGTGTAACTTTAGATGCCTTAGTACGAGCGATCAATCAAGTGGGTGCTGGTCCAGGCGATGTTATGGCAAATTTTAGAAGCGCTCGATCAAGCTGGCGCGTTACGTGGAGATTTGATCATTATTTAATGATCTTATAATACTTATGACAACACGTATTGCTGACGCGCAAAACTTTTTAGACATTAACGGTTTAAACTCGATTCGCCAAGATGCTAAATCGGGTGATAAGGCGAGTAAAGAAGCAGCATTAGATCAGGCTGCTAAGCAGTTTGAAGCTATTTTTGTCCAAATGTTAATGAAAAGTATGCGTAAAGCACAAGATGTGTTGGCGTCTGATAGCCCTTTTAACTCTGAATCGACAAAGTTTTATCGTGATATGCATGATCAACAAATGTCGCTTGAATTATCCAATAATGGCGCACTAGGTCTTTCTGAGCTTATTGTTCGTCAGCTTGGTGGAGATAGCGATAATTTTACTCCTCAATCGGTTTTGCGCTCCGATGGTAATATTAATAGTCGAGCAAATGTTCGTATTACAGAACCGTCGCTTGTGACAACTATGAATTTTGTCAATCAATCGACAGCCGAGCAGGATTCTAGTAAAGATCGTCAAACAAATGGCTCTATTGCTGCCCAAGCTTTAGCTTTGTTGCAATCCCCGGTATTTGAAAAACCCACTGATTTTGTTATTGCCCTGATGCCTGATGCAAAACGAGTGCAGGAGAAAATTAATGTGCCGTTTGAAGTTGTCATTGCACAAGCCGCTTTGGAAACGGGTTGGGGGCAGAAAATGATTAAAACAGACAGCGGTGAAAGCTCTAATAATTTGTTTAACATAAAAGCCGATAGTCGCTGGCAAGGTGAGAAAACACATAAGGAAACCCTTGAATTCGAAAATGGCGCTATGGTTAAAAAGCGCGAACCTTTTAGAGTTTATGACTCGCTTGCACAGAGTGTAAATGACTACGTAGATTTATTAACTAATAGTGAGCGATATCAAGGTGCCTTAGAACAGTCGAAAAATGTGGAGCAATTTTTGCATAACCTACAAAGTGCTGGTTATGCCACCGATCCCAATTACGCTAAAAAGATAATGGGAACACTTCGGACAGTAACTGGCTTATTAAATAAATAAGTTTACCGATAATTTCACTGTTGAAATTAAAGTTACTGCAGGAGTTTAGGTCATGTCGATTAATCTGTATCAAACTGGTGTTAGTGGTTTATTAGCTGCGCAGCAACAGTTAGCGACTACAGGCAATAACATAGCAAACGTCAATACCGAAGGTTACAACCGCCAAAGAGCCGAACAAGGGGCTGCTTCAGGGATTGTAAATGGAGGAAATTATATTGGCGGCGGCACCTATGTTCAAGATATTACCCGTATTTACGATCAATTCTCCCACAAAGAACAATTACTGAGCCAGAGTAAGCTAGGTAATGCCGATTCAATTCACCTAAACCTAAATCAGCTCAACGACATTATGTCATTTTCTGGTGACGCCATCGGCGGTTCAATTGATCGCTTTTATCAAGCCATGAATGGTATTGCCGACAACCCAAATGATCTCGGTTTACGCAGCATTGCACTCAGCCAAGCTGAGATACTGGCGAGCGATTTCAATACCTTAAATGCAAATTTCGATCAGTTGGAAAAATCAACTAACGGTGAAATAGAGCAAATTGCCATTAAAATTTCACAAATTTCCTTAGAAATCGCAAAAATCAATGATCAAGTTTTACAAAATAAAGACTTAACGGTGGCCGGGCAACCTAATGATTTATTGGATAAACGTGATCAACTTGTCGGACAGTTAGGCCATTATGCCTCTGTTAATACCATTGAAGATAACAATGGTGTGATGACAGTAATGATAGGTAATGGCGCAACTCTTGTCGCAGGGATTACGCCACTGACTGTCAGTGTAAAAGCCGGCAATCCAGACCCATTACAAACACAACTTCAGCTAAATAGTGCTAATGGCACTGTTGCTCTTGATGCATCTAAACTGGGTGGCTCTCTTGCTGCCAAGCTTGAATACAGAGATGAACATTTATTAGAAGCAAGAAGTGAGATTAATCGTTTAGCTATGGCCATTTCAGAAACATTAAATCAAGCGCAAGCGCAAGGACTTGATTTGGATGCGCAGCAAGGGCGTGATTTGTTTACTGACGTAAACAACGCTTCATTACAGGCATCTCGTGTATTAGCTAATAATAATAACACAGGCACTTTAAGCGCCAATGTCAGCATCTCAGATGTTTCCTTAGTACCCACTGATGAATTTGAGATTAAATATGATGGTAGTGATTACCTCATGACTAATATGGCTGATGGTTCTGTCACTAACCTTGGTGCTGCAGGAGCAGGTTCCTATACAACAGTATTTGGTTTTGAATTTAATGAAGCCTCAGGTGCGCCCAACACTGATGATAGATTCACTATCCGACCAACAGAAAATAGCGCCTCATTAATGAAGGTAACATTAACTGATGGCAAGGGCATCGCAGCAAGTTCAGCAGTTAGCGTTAATGCAGATGCTAATAATGTTAGTGATGGCGCTGTCAATATCATTAATGTCACGGACCCTGTAACCGCAAGGGCATTCACAGACGGCACTAACGCACAATTAACCGTTGATGTTTATGAAAGTGCTCCAGGAACCTTTGATTATCGTGTCTATGATGCTGCTAACCCTCCGCCAGCTCCGGTACTTTCCTCAGGAAGCTTTGCTGCCGGCACCTCAGCAGTTATTGATATGCCACCAGGACCAGCGGCTGTCGCTTTTCAGATAGAAATATCAGGTACTCCGGTGGGTCAAGGAACTTTAGCACGAGAAAAATTTACTATTTCTGACGCATTTGGTCCTGGTAATGGCAGTAATGCTGGCTTTATTGCTGCCACACAAGAGCAGACAATTATAGCCGGTGGTAGACAAACTTTTAGTCAAGGCTTGGCAATTACAACTGCTGATATAGGTTCAAAAGCGAGTTCGGCAGAGTTAGTCGCTAACACGGCACAGGCGCTATTCACTCAAGCCTACAACCGTAACCAATCCACTTCAGGGGTAAACTTAGATGAAGAAGCAGCAAATATGATTAAGTTTCAACAAGCTTATCAAGCTTCATCTCGAATTATTTCGGTGGCCAATACCATTTTCGATACATTGTTATCGGCCGTTAGATAGGTGATGCTATGAGAATTTCAACCGCACAATTTTATTTTCAAAATAGCCAACAGTTAACTAATAAACAGTCGAGTGTTAACGACCAAGTTAATTATTTATCGAGTGGAAAAAGGGTACTTACCGCAAAAGATGATGCGGTAGCTTTCGGTACACTTGCGGGGTATAAGGATGAATTAGCTAATATTGATAAATATCAACGTAACATAACCCAAGCTGAAAATCGTAACTCGTTACAAGACATTTCATTTGCTAATGCTGAAGAGTTGATGCAAGAGTTGAAACAAGTTTTTATTCAAGCGAATAACGGTACTTTATCGGACGACGACTTAACTTCGTTAGCGGAACAAGCAGGTAATAGCTTGTCGCAGTTACTTGATATCGCCAATAGTAAAGATGAAACTGGTGGTTATATTTTTGCTGGCTATCAAACGACTACTGAACCGTTCGCAATGCAACCTGATAAAAGTGTTAACTATCAGGGGGACAGTGGTGTTAGAGAATTGCAAATAGCAAAAAATGTCTCTGTTGCAACCAATCAATCTGGTGACGCTGCGTTTATTAATATTGCAAATGAAATTGGCGATTTTAGTGCGAATTATGTCAACAACCTTTCAGGTTTTAGCGTCAATAATGCGACGATCACTGATCCTAGTAATTATGATCCAGCAACCAACCCACCAGATTACAAATTTAGCTTTACTGCCCCTAACGACCTTACTGTGACCGACAGTAATGGCACTGTAGTTGTGCCAACTGCACCTTATACTGCAGGGCAAACCATTGCCTTTAATGGAATTGAAGTGCAATTAAGTGGCAACCCATTGCCGGGTGACGAAGTTGATATTACACCAGAGCAGAATGTCAGTATTTTTGAAACCATTAAAAATGCTATTGCTTGGATGGAAGTTGGCACTAGCCCTGCGGCTCCTGTTAAACACGGTGTAGAGTATGCCGAAACACTGTCTCAGCTTGATCAGGCGCTCAACCATATGACGACACGCCGAAGTGATGCCGGCATCAGGTTGCAGTTAATCGATAGTCAAAAGAGTAATCATGCCGATGCCCAATTAAACCTAGCAACTGGAAAGTCTAATATTGAAGATTTGGATTTTGCTAAAGCGGTTGCCACCTTTGAACAGTCTAAAGTTGCACTACAAGCGGCTCAGCAGAGTTTTGTCCAAGTAAAAGATCTAAATCTATTTAACTTTATATAACTAACTTTAAATAAAATTATGTTTTGGCACATGATATGCATTATCAGTTATGTGTCAAAAAATTTGAATTGTGGTTCCGAAGAAGTGTTGTTATCAGCAATAGAGCCACACCCTAACCTTAGGAGATGATAGCAATGGCTTTAGTCGTAAATAGTAATATCGCATCTTTAAATTCTCAGCGTCAATTGACCCGAGCAACTGAAGATCTGAGCACATCATATCAACGTCTGTCTTCAGGCAAACGTATTAATAGTGCAAAAGATGATGCCGCAGGCTTGCAAATTTCAAGTCGACTGACATCACAAGTCAATGGCCTCAATCAAGCCGCACGAAATGCTAATGACGGAATTTCATTAGCGCAGACTGCTGAAGGGGCGTTAGATGAATACACTAACATTCTACAACGTATGCGAACCCTGGCTGTACAATCGTCTAACGGTTCAAATACCACAACTGATCGCGCCGCACTAAACGCAGAAGTAACAGAGTTAACCTCTGAATTAGATAGAATTGCCACAGATTCATCATTTGGTGGTGTAAATCTGCTTGATGGTAGTTATGCCGTAGGCTTCCAAGTGGGGGCTGATGCTGGGCAGGTTATTTCATTAACGATTGCGCAAAACTTTTCATCTACAGTGGTTGGTGCCAACGTTACGGTGAGTACATTTGCTAATGCACAAACTGCAATTGGTAATCTAGATTCAGTGTTATCGACGGTAAACAGTACCCGTGCCGATCTCGGTGCGAAACAAAACCGCTTTAGTTCTGTTATCCGAAGTAACACCAATACGGCAGAAAATGTCTCAGCTTCGCGTTCTCGAATTGAAGATACCGATTTCGCTGCAGAGTCAGCAGCATTAGCTCGAAGTAGCGTATTGCAACAAGCGGCGAGTTCAATGCTGTCACAGGCGAATCAACAGCCACAAATTGCCTTATCGTTATTGCAGTAATTGTTCAATAACAAAGCTTATAAGCGCAATGTTAAAGCCTCTTCGGAGGTTTTTTTATGCCTATGTGAAAATATTGAGTGATTAAGTGTGAAATATTTAAATGATAAAACATATAAGTTATAGTGACTTATATTCATTTTTAAACTAATAGATAAAAAAAGTTAATAAATAATTAAAGAAATTAACCAGACGACCGATAAGGTTTGTAGGAAGCATTTATCAATACTGAATAATCGCTTCGTAAATTAATAACTTTAGAAGGGCAATTAGCCCGGGAGCATTATCATGGCTTTAGTCGTAAATAGTAATATCGCATCATTGAACTCACAACGTCAACTTAGTCGTTCTACTGAAGAGCTTTCGACTAGTTACCAAAGACTTTCATCAGGTAAACGTATTAATAGTGC
>Ga0208643_1002017_pt1 | contig 10450 bp, 13 predicted proteins | sample VirMetDEL_Nov_12_FD_184516 | JGI IMG/M metagenome (GOLD analysis project Ga0208643, IMG submission 184516) | Aqueous microbial communities from the Delaware River and Bay under freshwater to marine salinity gradient to study organic matter... | ecosystem: Environmental > Aquatic > Marine >... | reverse complement strand
AGCGTAGTAAAACTACCAGCAGCAGCCGTACTACCACCGATGACTGTGCCGTCGATGGTGCCTGCGTTGATGTCTATAGTGGAGGGAGAAGTACCCAACTCCACTATAGCGCCACCGCTATCCTCTGTAAACAAACGCTTGTCCGTTACGTTTACAGCTAATTCACCTTGTACTAGATCACCAGCAGTGGGGATAGCTGTAGTTGTTGAACTGTTCTTTGTAATTATCTTAGTAGCCATTAGTATAATCCACCGTCTAGTGTTCCTGTTATGTTAGCTGCGTTCACTGTGCTTGCTGCTGGAACCCAAGCGGCTCCATCGTATACGTTCATCTCACCGTCTACACTGTTGTAATAGAGAGCGCCTGCCACTAAGGCATCGCCATCGTTATCTAGTGTAGGGTCGCTTGTTTTAACGCCTAAGTATCTATCGTCAAAGCTATCGAGAGCAGAAGCGGCGCTGGCTGCTGAGAGTGCTGCCGCTACTACATCTGCATTGGTTAATACTACGTCAGCATTTGTGGCTACTACGTCAAGCCCTGTCAATACTACGTCTGCATTAGTCAGTACTACGTCAGCGTTAGTGGTGACTACGTCTGCGTTAGTTAGAAGAAGATCTGCCGCTGCTGCCGCTGCTTTAGCGGTTGCGATACCTGCCTGAGTAGTGGCAGTGGTTGCATCTGCATCTGTAGATACTGCATCTGCTGCTGTAGCTATTGCATCTGCTGCTGTGAGTAGTACGTCGGCATTCGTAGAGTCTACGTCAGCCCCTGTGAGAACTACATCTGCATTAGTGAGGATAACATCCGCTGCTGTAGAAGCTGCGTCTGCGTTTGTTAAGAGTACATCCGCTGCTGTAGAAGCTGCGTCTGCTGCTGTAAGTACTGTGTCTGCGTCTGTTAATACTAAATCTGCTGCTGTGGCTATTTCACTAGCCGCTGCTGCGTTAGCGGAAGCTAGTGCCTCTGCTGCTTTAAGTGTAGCTATTTGGGCCTGTTCCGCTACATAGCTTGCATAAGCGTCTGTGCTTGCATCCCCAGCGCCACCTGCTCCTCTGTATAACGGCATACTACCCTTCCTTAATAAGTATTAGAAAAGTAAAAGGGGGCCATTGCTGACCCCCGATCACAGGGCTATTAACCGTTTACTGCAAGTACATATCCAGCTTCAGGACGTACAACCTTAGTACCGTAGAGAGTATCTGCGGTATAGAGAGTACCAAGCCATTCCTGCTTGTACTGAGTCTGTGAACGTACACTCTTCTGTACGGCAAGGACTGAAGTGTCCTTATGGAACAACTGAGCACCACGAACGATACCACCAGCAGCATTCTCAACCGCTGTTTCGAGGATAGGACAGTTGCTGGTTACAAAGATGTCAACGCCGTAGAGGTTGCCCAAACGACCATTAACAACAGCACGACCATCTACGAAGTCTGTAGAGACATACCGATCAATACCCATGATTGCGTTACGCAGCGCGGGTGGTACAACAAAAGAACGATTGTCCATAGGGACATCAGCATCATCCATCTGTTGAATCAGTGCGCGGAAACAAGCATCCGTGAATACATCAGCAGTTACTAGAGTATCAACAGCGTAAGCAGTCAAACCAGTAGATGCGTCACAGTACAGTACGTTTGAGTGAACCCAATCAGAACCGTCACCGTCACCGAAAGACTGGCCCAGCAAAAACAGATCAGAGTCTACCTGCTTTGCAAGACCATAGCCAGCATCGCCGGTATAGAATTGACGCAGTGAGGACAATGCCTGTGCTTCGGTGATATCTTCGATAACCCGTGAGTACTCGTAGTGCTTGTCGATAACAACAACTACTTCTGACTCTACGTTACCTTGTACAGTAACAGCTTGATTCTCTACCTTAGCAGCAGCAACGCCACGGGTAGGGGCGGGGATATGGATAGTATCGCCCTTCTTGCCGGTCATAGACATATTCTTAACGCGTGGGGCTAAGACTAGGTTAGTTTGGTAAGCAGCGATAATCTCATCACTCCAGATCTCTGGAATGAAAGTTGCGCCTTCTGTGTTGCCGGTGAAGCCGCCGGTAGCTGGATAAGTTGAAGTAGTCATAATATAGTTCTCTTAATAATAGTTTAGGATTTTACCCTTCCCTCTGCGTAAGCCTTCATGATTTCATCTGAAAGCGAAGCGTAGCGGTCTGGGTCGGTTTTCATTAGTTTAATAATGTCTGCTCGTCGATAGATTTTCCTAGAGGCACTCTCTGTGCTACCAGTGGCATTGCCAGTGGATGCTTGTCTGACTGCCTTGCTTCTAGTCTGTTTCTCAGCAGTTACAGCTTGATTTACTATGCCTTGACGTTCCTTCCAGTTAGTGAAGAGTTCGTCGGCAGCTTCGTAGTCGTACTCCTTGTCTGCTTGATAAAACAACTGAGTCCTGATCTTAGAGCCTTGAACCCACTCACCGAACGATGACGTAGATAAGATATCTGCCATATCGGGGTGTTTCTGCTGTAGGGTCTGTAGAGCATTATTCTTTCTTACTTGCGTATGAAACTGCTCTGCTTGCCTTACTTTAGGGTGGTTATCAATAGCTCTCTGTACTGCCTTCTCAGGGTCAGAGAAAAAATCTACCTCGTCTTCAGGTTCTGCTTCCTGCTGTTGATTGCCGTTACCTGTGGATGTGAGTTGGGTTTGGATGTAACTGTCAACAACTTTTCGTAAGTCTCCAACTTCAGCACTCTGGCGCCCTAAAAGCTTTTCAGCTTCCTGATGCATCCGTACAATATCCTGTACAGACTTGCCTGAGTACTTATCTGGAATGCCTTCTTCTTCTTGAATAGGTTCCTCAGCGAACTGAGCCTGTTCTTGATCGTTGTCTTCTTCTGTATCATCAAAACTTTCATCATCAACAAATGTAGCTGCCATCATTAAACTCCGTACCGTAGCGTATTATGGAGGAATATATTATGGAAGTTCTCAACCTTCTGAGTTTGTCTTCCTTTCGTGTTTGATCTGTTTCTCCCTGTTCTTTGCCCACTTGATGGTAGCGCCGGGGAAATCCCCAGAGATAGCATCTAGCCTGCTCCGAACCGCAGAAACGATCCGCTGTGCTTCTAAGCCACAGGTCTTGCAAGGATGTGCAGTAACGTCCGTAGAGACTAAAGCCTCAGAGACATGATTGTCTGCACATTTGAATTCAAAGAGTCTCTTCACTTAGGACTCTTCCACATCAGTTTCTTCTTGCTGTGTTCTCAGAGTCTCTAGTTGATTCTCTAAGTTCAGCAGGTTAGCCAGTACAAGCAACTGCCCCTTACGGCTGTAAAGGTCTTCAGTGTCTTTTACTGATTCTACTGAGTTGATATGATTAGCGTTAGCAGTCAGATCGTTAATCAAGTACTTCCAACCGTCAGACAGAAATAGCTCTGCCATCGCATTATAGTACTTCTCAAACTCAAACGCTTGTGTATCTTGCTGCATCTGTTTCTCCCAAAGGACAGTTAACTTGAATTATATTCATCTTACAGGGATATTATAACATACTTCCCTTTAAAGGTCAAGTCTTTTTCTTTGTTTCTTTAGGCGCGATGGAGTCCTTAACTTCCTTCAACTCAGCCCGAAGGTTGTTGAAAGCTGCGTTAATCTGATCCAATGCGTCCTTAAACTCTCTATCACTTATCATTGTTGTGGTTCCTATAAGGTAGTAATTTATTTAAACCTATCAAATCCATAGGCAATCATATTGAAGGAATCTGCATTAGCTGCATTATCCTTGACGGTAACAACTAAACGCTCCTTAGTTTGAGCGTTTAGCTTCAGACCAAAAGAAGGGAAGAGGCGAGTAAAGTCTATGGTCATAATGTAACCATAGTCATTAAGAGCATTTACATGCCGTGTCTCCCAATCACTGGGTAAGAACGCCATATCTCCCAGCCTAAACAAGTCTTGATTAGACTTGATTGCCTCATGTATATTAACCTCTCCTCTAGGAGAGTCATAGTACATCCTAAATCCATTTGTAAGAGCGGCACTGTCTGCCCACTGGAAAGGCTTGCCTGTTGCCCCATAACCTACATCGACGCTTAGACGGGTTATGTATCTATCGTCAGCACCAGCCGCCTGTATGAAGAAGCTGACAGGGGTAACTGAGCCATCAATACCCATCTCATTAGCACCGCCTTCTGTGCCATCTACAGTAAGGTACTGGCGCAAAGGTTTAATCTTTTGAGGTGAGAAGGGAGGATAGGTAGAGGTAGTGACTAACAATTCCTGATCGTCAGTCACTACTGCGTCTATATTGTTCCCATTGGTTATCCTAATTTTGGCAGACATTAGGTAGCACCTATAGTCTCATACCAGAAGAAGAGGTCATGACTACAGAGGCCCGTAGTGCCTGCGTCATACTCAACGGCAATAGCATCTCCCGGTCCTAAGATCAAAGCGCCGTCGTAGTGCATCTCACTGTCCCCAAAAGCCTGCGAACGATGCGAGCCAATCTGTTGGATAGAAGTTAATCCTGTTATGGGAGTGTCACCGGACATGGTAATGGCCTCAGCAGACAAACCGGAAGCAAGGTTAATGTTGCTTGGCACAACTACTGCACCACTGGCTGCAGTTCCTGTCACTGACCATACCTTCCACTTTACGTTCTCTACACTGTGGAACTCAATGCTACGCACAAACAGGTTACGAGTGGGGCTACTGTTCTTTAGATAGGCTGTGTAATCCCCAGCAGCCGCAGTGATATTGTCGTACACAGCGTTGAACGCCTGACCAAAATCACGGGAAGCATAGAAACTACGCCCCTGTGTTTTGGAAGATACATTCAAACGTTGCACAGCTGAAACACTGGCTGTTCCGTTCTTACCTTTACCGTCTTCAATCCTCATTGGGTATATCCTCTGGGTGTATATTAGTATTAAATGCTTCTTCAAACCGTAAGTTTAATAATGTAAGTTCGTTGAGTACCCTAGTTAGTAGCTCATCGTTTTGTCTCCTAAGATCAGGTGCGTCCTCTGTTTCTTTCCCTACAAAGCTCATATAATTATCCAACTATTATCTATGTAGATGAGCTGAATGCTCACATCTACCCCCAAAGAAGTAGACGTTTCACCATCTACAGTCCCGACCACCGTCACCGTGCCTGTTCCCAGCCTTTTAATCGTCCTTCTTTGCCCCTGTGTAGGTGCTGGATGTAATGTAATAGTCTGTAGAGTAGACCCTGTACACTTGATTATCTCCTCTAAGGGGTCTGAGAGCGTCGTGTAGGCGTTTTCTGTTATTAGGCTTATCGACGGTAGGGGTGCAGTGATAGAACCCCCCATAGACACGTTGTAGTTGCTCTCAGCGGATTCTACCCGTATCTCTCCAGCATCTACATCCCTCCCGTCCGAAAAAGAAACCACAAGATGGTTATCAAAGTCCACCCTAACATCAGTAATGGATACTCCAACCTTTCCTTCTTTCCCTTCTTTTCCTGTTTCGCCTTTAACTCCCGCAGCGCCTCGGTCGCCTGTTGCTCCTTTCGGGCCTTGTTTCCCCACTGCGCCTTCTTTGCCCTGCTCACCATCTATCCCCCTATCTCCCTGTTTCAGGGTGAGTTTAGTTATCCTAGCCTCCAGTTTGTCGAAGACAGCTAAGAGTTTAATATCGTTACTGAGCATTAGGGGCTACCGGCGCTTGTTCCTGTGGGGACAGCCTACGCATCAGTTCGTTCTCTGCGGGGCTGGACTGCGGTTGGGCCTGCATACTACTAGCTTGATTAGCTACTGACTGCTCCTTCACTTTCAAGTCCTTTTGCTTGAGTTTTAAGTCAGCAATCTTCAACCTGCGTTCAAACTCCTTGTCATCTGCTGTGCCTACCTGTAGGTTGGTAGTGATAGCCTTCATCTTCTTGATTTCAAGCTCTTTAGGTACTGCATCAGCTTCTGCTTTAATCTTACCAGCCCGTGCCATAGACTCTGCGGCCTGCGCCTTAAGGGCATCAGTCTGCGATTGCTGAAACGCCATCTGGGCTTGTTGCTCTGCTTGTGCTGCTTGTTGTGCTTCTGGATTAGGCGCCTGTGCTGCTTTCAGGGTCTTAATCAACTCTTCTCTATTAGAGATATTCATGTTGTTGATGATAGACTCAATCAAAGCAGGGTACGCAGGGGAGTCAGGAGACATAGTCTGCATCAACTGGACTAGCTGTGTAACCTCATACTCACGGGCCATAATGCCTAAAGTAGATGACGCAGTGAACTTGTAGTCAGTTGCCTTATAGTTATCAGGGTCAAACTGCATGTATCTGAATGCAGCCTTCTCAACGAAAGGAATAAGGAATGCTTCCTGAAAGTTAACTAAGGTACGCTTGTGGCGCTTGATGATAGCACCTAAGCTCATAGAGATGCCAGCAGCGGTTGCTTCGCCGTTAACTGCACCGCTAGTACCCGTTGAGTCTACAGCGCCTGTGGAGGTCTGTACCATCCTCTGAAGGGCATCTGCCTGCGCGAAGGTGATTTGACTAACCTGACCGAAGTTAAAGGGATGGAGAATCTCAGCAGGATTGCCGTTGGTTAGCAGGAGTTTGCCGGGGGCAATCTCAGGCCGTGAGCCGCGTGGGATACGAGTAGCATCCATAGCCATCATAGGGTGTACTGTAAGGCCCAGTGCGTCGATACGTGCTCTAATCTCTGCATCCAGAGCTTTCTGACTGTTGTAGCCCTTCTCACAGACACCACGGCCCCAGAAGCGCCCCGGTACTACATCCCACGGGAAGGCCACGATAGGCCGATCCTGCATCATGAATGGGTTTTCTTCAGCCTTTAGGCAGACACCGCCATTAGCTAAGACTACAATAGCCTCAACGTAGTAGGGGAGGTCGCCTTCATCATCTTCAGTATCGAAGCTCAGAGAGACTACGTCTGAATCTTCTTTATCATCATCATCATCATACTTATCTGCTATAGCCCTCTCTAAGAGGTGCCGTGGGACTAGACCGTAATACTTCGTAAGCCGAACTTTATCGTCTGAGAATGACACTAAGTCCTGATCGGGTTCAATGTCGAAGTCTGGGGTAGCAGTACCGATGTACTCATCCCTATAGACACCCTGCTCTTGTAGTATCTCTACGCTGTGGCGGGAGACAAACCTATCTACAGCTACACCTAAAGCATCATCTATAGACGTAGCTACAGGGTCAATTAGGAAGTTCTGAGGCATGATGGGTTGCAGCTTACAGACTGTACGGGTGACAATATCAACACCCACGGCTAACATATCACCATCCATAATGGGTTGAGTAGCAGGGATTCTCTCTTTAATCTCTTCTAAGATTATCTCCCCCATGCCATTGCCAAAGACAGCAGCGTTGATGAGACATTCAGCTACTGCCTTCCTTACTTTAGTCTTACTGAACGACTCATGCAGCTTCTTCCGAAGGTAAGCGACATCCTCTACTTCTGGGTCATCCATATCATCAGTAATGTTGAACCATGTACCTCTACCAAACGTAGCTTCCTCTACCTCCGCTACGGATGACTCCACAGCCTGTTGAAGTGCAGGAGAGATAATGCGTGAACGCTCAGACTTGCGGGTGACATCACCTGCATCCCAGATACCCCTCCACAGACGGTAGTACTCATCGTGCTTCTCGCTGTAGTTTGCCTCATAGTGGTCACGCCACTCATCACATTTGCCCATGACCCAACCAGATAGCGACTCATCTATCATGGATACTTCTAACTCACCTTCATTATAATCTTTCATCTAATATCCTTAGTAGCCAGCTACGGAATCCATAGCAGTAAATTCATCGAACTGTTCAAAGTTACCGGCGTAGACAACCTTAGCGAGCTGATCTATGTAGGCGAGTGCATCAATCAAGTCATCGTGTGTCAGGGCATCAGGGAATTGAAACAACTCATCTAAGAACTGTGCATTCCAATCTGCTTTCTTTACGGTGATTAGACCATGCTCAAAACGCCCTTGTAAAGCCCACATGATTCTATCAGTCTTCTTCTGGTTGCCGTGGGTTAATTCATCGACCCTGAAGAAGAAGCTCTGTCTCTTCATCATATCTGTAAGGGGAGACATCACAGCCTGTTTAGCTATCCCTCTCTCAATCCCTACACTGATTGGTTTATAGTCCCTGACAGCTTGAAATATCTTCTTAGCAGTATCCTCTAGAGTCCACCTACCATATATCATATTCTCTATGAACCACCCATCTTCATTGACAAAGACAACAGCGATGGCTGTATTGTCCAGCGTAGACTTCTTAGTCTTCTTCTTACCTACCTCTAAGAAGCCAGCAGGGTCTATAGCTATGAAGTAATCTCCAGCCTTAGAGGGCTTATCCTCTGCAAACTTAACCCAATCCTCTTTGAACATCTCAGAACCCATAGCCTCAAAGGATGCCATGAACTCCTGCCTGAAGGCGTAGGATGACATAGACTTCTTAGCTGAGTTAATCTCCTCTGGATCTAGTAGAGGGTTATCGTAGCTAGTGAAGTGCCACCCAGCGTAAGACGGGTCATCACCTAACGTAGCGTACTTGTATAGGTCGTAGAAGTGGTTACGCCCCATAGGTGTACCAATGAACAGGGCATGGCCCTTCTGGTCAGCTAGTGCCGGTCTTAGGATTTGCTCCCATACATCTGACCTAATGTCTGCGTATTCATCTAAGACTAGAAAGGCTAATGACACACCTCGCATAGTCTCTGGTCTATCGCCACCTTTGAGGCTTATGGTAGCGCCATTAATTAATTTTATTTGTAGATTATTAATATGACTAGAAGTAATGACAGGACGGCCCAGCTCCATTAGGGTATCCCACATAATATCTCTAGCTTGTCCCTGCGTAGGGGCTACATAGAAGACAGTACCCTTCTTAGTCTGTAGGGCATTCACTATCAATAGCCACGCAGCTAGTCTAGACTTACCTGTACGCCTCCCAGCAGCTACTACCTTGAATCTAGAGGTATCATCCCATACTTCTTGTTGCCAAGGCAGTAGAGCTACGTTTAAATCAGTCACTAATAAGTCCAGATAACTGGTGTAGTAGCTCTAGTATCTACATGAACAAAGGACTTAGCTATACCTATACCAGTAAAGCCCAGCGCAGTAGCGTGTTTGACTATCAAATACCTCTGTTCTGCATTCTTTACTGCTATATCAGCAGCCATACCTAATGTATGCTGGCCTCTGCTCCCCTCCGGTTTGGACACCTCGGCGCTATGCTTAGGGGAGCGGTAGCCGCTAGTAACTATGAAGGGGAAACCACAGACATCCCTAAGGTGGTCTAATCTATTGACGAAGCTGGGTAAGATAAAGTTCTCTCCTGTCTCCTGACAAGCAAAGTCTTCTAAGTCGAAGTATCTATACTCCTTCATCGTACTCTCCTTCAATAGCTTCGTTGTCATCACCAGCAGAGACTATGGTTGTCTCGCCACCTACGCCTGTAATAGAGATTGACACACTGTTGCGTCCTCCTCCAGCCTTATCCTTCTCAAAGTAACTGACTGGAAGCATTCTATCCATAACTATCTTCCATGCTGCTGCTTGATTCTTATGGTCGTTGTCTAAAGCTGCATCGAAGATTGACTCCAAGACCTTATTAGACTTAGGTGAGGCAAGCATACGGGCTTTATATTCATTTATAATCGCAGCATCCCCTACTGGCCTGCCTAAGACAGCTCTAGAACCTCTCTTCTTACTCTCTACTTCTGATTTAGGTGGTCTACCTCTACGCTTAGGCACAGGTGTAGCTATTTCTTTAGGAGCCATGTAGTTGCCTTATGTACACTTAAGATTACTGGTGGTTAGTGGAGACTAGCTAGGAGTGTTTAGAGAGTTTAATGATTAATCTCTAATCTCTCTTTGCTTGTCCCTAGCTTACGCTATTATTATACCATATTTTTACTGAGAAAGCAATACCTAAGCAGTATTTATTTTATATAATCCCTTTATTGTCTATATATAGATACCCTAAACTACATATAGTGTCAGTAACAAAGTGGTTGTGAATCAAATGCTTGTCATACATAAGGGGCTGTGTCCACATTAGATCCTTTTAGTAGACATTAGTGCACTTTAGTGTGTACTTTTAGTTGACTTTACCGCACTTTACTGTACACCGATAACCTAAATTGACCTTATTTTGTGTCAGGGAGGGTACCACTAATAAACTCAACAGCCATCCCCACCCCCCGCCCCCAATTCTGGCACCGGTAGGCAAAGTTGGCATGGTTATTGCACGGGATACAGTTGGCATGGTTCTTGCTAGTGATATAGTTGGCACGGTTCTTGCATGGGATACAGTTGGCATGGTTATTGCATGGGTTCATTAGGTGAACGTGTGTGTCAAGTAGGGTGCCTATTCTGGCACAGAACTTGCATGCTATAATATTGGCATGCTTATTGCATACTAGAATATTGGCATGCTTATTGCATACTAGAATACATGGCACGCTTATTGCATACTAGAATATTGGCAT
>Ga0208643_1002011_pt1 | contig 10457 bp, 10 predicted proteins | sample VirMetDEL_Nov_12_FD_184516 | JGI IMG/M metagenome (GOLD analysis project Ga0208643, IMG submission 184516) | Aqueous microbial communities from the Delaware River and Bay under freshwater to marine salinity gradient to study organic matter... | ecosystem: Environmental > Aquatic > Marine >... | reverse complement strand
CAACTTCAGAGTAACCAGTTGCTGCTGTAGCACCAGTACCCGTGCAACTCGATGATGCCGATGAGAATGCCGTTTGCACGCTAATGGCATTTGGTGCGGACAAGTAAGGTTGCTCGCTGGATTGATAGGAAACGCTACCGCTAGAAGAAGATGATGTTAAATAACTTCCAACATAATGCTGAATGCTTGCGCTTGAAGCAAAGCTTTTTTGAAAGCCAACGCTAGATATTGTTGTGCCTCCGTCAATTGCCGTAGCAACGGACCCATCGCCAGATTGAAGTTTTGTTTGAACAGATGTTACCGAACAAGATATTGCACCAAGATCATATGCTCGATCAGCTGTAGTAGGTGGTGTCGTTGTAATTTCTACAGTAACTTGAGTCTCTACTTGCTTTTGCCGACGTGGAGTTGAATTAGTGATTGCAATTGTACCACTAACACTTCCTTCTGATACAACTTGAGTTGTGCAGGCTACAGTTCCTGGAACCTCAACTGTAGCTACGTCTGCATAGACGGTTTTAACTCCCTCAATCGTACCATCAAGCGTAGTCCTGATGTATTCAATGTATCCGTCCCTGACAATGTCTTGACTGTCGATTAAAACGCCGTCTGGCTTAAGTGCTGCCCCAAAAGCCCTAATAGTTCTTCGGGTAGTTCCTGGAATGTTGTTTGGTCCCGCACTTTGAGAGATAAATATTTGGCCATCGCCCTTGGCGAAAGTATATCTTCTTGTGGGAATGCCCTCGACATTACTGATGTCATTTCCAATCTGAATTGCGCCAGGGGTTTCTGCCGTAGGTACTTCACTGAAAGATTCTACCGTTTCAATGATTAACTTGCCATTGTTTTTTGTCTGAATGTTCCTTGAAAGAACGCTTGGTTTAAGGAAGGTGAACCGATTGGTATGGAATCCCTTGAAGTTGCTCTCCTGCTGACTAGCCAGCGAGTATCCACTGGGCGCAATAGGGTCAGTGCCAATTGTCTCAATGACCTTAGCCTTCTGTGAGCCAACACTGTCCAGCGTCTCGGAGAGTGTTCCCGCCTCAAGCCATACTTCAGTTAGCGACCACTTTGCATCCGTCTTCTCGATCTTGAAGCTGCCGAGGTAAAGGGTAGTGCCATTGCTGTCAATTGTGCTAGTGCCAACAACCTTATCGTATGTGGTTCCTGGGAGGGCAACGAAGGTGCGTGAGACCCTCTTCAAGCCGTTTAGCTCGTAATCGGTATCCTCGTCCTTCTCTGCAACCCAAGCGGCTGTGAGCGTCTCGTAGGTGAGCTTAACGTAGTGCTTGCCAGCTCGGACATTGTATGGGTACTCGGACAAAACCAAGCGCATATCTGGGTAGACGGAATCTGGAATTGCTTCCCAGTCCTCGCTTACGCCAGAGCCAAAGTTCGTTGTCTGTAAGATGCCGTATTCTGGCAGCAGAGCAGATACATTTTCATGATACCAATCCTCCTTAGGGCTGTTGTTGTCGCAGAAGAACTCTAGCTTGAAGCGACCATTCCACAACTTTTCAATTGCAGGTGCGCCGTTAGTGACCTTTAGTCTGATTGTACCTTGATTTGACATATTATATTATAAAACGTAATTAACAGTAAGACCGCCGTATGTAACACCATAACCAGCTGCCCCAATCGGGACATCAATTGTTGTAGCCAATACGTTGAGAAAAACATCACTACCAACAAGAGTTGGCGCAACTGTGTTTAGGCAGGAAATGGAGCTAAGGGCCGTGCAGTTTTTGAGTGCCCCAGCGCCAATAGTGGCAACACTTTCGGGTATAATAATAGATGCTAGTCCAGTGCAACCCAAAAATGTCTGTGCGTCAAGCAGGGTAAAGCTGGGATTATCTGGGAGGGTGACACTTGTTAGTGCTGTACAACTTTCAAAGACAAAATTTTCTAAGGTATTGACGCTATTTGGAATGACAATTTCGGTAAAACCAACATTGTTGCAGCCGTTAAATGCTCCATATCTAATTTGGGAAACGTTTTCACCAATAGTAACGCTGGTCAATCCAGTGCAACCTGCAAATGCGGAACCCTGAATATCAAGAACGCTGTCGGGGATGATGATGCTTGTTAGTCCAGTGCAACCCAAAAATGAGCTATCTCCAATAACAGTTACACTATTTGTAATTGTAACATCAAGTAGATTTGCGCAACTCGACACACTATCACCGCCAACCTCCGTGATCTTACTTCCGATGTAGAGTGATGTAAGGTTGGTATTTCCCTGATATCCCCCAGATACACCAGAAAGAGTACCACTTAAATCCCTGGTCTGAGATACACCGCTTTGAAAGTCTGTGGTATATGGATATTCGACAGCAGCATTACCGCTTGCTGGAACCGACCACGTGTTGTCTCCGCGAAGAAATCTGGTTGCGTCGGGTGTTCCACTCGCTGAAAGCATTGGAATGTCTACCGCATCTGTAGCAATGGTTAGTACGGTGTCGCCAGTAACATCACCCGTGTGAGTGGCATTTGTGACCTTGGCGGTGTTCAGGGCAATGGCAGCCGTGTTGGCATCAACAACTTGCTCTAGCTCGTGTATAGCTGACCCGTTGTTAATATGTACATTAAGAACTCCATTTGTGTTGCCGCCACTGCTGGTTGCAAGGACATGTCCAATCTCAACGCCAATATCTGGTTCAGTTAAAGTAATTCCACCAGCTACTGTGCTGCTCAAATAAACCACATCACCTTCAGTGTATGTGCCGTCATCCAGAACTAAGTCACGAACCTTGCCTATTAGTGTAATGAAACCATTGCTGTTATTGGGAATAACTTGAGTTGCGACACCAATTGTCTTCCTTGCGTTGGCTACTAAGTCAGCCTGGGCCAAGGCAATGGTGGGCTTATTGCCCTGCGAGCCATTGACCATGACAACTTCTCCGTCAGATATTGACGATCCAGTAGTGTTCCTTGCGTACATTACAACCTCTTGCCCAAGTTGCAGTGTTACGCTGTCAGAGCCAGTAACCAAGTCTAATGTTTTCTCCGTATCGTTCCAACTTAACTCCCCGCCGATGTTTCCAGCATTAAAATCAATTCCAGTTGCAGATGTGCTGACAGTGCCAGTAAATGTTGGACTAGCGATTGGAGCTTTTAAATCAATGTTAGTTACATTAGTAGCAATGTCTGTCTGATTCTGGACTACCGACCCAGTAAGGGTTCCTATGTCCGTGTCGTTAGAGGCAATGTTTGCCGTATTTGTTGATATTGCAGCGTCTTTGGCTGTTGTAAAGCTTGCGTCAGTTGCATCTAATACCGCGCTGTGGGCTTGGACGTCTGTTCCAATGGCAACCCCAAGGTTTGTTCGTGCTGTAGGCGCGTCACCTAGATCACTCAAGTTGGTAGACTTACGAAGGAATAACTCAGATACTACTGGTACTTGCTCGCTCGTGCTTCCGTCGGCTTGATAGTTTTCAATTAGATCCCAAAGCTCAATGGTTGCTGTGGCAGTGGGGATAATGACGGACTCAGCTTTTGAGCCATCAATTGTAATCTCAAGGACACTTGGCTTGCCGCTGTCGCCGTTGTTCCATACGTCAATCGAGAAGTCGCCATTGGCATCCGTCTGAACCGAGTCAACGCTCTGTGCTACTGTTGCCGTTGCTCCAGAGTCTGTGCCGAGCTGAACTAGGCGGAGGGTGATCCACTTGTTTGCGAGGGCTGTGTTGTTTACCCCGTTAATTGTCCCAGATATAGTTGTCGTACTCATAATATAAAGTTTCGTGTTGACTTATGCGAAATTGTGTGATACAATATTGCTATGGAAATTGAATGTAAAGAAATTGAAATTAATGGTATTACTGTAATGGCTCATCGTGACGGATCAATTAGTAAGCCGTTCCATGGAAAAACTAAGCGGACATTTGGCACTGACAATGGGGATGGATATATGAGAACCAAAGTTGGAGATAAGAATTATCGACTCCATAGGATTGTTGCTAAAGCTTTTTTATTAAACTACTTGGAAAAAATTGAAGTAGATCATATTGACGGGAATCGATCTAATAATGGGGTTGAAAACTTGCGAATGGCTACAAAATCGTTAAATTTGCATGGTTTTGCGAAAAAATCAAAGGGATGCTCATCTAAGTATAAGGGTGTATGTTTTCATAAGATATGGAAAAGATGGGGAGTTAAGATTATGTTAAATCGCAAGGTTAAGTATCTGGGCAACTTTTATGATGAGGTAGAGGCTGCTGAGGCTTACGACAATTATAAGAGAAAGATGGGACTGCCAGAAGAGGGAATGAATTTTCCGTGCTAATTGTAGTAGTAGCCATTATTAAGTTTGTAAATATGTTTTAGCAGCTAAAACCGCTGCTTTGTGATACTCTGGTGAATTGTCTATCTCTGTATGATCGTAGTCGTATGTTCGCTCTCTGCAGATTGATTTACCGCCAACCAGCTTGTCTCCGTCTAAATGATCTCCTCGCTGGGACACCCATCCCACTACTTTAACATTCTTGTCAAGTTTGATCTTTCTGTCGAACAATGCCCACCACCTGCCGAGTATTGTCGGACTATGGTACACAGGATCGCAAGCAACCACGCTCACGTCGCACTCAAGGCGTTTCGATAGCTGGGGCATACCATACCCGCCTCCCCAACTGTAACAGCATATAAGGACTTCTGTGGGCTTAAGGCTGTTGATGTATTTGGCGTACTTTTTCCAGTCCGAGTTCCACTCCTTCAACTGAACCATGGCGTGTTCGCCCTCGCAGATGTCATCAAGTAACCGAAGCTCGCGCCACAATTGCTTGGAACCAGTGTTTTGGTGGTTCTTTTGGGTAAATCCGCTGATGACTACGATTATCTTCACTTGGTTTTAGGTAGGGTTAATACGCGCTGTAGGCGAAAGTCGAACATCATGCTGTTCCCGTCTTGGTCATTGACTATCGTAATACTGCCGTCTTCGGTGCGATACATCGTCAATGTGCCTAGCTTCTTGCCGATTGGTTTCTCCGTGGTGCATCCAGCTAGGAGTAGTGTCAGGATGAGCAGTAGTTTCATGGCAACAGGGGGACGTCTAGGTCTGCGTCAACCGACTTTTCGATGGCATTGCCAGCACCAGAGGGTGAATAAAGATATACGTCGCCCTTGTAGGCGCAACCAGATAGGATTAGTGTTGATGCGAGTATTAGCTTTTTCATTGATTTGTGTTCCTGTGTACTACGTCTAAGACTTTGTTTGAGAGTTCTTCGATACCCTTCTGCCTGCCCTTCAGCTCGCCAAGGTCAGAGGACATTTTGGCGTGATCCTTGTTGAGCGACATTACCGTCCTAAACAGGAAGGCAATCGCGGTAGTCATTGCTGCTGCCGCACCTACTATCAGGTTAATGAATGTCGCTGGATCCATCGCACTACAGACTAGCCATGCTGATGATAAGTACGTAACTGATGCCGATAAAGTATGAAGCAACCAGCAACCTGTTAATGAGCTTGACGTTCTTTAGTGACGACATCTCAGCCGCCTTTATGTGGCAAAACGCAGCAAATATGCCGAGTCCCTGCCTGAAGAACACGTTGAAGTATACGCCAATCTCGGTCAGTTGGTGGAATATCGCAGACTCCCCCATGAAGGAAGCCGTCCACGGAAGGAACCAGTATGAGTTATCTATTGCAGACCCAAGGAATCCACCTACGACACCGAGGATGAACCATTGGTGAGCGTCTCGGCTATCTTCTTTAAGTGCAGCGCGTGCAGCGGGTAGCCACAGATACACCACTGCTGCCGCCAGAAGAACTGTCGGTATGGTCATTATAAGGGAGAGCGTCTCCGCTATGTGGTGTATGCCTAAATCCATTGTGTTTTAATATACTGTGTATGACGAAAGGTCGCCAACTGTGACGGTGTGTCCAGTGATGTCGCCTTGAAGTGTGTCGAGTGTGGTGATCATTGCGTTAAGTTCCGAGACTAGACCGCCGTAGAACGGGCCACTGCCAAACCAGCACGACATAATCCACAACTCTGTGCCAATAGCAGCAAATTGTGGGTTGCCAGAGTCACCAGTTTGAATTCTCTCATAAAAAGCCGCTCGGTCGGGAAGTTCGGGATTTGCCAGAGTAACTGAAGGTATGGCGGAGTCGGTTACCCTCAGTAGATCATACATTACCCCCTTTTCCTCGAAGTCTGTGGTTAATATCGGAATGCGAAACGCCGCATCGGTTGTAGCCCCAGCAGGCAAATATGTCTCGTAGCCGTCAGGAAATAGCTTACACGGTGTAATTGAAGCTGGCAGGTCTGAGTCCAAAAGGATCATCTGACCATCTGTGCCGAGACCGTTGTAGTAAATGCGCTGTGATTGCACGACCGTTCTTGTAATGATCGTGTTGTCGGATGCAATGAAGCGCAGGGAATCCCCAGCAAGCAATGGGTAGTGAGCTGCCAGCATAGCGTGACGAGGTGTGATCGCTGTACCAGCACGTCTCTGTCCCTGCCTAGAGTTCCACGGCGAAGCACAGGTTAAAGCCTCTGCGTGTGTCCCCTGTAAAAAGAAGTTGGAGTTGCGGACGTAGGCTGGGGTAACGTGATCTTGCGACGTGTAGAGATTTTGCTGTGTTGCTGGGTTTGCTCCAGCCAAAGCGTTGTCAATTGGGTCGGACAGTGCCTTGCGTGCGCTACCTGCTACGCCACCTTCGATAACATCAATCACAGATGCACCCGATACTGTCAGCGTGATAAGAACCGTGCGGGTAGTAGTCGCCGCACCGTTTGTGCCAACGATAGTAATGGTGGCACTTGATGTCTGCTCGGTCGGAACTAAAAAAGCAACCTGACCTGCTGCATTGATATTAATCTCGGTAGGGTTGTCCGACGAGTAGGCAAACGAGATTTCAGTGTCATTGAGAGCGTAGATTACGTTGGGGGTTAGGGTGACTTGCTCGCCAGTGTTGGCTGTAGTATAACGAGTTCCTTCCTTGTCGTCCTCAGTGTATGGGACGTTTGTATCTGGAGAGATTGATGTAGGTTCGCGAAACTGGTCTATTTCAAACCAGAGACGGAGGACTTTACCCTCGTTAATCGACACTGTTCCAAGTGTAGTCATTAGAATAATTCTTTAGCAGATGCATTTACGACGAACTGTCCAAACGTTACGTCCACCGTAATGTTTGTTGCTGCCGCAGGAACTGCATTAACTCCAAGTGCGAATGCCTTTGGGTTTGTGCTTGCTGCGGGTGCTTTGACGGTTAATGCAGTTCCTGCGATTAGGCCCTCCGAGCAGTTGCAGTCCCTGATAATTAGCTTACAGGCGGTGTCGCTTGTGATCTCACATAGCCCTGCATTTTCAACACTAGCATTGGTCAGCTTTAGGGTTGCCGTCCCAGATAACTTTGTTAGTGGAAGGACGGGGGTGAAGGCGGGGATTTTATAAAAAGCATTTAACCCAACGCAGGTTACTTTTGCATCTCCAGATGCTACAACAACGGGTTGGGCCGATGAACCGTAATCAGCAAGTCCGCTGACTAAAACATCAGCTCGGCCACCAGTCACCTCAAACATAGGCCCTACGTCTGGTGCGTCTGGCACTGTTCCTATCTCTAGGATTGTAAGGCTAGCGGAAGCGGCTCCTTTGAAGAACCCGTAAGCGCCAGCGTTCCACGTCAGTTTCCCGCCGATGTAGTTTAAGTTACTTAATGTTGCGGTGGTTGTATCAAACAAGGGGCCAGTCATTGACCCATTGAAATATACGGAACCAGCGTCGAACTTAATCGACACTGATGCGAATGTAGAAATGTTATTTAAAGCATCCACCTCTGAGTAGAAGCCAGACAGGCATTGAACAATGATTGGGCTAGCCCCGTCTGCTACTGCTTGGGTCAATGCACCGTTAATTGTCAAAAACGGCAGACCGCCAACAGCTCCAGTTGCATTGTCTCCGCTCTCTGGATCTACATAATACGTGTTGGATGAAGTGTATCCGATTATATCGTATGTAGCCGCACCAGTAAAGCGCACCGAACGATTGCGGTCAGTGTCGATCATTACTTGACCGACAGTAGCCGTGGTAACCGTATCAATCTCGGCAGTTGTTCCAGATGGCGGGATAAAACCTCCGAACTCCACGGTATCAGCAGCACCAAGCTCTAGGTTAGTCCGAGCAACCGATGCCGTAGCTGTAAGCTCAGACAGATTGTTTGCTGCTAATAGATCACCACTACCGCCACCACTGATATTAGTAATCAGGCTGCCGTCAAGCGCAGGGTATTTCCCGTCAGCGGTTGCTACAATAGCGTTGTCTGGCTGGTTTCCCTTTGCTGCCCATACTGACTCGATTGATGTGGTGTTTTGTGGCATAGATTAAACTTCTTCTGTTGGTGGGATTAACGCGAGGAACTCTGCCTTACCGACGACCAGTGCCGTCTCCAGCACGTCCTTGTCGAGTAGGTCGTAAATCTCTTTGTAGATACCACCGTCGCCAACCTCTGTCAGTAGGTCACAGCAAGCACCGTAACGTCCGTCCGTCAACAATACGGGGCTGATGAAGTTTCTAGTGACAATCGTGCCCTGCTTGGCAAGCATTGAGTCGCGTAGATCTTTCGAGAACAAGAGGAAGCTTTCTGCCGCCTCTGCTGCTGTAGGGTTAGTTGCGATGTATTCTGATGGTGTCATTATATTGCTGCGATTTCCGAGATGAGGGTGTCTTGCAAGCCTTCTAAGGTAGCGAGGTCAAGTGCAGGGCCAGCGTGGTAGGTTGCTAGTCGAGCGTCGGTTCGTGTGCCCGTTGTGCTCTCTCGGAATAAACCCATTTGAGTCGGAGGAACAGTTGTTGAAAAAACGCCAAGTGCCGTAGAACTTCCGTCAAGTCTTAGCGTATAAGAATTATTGGCGGATCGTGAGTGACCAATAAAGCCAAGGATTGAGGTCGCTGCCGTTGTTTGGTTGGTAAAATTCCTGCTTTTAGTGTTTACCTCGTTTATGATGGCGGTTTCTCTTATGACCAATCCTTGTGCGCCAATAAACGCTCTGGTTGCTGGAGTTGCGCTCTGTTCTGTTAGATACATGCTAATCGAAACGTCATCAAGTGTTCCCGCATCGTCAGTCGTAATGCCTGTCGCAATATCCTTAGTAGAGCCATTACCCTTTAGACCAGTCAACTGATCTAAGTCAGCGTCAACAAAGTTGTTCTGGGTAGGTACTGTCATACCGTCACGTAAAGGAACTGTGACACCCTGTATACCTACACCCACAAAGGATGCAGCGGACTTCATGTCGTCCCAGTAGGCTCCGCCCAGCGTTACTAGACTATCAATGTAGTTAGCTAGAGGCTGGCGGTATGCTAAGAATGTTGAGTCACCAGCATTTACCAGTCGGCTAAAGTAGTTAGCTGCTTCTGTTGAGAAGCCTATGCCCGCTATCTCAGCTAGTAATGTTGCTTGCAGACCTCGCAGTGTTGCTAAATTTAGTGCAGGGCCGACGTGGTAAGTAGATATTCGGCAATCATTATGTCCAATGGGAGCTAATGGTCTAAACGCAAACAGTGAAAAATTTGTCGTTCCCGTATCCGAAGATGCTTCAACCTGCGTTACTTCACGATCCATAACATAGCAGTCAAAATCAGCCGAGTTGTCTCGTGAAAGCCCGATAAATCCAACAGAGTCAGTAGTGCTGTCAATATTTACTGCCGTGCCAGATTGAGCCTTAAGTGTAAACCTCTGGGAAACGGTGAAACCCGCTTGAATAACCTGCTTGTCAAATGAGGATAGATACTGACGACCCGATGTGCCACGTTCCGTGGTGTAGCACGAAAAAGAAACATCATTAATGCTTACGGAATCGCCAGCCACATTTGTATTAATTAATTTCGTGGATGCATCACCCTTTAGACCAGTCAACTGATCCAGATCACCCACAACAAAGTTTTCGTTAGACGGAACCGTCATACCGTCACGTAGAGGAACAGTTACACCTTCAATACCTACTCCCACAAAGGATGCAGCAGACAGCATTGTATCCCAGTAAGCTCCGCCAAGCGTTACCAGACTATCAATGTAGTTAGCTAGTGGCTGCTTGTAAGCCGTGTATGTCGTATCACCCGCAGTGTCCAAGCGGTTAAAGTAGTTCTGAGCCTCTGCCGAAAATGCTCCGCCAGCAGAATATACCTGTGTCGTGCCTAAATATGCAAGTGCGACCTCAGTTGCCCCGAGGTAAATCTTGTCCGCTATTGAACTGCCGAGTGATAAAGCCATACGTTATCCGTTGATGATGTAGAATGTAGTAGCGACTGGTGCGCCAGCGTCATACTCCGCTTGGGTAAGGCTGACCACGTTGAATACTTGGTCGCTGCCCGTTGGCTCTGCTGCTGTTTTGCTAAACACAACATCGTCAAAGATTGCAACATCAATGCCAGACCAATTTGCTAGGTTAGCTGAATATCCCTGAACCGTGGTGTTGATGGCTGCTGGCTGTAGCGAGGAGTCTGCTGTTGTGCCTTGCG
>Ga0208643_1002010_pt1 | contig 10460 bp, 9 predicted proteins | sample VirMetDEL_Nov_12_FD_184516 | JGI IMG/M metagenome (GOLD analysis project Ga0208643, IMG submission 184516) | Aqueous microbial communities from the Delaware River and Bay under freshwater to marine salinity gradient to study organic matter... | ecosystem: Environmental > Aquatic > Marine >... | reverse complement strand
CAGGGTGCCTACGGCATGCTTGACTACATCACCGGCGTGCGGGTGTCGGAGCGGATTGGCCTCGGTGAGCCCTTCTACCGTGCAGGTTTGAACTCTCAGGACCAACCGCCGTTGTGGAGACTGATTGAAGGTCTGGGTGGGCCGGTGATCGGTATCAGCAACAAATATGCAACGCGAGTGCTCGATCTGTTCTCAGAGGGTGAAATCTGGCGCGGCACCGAGGCTGCCCTGCCTTCGTCGATTGCAAACGTGTTCAGAGCTGCGAGATATAGCCAAGAGGGGGTACGCACACTGCGAGGTGACCCCATAATCGACGACATTTCACCTGCGAGTATCTTGGCACAGGCTGTTGGTTTTATGCCCGCTGCATATTCCCGTCAGCTGGACATAAACTCCGCCCTGTCACGCGTGGACAATGCGATAAAAAACAAGCGCTCCCAGTTGCTATCAAGGCGCTACCAAGCAGCTACCAGCGGTGACCGTTTGTCCGTTCGGGAAATCGATCGCGAGATTGCGGAATTTAACATAAAGTACCGCGGCAAAGCTGAAATCACGGAAAAGACAAAGGAAGCCTCGATGCGTGCCAACATGAAGACAACGTCTCGCATGCACCACGGTGTCAATCTGAGCGAGATGAACATCAAACGTACCATGGAAATGGCGAACGATTACGGTCCAGCAACGATCTGGGAATAAAAAAGGCCCCCACCAAGGTGGGGGCCAGTCGGGAGGACGACAGTAGACAGTCTGTCCGGGAACATATATCACGCGATGCGCCAAATGCGAACCCCCAAAAACGAGCGCTCTTCGCAGATAACCACCCGCATAGACCACCCGCGCCGTGCGAAAATCTTACCGCATTGTTTGATGGCGGAACTGGTATTTATGCACGGGATGAAGATAGAGTTCGTCACAGACATGGTGTCCCAATCAACGAAGATCGGGACACCGTCTGGATCTATATCCTCAAGTTTCAGAACCGCCATGATCCGAACCTTCTGCCAACTCCATACTGGCACACTCTAGGATAATCACAGATGTGGCCGGAAGGTTCATTTTTGTACCCTTGGTCAACCTGATCTTAGCTTTGCGGCCGTTCAACTTCTCCATGCCCTCCTTAACAAACGAGTCGTAGTTGATGCGGTTCTTGGCACACCACATTCTCAACGATTTCGGCACAAGGAATAGGTATTTCGTGTCCGTTTCATAACGTGCAACAAAGCGAACACGAGGCTGTTGCTCTGGAACAACAAGATCGTCCAGCGCGTTATTGTTTCTACCTCGATTGTCCTCGGTGCTCTTGATCCACAGAATGCTGCCGTAATTGTCGTTCACGAAGTTGTTGATATTGGTCTCGATCGAAGCGGTGGATTCGATCGCAGCCTTGCGGTTCTGTTTCACCAGATCGGCCGCGAATTTGTGCAGCTTGGGAATGTCATAGTCCAGCAGCTCAAGTTCCCGCGCAATGATCAGTGCAGTGATCGTCACTGTGGCGTTGATCGACCAAAAGCGGTTCTGCGCGAGCAGTCCCAACTCGGTGTCGAATTTGCGCTGAACACTCGTTAGCAGTTCGCGCACCGTGTCACGATTATTGATGATGTACTGCACAAACGGCACAACAGCGTGGCCGCGGTTCTTTCCAACATCTGCCGCAAAGCTGTCGGTCTCTTCTTTCGTCGCAAAGTTGTGAACCTGCACATGGTAGTCCAGAACACGCTGACTCTCTGCGTCTGGGTTGCTTTTCAGAGTGCGCACTTTTGACAACATGCTCGCGTTTGACGATGCACCGACAGTCAGGTGCCAAGGTTCACCACGGAAACGCTCAGCGTTGGCACCTGCAGACATGCGACCCTTCTGTCGACCACCGTGGATTTGGTAAATCAGCGGTGACATGTCTTCCATTGGGAACTCAGTGAACTCATCGAACTGAATGGCGATATCCTTCATGTTCTCCAAGCGGTTCAGACGATGGTTGATCGTGTCGCTTGCCGTGACCAGAAGTTCGCCGGGGTCACCAAATATCGACAATGCCACCTTCTGCGTTGTCGTCTTACCGTGCCCCGATCCGTCACTGTACATGTCGAAGATGGCCGCATGTGCTGGCATAAATCGCATGAGTGGCGAGGCCAGAGACATACAGATCATGTACTGATAGGGCTCCAGACCATCCCGTGCGTAGAAGTTCGCATCCGATTTCCAGCCCTCAAGTGTACCTGCGGGTTCAAATGCGGGAAACGCCCAAGCGGTCTCTGTGGATGGCGGATTGTAGCAGATCTCGTCGCCAGTGATCTCGCGGTCACCGATAACAAACGATGTGAACTCATCGTCGGTCCAACCGAATTGTGAGTGCGCCTCATCAGCCACAGCGGTTGTTTGCAAATTTTGTATCCATGTATTTGTGTAGGCCATAATTCTGTCCCATTCCCTTCCGATTGCGGCGACGCCCACCGTGGACAACACCTTGCGTAAATCTTCTTTCGATGTTGCTTTAACGAGGGGTACGATAAACTCCCGAACCCCATCCATAGGTAGGTGCAACCTGCCGACAATACACTCACCCTCTACGCGATCCTTGATACGACTGACGTAATACAGATCATTGCCGTAAACCGGCATGTCCACTGGGTCGCCCGCCTCATCAACGTCCTTAACATAAACCCCTCCCTGCAACCCTCTAAAATAGGGGCGCGGGTATGGTGGGATTTCGAACTCTTTCAGCTCCTTGCCACCAACACTGGTGTCCTGAACGATCACAGGCTCATCCTCTGGGGATGCTTCCACCTCGGCACCGATCTGCACAGGTGAGGTTATCTTGCCCTTCAGCGGGCAATCGTTGCACCCCTCTGGCCGCAGGGACTCGAAGGTTGAACACTTGTGTGGACCGACAATGGCATCCATCTTTTCAAGAGTGTCTTCTTCACAGTAGTCCGGATGCTTGTGAGACATCGCATGAGCGCCCTTCTCGGCGTCTTCGCAGGGTGCGCAGATGGACAAGGCACCGCGCCAAAGAGGTTCGCTCAGGGTCTCTTGGTTTTCAAAGGCGTGTTTTATCTGCTCACACCCTGTACCACCCATGGATTTGACCAAGATTGTCTTAAAGCGTGTCACACGATTACGCATGAGACGTTGCATCATGGGATCGTCATCAACGCCGATCAGCGCCTTGAACGGCAACGCCGGTGCTTCTTTCTTTGGCGCACTCTCTGGATTGAAAGCGATCAGAGCGTCGGAGAACTCCTCAATCGTGTATGGGGTTACGGCACCACCCTGCATCACCTTAACCGGCAACGGCGGGTTGCCTTTATAATTGTGGGTCAAAGGCACGCGCAGAACTCGCGCTGCATCGCTTGTACAAGTTGGATCGGCAGCCAAGCCTTGGATCCGGCACGCGATCTTCAAGCTGTCGGCCACGGGACGCCACTGAGCCACTGCAACGGGTGTAACCAGTGGCCAGTAGACATGCACGCCGCGACCACTGTTCACCATATATGGCTTACGTAGTCCCACAGCTTTGCAGAAATCGCGCAGCGCCAAAACAGCCGCGCCTTGATCTGGAAATTCTTTTCCGGGCCCGCAATCAAGGTCCATAAACATTGCACGGAGCTGTAGCGCGTTAGAAACACTGCGTGGTTTATCGACACTTGGATCGTCGAATGTGGACAATCCAAAATACACATCGCGCTCATTGGCATCTGCAGAGTATGCAGCTGAAACAAGAGCATCGATAGTTGGGTAGAACTTTTGCTTTCGAAACTTTCTATTCTCGCTCGGTATGCTGAGTAGACAGTAGTGTCCGCTGTCACCAAGGACAGCTTTTAGAAAATCATGTGTGTCCATTGTCGCCGTCCATTGTTTTTATGGTCGGCCACGGGAACCCCCGTGGCCGGCTTTTTATTGCTACAGCTGATTAGTCGTCCCAGTCACTCAAGACATCCGCCAGTGCGTCGGCGCTCTTCTCTTCGACAACGGGAGCCTTTGCAGATTTCTCTACCTTCTTTGGCTCTTCAACCTCGGAGATATCCACCTCGGCCTCCGGTTCGGCCTTCTTCTCAGCTTTTGGCTCAGCTTTTGCCGCGGGCTTCTTGGCATCGCTATCTTTCGGCGGTGCCACAGTGAACTCAAGCGCCTTCTTGACGTCATCGCTCTCACGCTGCGCGATTGCCACCTTCAGCTCTTCTTCATCCAATGCACGTGTCGGTTTGAAATACAACTTTGGGGCAGTCGCATCGTCGTCGAAACGCATCTCGGTCATTACGGCAATGGCTGGTGTGTTGTGAGCAGAGAGGTACTTGATGTACGCCTGCAGGCCCATATCGTTACCCACTGCAGCGCCGAAGATGGATGTGGCAGGCAGCTGAAGCTGGTAGACGTCATCGCTCTCACCCTCAAGAGTGACCGCAAGGCGTTGTGAGAAGCGACAGGCACGTGTCTCACCCTGTCCGGAACCACGCACGTTCATCGGGCAGTCAGCGCAACGTGAGGCCATTTTCTGATCCTCTGGCACGTCTTCGCTCGGTGCCTGTGTGTCAGCGGACCAACATTTCGGAGCAGATGGGTTCTCGGGATCGAACGACCCTTCGTAATATGTGCGTGCAATAGGTGCCGCGTCGACGATCACCATGTTCATGGTGTTGCTCTTGCTCACAGAAACCTGCTCACCATCAACGATCATGCGGAAACGGCTGCCACGAATGCTCAGACGCTTACCGATGCCGCCGCCGCCAGCCATCTTTTTGTTGTCGTCCATGAGGGACTTGAACAGGTCGCTGTTCACGAGGGAGTTGCCCTTAAAGATATCAAGTTCAGCCATTGTCGTTCTCCGTTTCGTATTGCTCGGTTTCGTTTTCCGAGGTTTGGTTAAAATCAAGTTCCGTCTGTTTGTCTTCGGATGAAACTTGTGTTCGTGCGAGGAGTGCACTTTCTACACTATTGAGGTCAAATCGGAAGACCCGCCCCATGCGTGTGTAGGTTCCGGCAGGGATGTCTCCACTCCTGACCATGGTGATGATCGTTGCAGCCGACACACCGAAGTGTGCCGCTAGGGCCGCAGTCGATACATATTTCTCGTTACCTGTCATTTCTTCCTCACAGATATTTGGTACTCCGAGTCCACATTGAGGCCCGGCGGTACCGTTTCAGGGTTTTCAGCCAAGAACTCTTTGACTGCGGTTTGGTTCAGTCGCTTTTCCAAGAACTCCGGCATGGAGTTCTCAACCACAAAAGCGTGCATGGCAGACCAATCGCTCGTCCAATACCGTGTCTTAACGGTGCGGTAAAACATACCCTCGTTTGTGCGAACACTCTCGACATTGTGTTCCTTGCAGTATGTGAGAAGCTGAGACTTAACCAGATTCAACTGATCGGTAAGTTTCTGATCCTTCTCTTTGAACTCTGCTGCCGCTGCGGACTTTGCGTCACGTATCTTCAGATAGATGCGTGTCAAGCGATCGACAGATGTGTCTACTGTGTCAGTCATTTGTATCTCCGTTTTGTGTTGTTTTACAGTTCTTAGGCTGTTTCGAACACCTAGTCAAGTGTTCCATTGTAAAGATCGATCATTCTCGAGTGAACATCGATTTTATCGTCCAAGAGCGAGTATATACGACGCTCAACTGGCGAACCTTCCAGCTGCACTATGGTGCATCGGTTGACCTGCCCGGACCTGTGGATACGCGCGTTCGCCTGCGCATAAATCTCTAAGGATGGGGTCGGGCCCCACCATACGACGGTGTCGGCCGCCGTCAATGTAACCCCGTGGGCCGCGGCTTGGGGTTGTATCACCAAAACCTTTGGGTCTGGAGATGTCTGAAACCTGCGGAATATGTCCGTGCGATCACCCGCCTTTACACTTCCGCTGATTATCTCTGCGGTGATCCCGTCACCACGAAGCTTGTCTGTAAGAATTTCAATTGTGTTCTGAAAAGGAACAAACACCAACACTTTATTTGGAGTTTCGTCGACAACCTCCTTGAGAACTTTGTATCGGGATGAGATGTCAAATTGCAGGGTGTTATGCTCGTCGGTATATGCGGCACCACAGGACACCTGCAGGAGCTTCGTCATGAGCACGGCGGCGTTCACGGCAGTCACATCCTCCCCCGCAGCGCGCATCGTCCTGTCCTTGCGTATGCGGTCGTAATAGGACTGCTGCTGCTTCGTCAGTTCAACGTGACGCTTAACGTACATCAGATCGGGTAGATCCAGACACTCATCCTTGGTGAAGCGGATGGCGGGTTGCAGCACGCGATGAACCGTGTCGTTCGCAGTGTCCTTCGGTGCCCACTTGAACTGAGTAACCTTTATCATCACCTCGTCGCGAAATTTGCCGAAGAACTTCGGTACACCTTTCGGGTTCACCAGCTTGGCAAGGCCGAACGCGTTCTCGGGCCCCTGCGCAGCGGGTGTTCCGGTCATCATCCACAACCACGTGTCGTCACCAACCAATCGATCCAAAGTCTTCCAGCGCTTTGTCTGTGCGTTCTGATAAGAGCTGGCCTCGTCAACAATGATCAGATCAAACCCACCGTCGGCGATCTCTTGCTCGACAACACCGAGACCGTCGAAGTTGATGATAACGAACTCCGCATCGCTCGCTATGATCTTGCGCCGCTTTGCTGCTGCCCCGTGGGCAATATCGACTTTGCGGTGCATTGCGAAGTTGAACAGATCGGCCCGCCAAGCGGCGTCCATGATAGACACAGGGCACACCACCAGAACACGTCGCACAAGCCCGCGGTTCATAAGGTAGTCGGCCGCCCAGATGGCGCTACCAGTCTTACCAGTTCCCGGCTCCGAGAAGCAGAATGCCCGTTTGTTTAACGTCAGGAACTCGGCGGTGGTGCGTTGATGATCGAAGGGTTTGTATTTTCCCGGCCAATCATAACGAGCTGTGATCGGCGATGGTGCATCGAAGTTCAACGCCCGCAGGGTGTGCACCTGCGGCACATCCCATTTCACCCACACTGTGTTCGTGTCAACGAGCTTGCTCTCAGGTATGGACGCAAGAATGGGTGCCGGGTTTCTAAGTTTCAACTCCAGCGCTTTGTCATGAATGATTTTCAATGTCGTCTCCTTTTATGCCTCGGGCATAATCATTTCTTTTTCTTGGGAGGCTTGCTCAGTGCACCACCCTTGGCACGGTTTTTGCTGCGATTCTCAATGGCGTAGCCGTCCTTGTTTGAACCGCCACGTGCCAAAGCCTTCTTGTGTCCGATGTCTTTTCCGGCGCGTGCAGACTTGCCGTTCTTCTTGTCAAACGCCGCTCTGGCCTTTTGACGTTCAAGGCGCGCGCCATCCTCGCCGCGCGCCTTCTGCTGTTTGTATTCCTTGGCATATGGTCGTGGTTTATTCACGTATGGCATCAGTGTGCTCCGTTGTGTGGGCACTCCTTTACAGGGCAGTGCCGTTTGCAAAGACCGCTCGGGCGAGGATTCCACACCCCAACCTCAAACGCTTTATCCATCTTAGCATATTCCGAAAGCCACTTCTTCCAAAGATCACTTTCATCATCTCGACCATATTTGGCTTTCACCACTTCGTTCGCAATTACAAACACCAGACCACCCCGAACCACTTTCAACTCAGGGAAGTGTTTGAACATGGCAAGCGCCATGAGTTCGAGTTGGCCTTTCTCGGCATACCTTGCAGATTTACCAGTCTTATAGTCAACGATCGTGGCAGTATCCCCGTCGATGATGATCAGATCGACGATACCTCGAAACCACACATTCTTGGCAAAGAAGTCACAAGGTTCCAGCTCAGCGGTAAGGCCGAACTTGTATTCGCACAGCTTCTCACCGGGCTTACTTGCCAGTGCATCGAGAGCTGGCTGTGCGAATGAAAACCGATCCGGCACAGGTGTGCCATCACCGATGAAGTCTTCCGCCGCCTTATGAAACTCCGTGCCGTACCGCATCGCATCGGTTTCGACGTAGGGGAACTCCTTGAGGACTGACGTGTGGTAGAACTGTTTCGGACAGGTTTCGAAGGCCTTGATCCGGCTGAACGACCATGCTGGTGTTTTCATTTCACCCATTCCCATTTTCCCTTTTTACCTTCCACGATAGACCCTGCATCACGCAGCGCCTTCCACGCTTTGCTGTTCTTTCTTGGCAACTTCTCAACATGTGGGCGTGCCTTGACACCCAAAGCCATGAGCATCTCATTGCACTCCTCAAGGTACCAGTCGTAATCGACATCATCCGGAAATTCATCCGGAAGGTCCATGATCGGGAAAGCCCCTTCTGTTCGAGGCACAGTGTTGTCGTTGGTGACATAGTTGATCGTCGTTTTTCGACCCTTCTGATAATACCAACGAATCGCCTTACCCAGCTTCAAATCTTCGAGAATCGCGCCCCCTGTCACGGTGCGCAGAGATATGAATTTGCAAATGTCCCGACAGTTGTGCACGGTGTCCTCTATGGGGGTGCCGACCGTCAAGAATGCAGATACGGCCTCGGCACATATTGGGTTCTGAGGGTTCTTCTGCAGGGACACGTTACCGTAAACACCCTTGCCCTTGGTTTTACCGTCCTCTTTGACGGCGATGTAGTTGTTCACATCGCGCGAGTGCAGTGCTTTGTATCGGGTTTCCTCAGTCTTGAGTCCGGTGTGTTTCTCCCATTTATCCACAATGATGTTGAGAATATCGACCTTGCCCACTGGGCATTTGATCACAATGCCGTCCGTGTTGGCAGACACCACTGGAATATCACAACGCTCAAGAGCCTCGATCAACATCAATATGGTCAGCTGGCCGGTCAAGGTCGTTCTGATCATAAAGTCGGGCGAGTAAAGCGTGCTGTACATGTTGGATGTTTTCCCAAACGTGCCGTTCAAAACAATCTTTAATGAGTTCGACTTCACCATGTCGCCGGCATGTTTCGCAGCAAGGCGGTCATCTAGGATTTTCCCATAAACAGGGTTGAAGTATTCCCCGAAGCCACCCGGCCGCATGTTCATGTTCAGCATCATGCGGGGATAATAACTCTCTACGTCGCGGTCTATGAGAACAGTGTTGTCGTCGCTATAGTGCGTCGCCTCAGACTCCTGACTGTGAAGCCCACCAATACCGATCTTGTATCGACTGTTGCCAATGTGAATAACCATACGTGAGACTTCGCTCGGGATGATGACATGGCCCGTCTTGTCGTTCAGAACCATCTCTGCGGTTTTGATAGTTTCGAGAGCATCCTTGAGCTGATCTGTAGAGAAGCGAATGTACGCAGGGGGGTCATAGTAAAAGCTGTCATCTCTGGAATTTACCTTTGGTGGCACATCTCCCGTCAGACGCTTGTACTCGGCTTTAAGCACAGCTTCGGCGATCTGCGCATCGGACTTGGACCTCAGATCGACACCGTATTCCGAACTCATTGCACGACGTAGCTCCAACTGCCCATTCAGGGCGTCAAAGAGTTCCTTGGTGACGATCGTGTCGTTCTTGCAATACTGCCGCAGCAGGGGCACATCTTCGACCCCTATGGTAGCAGAAGGGTGCAGAGGTAGCTCTTGCAATCTCTTGGTGTTCAACCGACCACCGTACAGCTTCAAACCAACCATGCCCGGAGCAACGTCGATAATATCAACGTGGTTCATGTCGGGCTCCCGTAGCCCCATGGTGCGATAGAATGACCATGGGCGCATGTTTCCCTCAATGATACGATCACTCGCATTTTTTATCAGGACAGTGTCGGGGTTGAGCAAAGCGAACGTGAGTATCGGGATGTCATACGACATCCCGTTGAAGGTACATATCTCAACATCATCTGCACCAATGATCTGCAAGATCATTTCCGGATCGAAGCCGCTCGCATCATCGTTGAATATCTCAAAGCGCTTCACCTTCAGATCATCGTTCATGAAAAGAGCGAGGAAATAGTTTCGATACACCTCGATGTCTAAGAAAAGACGACGCATTATACCCTGCCCTTTCCAATGGTCACCGATTTCGCGGCACGTGTGATGGCAGTATAGAGCCACTTGTCCTTCATATCTCGGAACACCTTGCTCTCGTCGATGACCACCAAGTTCTCCCACTGGCTACCCTGCGCCTTGTGCGCGGTGATGGCATAGCCGAAGTCCATCCGTGCGGATTTTCCAAGGGTGGCATCATCGCGACGTTCACCATCTGGTACGAACATGGTCCGGTGCACACGGACGTCAGATATCACGGTGTTTTCAGGGTCGTCCAACCGAACAAGATCCATCATCAACCATGCGGAAGACTTTTCTTCGCAGCGTATCACGGTGAACATCTCGCCATTGAACATCGCATATTCGTAGTTGTTTCGCGTGCAGATCACCTTGTCCCCAAACATAGGGATCGGATCCACCATTCCGAAGTGTGCTCTCGCGCGCTTGTTTAGACGCACTCGGGTGGCGTTTGTTCCCACGATAACCTGATCCGCTTTCCACATATCATCGGGATCAATGTCACCAGAAAACAGAACCTCGGAGTCGCC
>Ga0208643_1002009_pt1 | contig 10460 bp, 14 predicted proteins | sample VirMetDEL_Nov_12_FD_184516 | JGI IMG/M metagenome (GOLD analysis project Ga0208643, IMG submission 184516) | Aqueous microbial communities from the Delaware River and Bay under freshwater to marine salinity gradient to study organic matter... | ecosystem: Environmental > Aquatic > Marine >... | reverse complement strand
CATTTCAACATTTCCATGCTTTTAACGACTTGTTGATACGGCTATCAGGGTCTTTCGCTGTCTTGGCGCTGGTCAGCTTCTTCTTCATGCCTTCCATCCTTGCACAGAACGAGTCTTTGCGAGAGCCGCCTTCCGGCTGGGGAGGTTTCAAATTCATTCCTTGCGCTTTCGCGGAGGCGCGGCCCTTGGCGTTCAAGCCGCCCTTCGGGTTCTTGCCTTCTTTTCGTGTCCATGCTGCTGTTTTAGCCATGATTAGCCTACCTGATTGACCGTGACGATCACGGATGCAGTTGAAGGGTGCGCGGGGGTGACACTAGCGGGGAATGTAGGAACAGTAATACTGGCTATGCTTGGAAGCCACACGATCTGCACATATTGCCCTGCGGTCAAGGTCAGGAAGTAGTTCCAGCCAATAAGGGCGCGGCCAAAAACAGTTGCGCTCTTGCGTGCAGCTAACGAGATAACGCCAGCGGAGGATGGAACATCCACACCATTAACACGCAACCAGATTGTTACTGTTTCAATGTCGTTTTCTACATTCTGGAACTGACCGCTCCACTGGATGTTGTAGTCTCCTGCAACAGCAACTGTAAGCTGCGAACCTGAAACAAGTGTTACGCCATCAACTACGTCTTGCGTATTAAACGTAAACGGTGTGCCTTGAGTAATGTCGCCAGTTTGCGTAGTAAGGTCTTGCCAAGCACCGTGGTTAAAAAACTTGCTACGCGCAAACGCCCCAAAATTAGCAATCGTAGTTTTTACGTTTGCCCCACTTTGAACCATCGGGATTACTTCAGCGCCAGTAAGAGGCGTTGTCGCCGCTGGCATTGCTGATATTTTTTGGTCAGCCATTAGGAAGACTCCAATATAATTTTTTCGTCAGATTCTTGTAGCACATATCCCGGAGCCGTCTCATCTGCAATGTACGCAGTGACACCGTTTGCTGCGCCGTAGCGATCTACAACCCCGTCGTTCCCTACATCATCGCCGGGAGTCCCGCCAATAACGTTAGCCGCACTGACGTGCAAAGCGAAGCCATCACTGGTCTGTGCTTGATTCGCAACACCTGTGTAGCCAACGTAGGGCATTATGCAACCCCGGCCTGAATAACCGTTGCTGTGGCTGTACCAGTGCCAGCAGTAACCAAAACCTTGATCGCTGCTACCGGAAATGCGTAGTTGCCGTCTTGATTGTCTGTCTTGGCTGCAATCGTAGGGTGAGAGAACCACACGGGCGATGCCACTGTTTGCACGTTGTCAAACGTGTGCTGGATCGTGTAGGTCACAGTGCCTGTGGCTACAACACCGAAACCCACATTAAAGGGGCTGATGTATGTGTCCATAGCCAGCACATTGCTTGACCCAGTACCTGTCTTAGTTGCGATTTGTTGGCGCATTATTAATCTCCTAGAAAGTGGGGGCCGAAGCCCCCAAGATTAATTAGGCAGATGTTTGCACACCAGAACCGCTAGCGTCTCGCACCACGTACGCAATCACAACCGTAACCGCGCCAGTAACCGATGTGCCTGTGGCAGTGAACGTAACTGCGGCATCCGTAGAACCGACATTGGCGGCAACGGGCGTAAACGTGGCACTATTGGTGACTACGATTGTATTGGCCGTAGTAATAGTTGAGGCCGTGTTTACGTCAACACCAGCAATAGTCACTTTAAGCGTTGTAGCTGAAGCAAATAATGTAGTAGTCAAGAACTGCACTGATGTAATCAAAGCGCCAGCAGGGATAAATCCTAGTGTGCCTGTGAGTCCAGCGACTTGCGCTGCTGTGAGATTAACCGTTTGAGCAACGATTGTTGCGCCTGTATTGCGAACAGTGCCAGCCGTAGAGCCAGTTGTGTTTTTGACAGTGCCGAGCAGCCAAGGGCCGAGGTGAGTTGCGAATCCCATGATATTTTCCTTACATACAAGATAAGTGCATCAATCAGTATGTTGTCTGCCGGGACAGTTTGATGCACCGGAAAGCCCGGAGTGCTGTATTTATACCACGTCGTTTAAATTCGGACAAGCAATAAAAAGGCTCCCGAAGGAGCCTTTTCTACTAAGCTACTAGAGCTTAAGACGAACCCGGCGAACCAAAGATGCCCAGCGGATCAGAGACACCGAACGAATAGCGTTCGCGGCTCTTGTAACGCACGTTCCCCGTATCAAAATCACCATCCATAGAATTAGACAGTGGCATACGCGTGAAGTGCTTCAAGCCGTTAGGCACGTCAGTCAACAGGAACCAACCGTTTACGTCGGTCAAGAAGTTGTTGACGGTGTAGCCCTCTGGGATCGAACCGTTGTTCTTCAGAGCGTTGATATCGTTGTCGGTAGTGCCAACACGGAGGCTGGTTTCCAACAGGCGAGTAGCAACGAACTGCAGAGCAGGAGGTACGACCAGTTTCTTAGGCTTAGCAGCGATCAACAGACCACGCTCATCAGTCCAAGCAGCGATTTGAATAACAGCGTTTTCCAACGAAGTCTCATTCAAGTCAGCGCCGGTAGTTGGGCGATTGCTGTTAGTGCCACCAGAAACCAGTGGATGCGCTGTGGAACACAGAACAACACCGTCACCGTACGTAGGGCCACCCGTGAACGCGTTGTTCAGGATGTAAGCAGCTTTGACCTGCTTGGTGTACGCCATTGCACGAGCCAGAGCTTTGGTGTAACGAGCAGACAGGCTGTCGTACAAGTTGTCTTCGACTGCTTCTTCAGTAATCGAAAAACCCATTGCGATGGTTTCGTGGTTGTAGCGAGCTGTCCATGCTTCTTGTGCGTTGTCATACGAGATGGCAGAACCCTCGTTTTTGACAGGAGCAGCGGAGAAACCAGACAGTTTTGTCTCTTCTTCAAAGCTACGTTCCGAGGTTTCGGTTTCGTAGATCTCTTTATGCTGTTCGCCGTAGCGTGCATACTCAAGACCAAACAAAGCGTTCAAACCCGGAAGGAGTTCTTTAAGTAGTTGTGCGCGTGAAATAGCCATGATTTAGCTCCTTAAGCGACGGCCAAGCCGGTGGCGTTGTTGTATTGATGGATGCCGAAATTGATCTTAACAATCACTTCGCTGTACGTAGTCGTAGAGGGAGCGGTTGCAGGAACAACGTCGATAACGCGAACTGGGAACGTAGCAGTCACGGCTGGCGAAGTGCTCAGCACAGAGTAGCTAGAGTTGCCAGTAGAGGCAGAGCCAGCAGTAGCCAGAATCGACATGTTAGTGCCGATAGCGTTCTGGGTAACAGTAGCCATGACCACACCAGACGAACAAACGGCAACTTGAAACAGAGTATCCGGATCATCAGCGACCACGGCGAGGACTTTCGTGCCCGACTTGATTGCTTGACTAGCTGGGTAGTACTGTTGCTGTTGGATTTGACCAGTCGAGGCATTGGTAAAGCTAACACCGAGGAACACGCCACAAGGGGTATTAGCCGTTGTGCCAGTATCTTTCTCAATGGTGCCGCCAATAACACGCTTGACAAAATCGCCGTAGAAGATGTTAGCGTTATAACCGCTAGCAATCTCCATCAAACGGGTTGAACCCGCGAACACTTGACCGCCAATCAAATTGACTGGCTTTAGCCCGTACGGGGCATCTACAGTTGGATAAGCCATTTACGACTCCTTAAAGTTTAAGTACCTTTACCGAAAGTGACCTTTGAACTACGCTCTTTGAAAAGCGGCATTCTTGGATCATTTTCACGCATGAAGCTGTTGTCTACCGATTCCATCTGCGAACTAGCCAATTGGCGATAGTGCGCGTCACGTTGATCGACAAACTCAGCGGGTGTTTTGCAAAGCAGCAGGCCACCGACTTCAACACTGTCTGGAAAGCGACTAGCGCTACCCGGAACAAGTGGGATCTCAGGATGTTCTGATGCCTTAACTGGCTCCCAACCTTCGCGGAATTTTGACGAAATATTAAGGGCATCGGGAGCGTTCAGTGTGCTCAGACGAATCCAGCGAAATGCATAACCCGGTTCCGGAGTCGGATCAGGTAGAAGCTGGGGAGGTGCCCAACGCTTTGGGCGCTCGGTCATCTCACGTTTGTCTAAGTCACGGGAAGTACGTTCAATCGTTGCCATTATGATTTCCTCATTTCTTCTGCTACCTTACGTGCATAAAGTTCCAGCGGAACCCCAAGCCGTTTGGCGATGTTTACCTGCGTTTGTGTAAGTACGACTTTGCGAGGCGCGGTACTACGTGAAGCTGGTGCAACTACATTTGACTTTGTGCGCTGAGAAGATTTGGCTTCAGCGGGTTCCTCGGCAAATGACTCCGGGAACCGTTTCTTCATATCCGCGTCGATATTCTCGTAATATTCCGGACTGGATACTCTAACTCCTGATTCAACAAGGTCTTCGTGAAGGCTTAGAGCATAAGCTGTCATCTTGCGATTACCACCAAACCACGGATTTTGCTCTTGCCATTCGCGTGTTTTGGCGTCCACATTGGGCGCTTGTTGAACTGGTTGTTGTGTTTGTACATCATTTCGTGGAGTTTGTACAGGTGCAGGCTTAAAGTTTTGCACACGTTCCGCACGAATTGTGGCGGCGGTCAGCTTAGACTGGGCAGCAATAACGCCGTCAGTATCACCAGCTTCGTAGGCCGTGCGGTATTCGCGCTTGGCCTCATCTACCTCAGACGCCACAATACGCTTAGACTGTTCCAGCAAAGCGCTCTGGTTGGTTGTCAGCGATCCGTGCAGTCTACGGTTCTCTTCTACCGCTGACTGGGCCAAGCGAACGGCTTCTTCACGCTCACGTACCGCGGCTTCTTTAGCCCGTCGTTCTTCGTGATAACCCTTACCTAAATGCGCTAGGCGGTCTTTAAGTCGCTGGTCGGTGTACTTGGACAGCTCTTCATCAGTTACCGCAGCTGGAGCTGAAGTAAGTAGTGTGCGTCCCTTATCCGCTTCGGGAGTATCGTCAACAACTTCAATATTTTCGTCGTTGTCGCCAGTATCTACTTCCGCGGCATTGGCTTCAATCTCGTCAGGAAATTCAAAGGTCGTTTTTTCTGCTGGCATGATAGGCTCCTTAAACTCGTGTCAGACCGCGGGGATCTTGAACTACGGCTTCAATAGAATCATCATTAAGTATCCGCATCTCGCGGCCATGAATCTTAAATCGAGTACCCGAATTTGGGCGCACAATAATAAAATCACCGACCTTGCATGATGGGCCAGATGGGAATCGCTTCTCATCTTTGAATGCGTCTGGGCCAATCTTGGCTACAAACAGCACTGGTGACAACAGTTCTTCAAAGTTCATGGTGTTACCCGCCTTGAGGATACCGCTATCAAACGCCTCACTTGCTTCTGGCAAGATGCACAGAATGTGATACGTCACCGGATCTGGAACCTGCTTGGCTTTCTCTTCTGAGGACGCGTTGAGCACCCCCGTCAGATCAACCGCCGAAACATCGAATTGACTCATTTTCTTCCTTAGTACTGCATGGGGTTTGTAAATATGGGAGGCACCCCAGAAAAAGCCTCATCCAACCTTAATCGTCCTGTTCCTTCAGGCGGATTCTCATCTCTTCAATAATGTATTTACTTCGGGCTAGCCCTGTAATGCGGCCACACAGCTCTCGATACTCCGCATAGTCCTTGGCTGATCCCGAAGACAACGCGTCACTAACGGCTTGGTGCTCTTCGTTAATGTGGCGAATTAACAACGCTAGTACGCTCTGTTCCATTTACTCGCCTTTCTTTGGTTCACGCATAGATTTCTGTGCATCCAGCGCCATCTTCTGCTGCGCAGCACTTTGCTTGATCGACTGGTTCAACTGGTGGTTTTCAGCAGCAAATCGGGCGGCTTGCTGGGCCTGCAGTGACTTTTCGTACGCGGCTTGCTGCGCTTCTTGCATGGCGAGCTGGTGGGTCTGTGCGTCGTTAGCAGCCTTTTGGGCAGGGTCGCCGCCTTGTTTAGCCGCTTCCAGCTGCAGTTTGGCTTGGTTAATGGCAATGTCAGCGTCAACCTTCTTGGCTTTAGTCTGTGAGTCTTGGCCTTTAATCTGCAGTTCTGCTTGTTGCATCTGCATGATCGGGTCTTGAGCTTGCTGCTGGGCCTGCTTCTGAGCTGCTTCTTGCTGGTTTTTCTGCAGGAGTTGCGCCGATGCTTGGGCAACCAAGCGTGACAACTGAACTTCAACCTCTTCTGGCAACGGCGAGTCAGGGTTGGGCAACGGAGCGCCAAGACGTTCTTCAATCTTAGTGCGGTACGCGAACCCAAGGTGCTCAGCAATGTGGGCTTGGATCGACGCCTGCATCTGCTGCGCCATCGGGTTCTGGCCCATAGTCGCTGCGATCATCGGATCTTGCATGAAGGTGCTGTGCACGGCGATGTGCGCCTCATGATCTTGGTAGATAAACGCTTTGGTCGGCTTGCCCTTGAGAAAGGCCATGTTCTCACTGATAGGGTCAACAGGGGTCATGTCGTCCGTTACTGGGACAAGTTTGCCTGCGTTCTTGATGCCCAGCACCTCCAACATCTGACGGTGCAACAACGGCAAGTCATAAATCTGCGGAGCGCCCTGAGCCAGCTGCAGCGCCGCTTGGTACTGCATAATCCGCTGCGCCATCGTCGAGCTGTTAGGGTCGCTGACGGGGATGACCTCCACCATGTCGTAGTCGTCGCGCTTGGCTCTGCGGTCATCGGTAAAGTCAGGTGTGTACTCGTACTCGTCCGATGTGTGGTCACGGATGATGCTCGCCAAGAGCTTGAACTCCTGCTTCATGGAGTAGTGGACACGCGCCTGAACCGCGCTCATGGTCTTCAGTGTGCGTTCCAACAGCGCCAATGTCGTCCCAACAGGTGCGTTTGCACTCATGTCAGAGATGTTCATGTCACTGATAGCGCCAAGGCGGCGAGCTTCTTCAGTTATCTGGTTCAGCAGGGCCAGCAGAACCTGTGATGGCTCTTTATATGGCAGCGGCATGATGTTGTCGCGCAAAGTACCGCTGGAAACGTCCACATCACGGAACTCGCCCGGTGCAATGGGGGTATCGTCACCTTTTATGCGCAAACCGCGGGTTTTCATGCCACCCGGCAGGTTGCTTAGCTGTCCAGCGTCCACCAGCTCACGAATAATGCTCGTACCAGCTCTGGCATAACCACCTATCAGGTGAATTAGACCCAAACCATAAGCGCCGAAGCCCGGAATGTAGGTGTATTGAACAAAATGCTGGCGTTTGAGTTTTTTCTCGTCGTCCTCGTCCCAGTTACGGTACACGCTGAGCACTGTGCCAGTGCCTTTATCAACGGTGACGATGTATGGGCGGGCGATACCGTCCTCATCCTCGTATCCGGGCATGTCGTAATCGACCTGAATCTCAAGAAACTGATACCGCTCATCGTCTGTAAGGGAAAACCCTTGCATGTCGGCCTTTTTCTTCTCGATGTCGGTGCTAATCTGTGTCGGCTCACCCAGATCTTCGTCCAGATAGAACCCAGACACCTGCAGTTTGCGCACATCGTTAGGTGTTTTACGCATGACGTGTGTGACACGCTCCGCAGTCTGTGCACTAGACGCGCCGTAGGGAATGATGACATCCTCGGCTGGGATAAACATGGACACCTGACGGCCAAGCGCTGTGTCGTAGTACACCTTCTTGAAGGCCGAACCTGATAGGCCCAAGCTATACAGCATACGCTCGTGCTCCGGGCGATACTCCAGCATCTTCTCGGTGATCTGGTAGTTCATGTCTTCCTTGACACGAGCCGCGGCTTCTTCTTTTTTCTTGTCGAACTTGCCGATGATCTCGGTCTTGACAGGGCCAGCTGCGGGAAACGTCTCCATGATGGTTTCAGACTGGAACCTAATCGCAGCTTCTGCCAGCACGGTGGAATACACACCACATGCCCCGTTCCACGGTTCTGTCCGCTCTTCGTAGCGCATACCCAGAACTTCTAACCCTTTGACGAACGTATCAGCCCACTCTTTGCGGCTGGCAATGTCCATGTCTACCAAGTCAACAAGCTCAGACCCCAGCTCCTGCAGGGCACTCTTGTCCATGTACTCAGCTAGATTGGCACTAAACTCCGCGCCTTCATCTAGTGTGATCTCAATAGACTCTGGGTTGAGGATGTCAATCTCGATAGCTTCCGGGTCGCTGACCTCAATCTCAATCGAACCCTCTGGTGCGTCTTCGTCAATGCCGGTAGGGGCTGGGTAAAGGGCTTTGTCCATTGGGTGTCCTATTTGAGCGTTGCCCGATTAGTCTTCGGGTTGTATGTGTACTTACTGGTGGCTTTACCGGAACTCTTAGAGGCCCGGTCTTTAGCGCGTTCTTCCGCGGTCATTTTATTACGAGCGGCACCAGCTGGTGTAAGTTCTTCTGAGTCTGCCTTGAGCTGACCCCGTTGGCGCAGCAGGCCGATCGCCATGTCCCGGTTCCCAACCTGTGCGGTTAAGCGGTCAATCAGGTCGTTACGCCCCATGTGCTTTTGTGTCATCAGTAGTATCCTCCGGTCTTGCGCGGTATAAAGTCGTCCTGACTGTGTATGTCGTTGCGCTGGGTTAGCAGCCCGCCTTTGCGAATCCTCATTAGCGCCAGTGTGCAAGTGTCCACCTCATCGTCGTGCTCGCCTGCTGGAAACGCCAGTATCTCCTCGACCACGGAACTGGCCCAGCTAGTCTCTGGAAACCACACATGGCCCGATGCAAACATATCAGTGACGGCATTAAGTCTAGCTATCTTGTCCTGCCCTTTGCCCGGACTATAGTCCTGCACAAAGATACCTGACCGACGCATCTCATCAATCAGTGGCTGTCCGCTGGCCTTAGCCTCCACGATCACACTATCTGGTTGCCACTCTTCAAACTGGTCGTGCGCCATCTTCTTAAGTTCTGGAAACTCAAACTTACCCTTGACCCGATTAAGCAGGATGACATTAGTATCGCCGTCCTCGGTTGTCCATACACCCCATGTCTGACCGACTGAAAAGTCAGACCGCTGCTTAGTAGTAAGCGCAGTATCCCAAGCCTGTACGATGAAGTCAACTCGTGGTGGGTCTTCATGTGTCCACCATTGAATCCATTCACGCTTAATAATCGCAGCTTCTGACGCCGTGGGGTTCTGTTGGTACTGCGCAAACCACTGCCACATAATGTGGTGCATCGACGCACGGGTCTGCTGCAGACTCTCGATCGTCCACTGCTCAGGCCACAGGGATTTCTCGTCGTCGGTGCCTTCGTTGAGAATGGCTGGAAACTCAAACGTCTCGTACTTGTCCCCGCCGTCGTTCATCTCGGAGTCTTTAATAAGCCGACCGATCAAGTCCCGCTGGTGCCAGCGAGTGTGCAGGACACATATCTTGCCGTCAGGCATCAAGCGAGTCCGAAGGCCAGCGCTGAACCATTCATACACAGCATCTAGTGACGTAGTGTTGCCCGCCTTGATGTCCTGCTCGGACAGCGGATCATCGGCCACGATTAAGTGAGCACCACGGCCAGCCAGCGCACCGCCGACACCGATCGCAAAGAACTCGCCGCCCGCCGTGGTATTCCACTGGCCTGCAGCTTTAGCGTCTGCCGCTATGCGAGTATCCGGAAACACTTCCTTATACTCAGCGGTTTGCATCAAGTTACGCACCTTACGGGACATGACCACAGCCAAGTCAACCGTGTGGGATGCCACAATAACTTTGTGATCCGGGTGTCTACCTAGATACCACGCCGGGTAGTAGATAGAGATCATCTGGGACTTGCCGAACCGCGGGGCCATACTCACAGCTATCCGGTTCTTGATATTGCGCTCTACGTCCATCAGCAAGCCACCTAGTTTCTTAAGGTGGGAGCCAAACTTGTATGTGCCGTCCATAGCCGCAATAAACGCAAGGAAGTCGTTCTGGCATATGACGTTGCGTTTGCGGGTCTCCAGCTCGTGCATCATGGAGAGGATCGTCGCCTTCTCCGAGTCGGGTAAGGACTTGAGCACCATCTCGATTTGTGCTGGCGTCACCGGCTTACCACGTCAGTTACTGCGTGGGGGGTGAATGTCTCTGCCTCGATCACCCGTGTCAAGCGCTCACGTAGCATCTGCTCCAGCTCCTCGGTTGGCCGGTGACGCATAGTAATCTCGGTCTTCTCGGTGAATAACCCAACGTCTGAGATCTTGCCCAGCATCTCCAGCGCCTTAATACGGATACGCGGGTCTGGGCTGTCTGACTCAAGCAGCAAGCGGTTGGTGATGTATGTGCGTAGCTGGGCGGCTGACTGCACTACCGTTTTGTCGTACTCCGACAGGAGGGCTGCAACTTGGGCAACTACTCCGGGTGAACTTAGGTCTGCATTGTTTGCTGTTTTGTGTCCGAGGAATATCTCTTGCGCAAGTATCTGTTCTTCGTGGTCAGGCACAACAACGGCACCTACATCGTCAAGGGCTGCAATGGCCGCGTTTATGCGCTCCTGCAACGACTCAAACGTAGGATTGAAATCAGCCAGTGGGATTTCTGTGTC
>Ga0208643_1002008_pt1 | contig 10465 bp, 3 predicted proteins | sample VirMetDEL_Nov_12_FD_184516 | JGI IMG/M metagenome (GOLD analysis project Ga0208643, IMG submission 184516) | Aqueous microbial communities from the Delaware River and Bay under freshwater to marine salinity gradient to study organic matter... | ecosystem: Environmental > Aquatic > Marine >... | reverse complement strand
GGATGGCCTAGTAATCCCTGAGTCTGACCCACGCGTACGGTTGGTAGGTCGTTATGAGACTGATGTTAAGAAGCTATACATAGTACCTAAAGTATTGAAGTCTTGGTGCGCTAAACAACAAATAAACTATGGTTCTTTGATAGAAGACTTTAAGACTAACTATAAAGGTAGGTCTGTAAAGATGCGTTTGACTAAGGGCACACCAACAGAGATGCCTCCCTCACATGTTATGTGTGTTGACTGTTCTAATGTTGGCTTAGAAGAAGATGCTGAAACTTGATGACATAGCGCCAGATGACGTACGTATTATCGTACGCTGGGATAAGATGGTAGTTGGCGCTTCGGTGTTCATACCATGCATCAATGCTCGCAAAGCACGAGAACAAGTTAACGTAATATTTAAAAGAAAAGGCTGGCAGTATAAAGCCAAAACCACCATAGAAAGTGGTAAGTTAGGTGTACGTATATGGCGTACAACATAAAGTTTTAGGATACAGAGTAGCATCTTCCCCTTTGCTACTCTTGCCTTGCTCCCTGATGTTCCGAGGCATCAGGGAGTTTTTTTTAGTCTTCTCTTTCAAACTCCCTGTTACTTTCTTCTATGATTCCTTTTAGTTTTGGATTTATAGCAACACCATGCTGCATAGTTTCTGTACGAGTTTGGAAAGACTTAGAAGACTTTATAAGGTCCTTGTTGGTTATTGGGTATGAAGGATTCTTTTTACTAAAGTCTTTAATGTCATCTAAAACTTCTTCCATACGTTCATAGTCACGGTTTAAAGTAGCAATATTCCATTTGCTCATTAAATCTCCACGCTCTTCAGTAATTGTTCGCTGCACTCTTTGATTTCTAGCGTTTATATCCTGCTGCCTAGAAAGACTGTATGGTCTGAATCCGATTGCTTTAGCCACTAGATCTGAAGTCGGCATATCTTCGACAATGAACTGCCCACGGCGTGTTCTAGCCCCACCCTCTTCAGCATAACGCACCGCTTGTAGCATATTACTAATGCCGACTGGGGCAAAGTTTTCAAACGCGCGATCATATCGCTTATCCATCGCATCATCCCAACCACGCAGCTGTTTTTTGAAGCTGCTTATTGATGGACCCCCTAGATAGTACCCCACTTGCTCTTCTAAGCTAGCGTCGTACAAAAATCTATTCTCTTGGAACAGCATGTCTGTTAGCTTTATCCGGGCTTGTATGTCTACATCAGAGAGATATGATACAGGGCCTTTCGCAATATATTCTGGTACCGCCTTGCGTACAGTCTCATCAAAGTTATCTTCGTCATCAGGAGTCAAAGCGTCAAATATCATACCGACAAGTCCACCTAGTAATGGGAATCCCATAAGCCCGCCATAAGCTAGCCCTACAAATATAGTACCCATAACTTGCCGTCTCGCTACCTTTTTCTCTGCTTTACTTAGACCCGTAAGAGGCATACTTCTATATAAATATTTAATCATGGTAGCGTACATACGTGCACCATAATGTTTATACATAAGCAAAGCACGTCCCATGTGTTCCTTGGCAACAGGCATTGTAGTTTCTAGGGTGGCACCCGCATTAATTTCCGACGTTAGGTATAGCGCTTCTTGGGCAGCTATCTTACGTAATTCGTTTACATCTTTTGGTACATCTATCTCCCTACTTAACTCAACACTGTAATACTTTTTACCCGCTTTACGTTGCTTCGCCATCTTCTCTCTTACAAGATCGTAAGATGCAATTAATGCTGTGTTAGTATTTACACGCTCGGCGGCATTAAACATTAGGCCACTTATGTGTGTGGCTTTTGTCATATAACCTTGACTCTCAGTAACGCCTACGTCGGTCATAGTTTTAAAGGAGTACATTCTAGCGCGTTTGTAAGCTAGCTCTACCAAGGGAGCCAAGTCTTCTAAACGTTTTATTCTTTCTTGCGCTTTCTTTTCATCTCCCAAAGAAACTTTCTTTATTAACTTCTTCGTGCTCTCTTTTACCGCAAACGTGTCTAGGTTGTAGTATTGAGTTGGAGATAGCCCTGCGCCCAAGTTCACTTTTTGCGCACGCATCATAGCGCTAAATGCCTCGTCGTAACCAAACCTAGCACCCAACCATCCGTATTGCACAGGTATTTGAGCCAACTGTACCATAGCACCAGAGACATTAACTCCTAACGTCATCATAAACGAATACTGGTTAACCGCCTTTATAACTTTCTCGAGGGGTTTGTTGGTTGCACCGTTCAAAGCAAAGCCTGCGTGATCTTTTATAAATGTATTTGCAATCACCTTAGCGAACTCGCTGTCGGTAGCGTCTTTCTTCTCCACAAGTGCATCTCTCGCATCTCTTACCTTGCGTGAACCTTCTATCTTAGCAACCTGTGAGGATAGACTTCTACCCTTTTGCTCTAACGCTACACCTATATCTTTTATGTAACCTATTCTACCTAGACGTTTAGTAAATGACTTAGAAAAAGAAGTTTCAGGGAGCACATCAACATACATTTGTAGTACATCTTTTACAACATCGCCTTCTACTTTTGCCCCTTCTAATAAGTTAAGTAAGTCTTCAACAAAACCTTTTCTGGGAGCATCCTCGTAGAAGCTATTAGAGTCAGTATTATTGTATTCGGTGTACGAATTGTTAACTACTTCTGGCATTTCTGGGATTAAGTTTATAAATGCTTTGCGATCTATACGCTTAGTGAATGTAAGGAATACAGGCTCTTCCCGGAAAGTACCATCTCCGTTATCTATACGTCCAGTCATCGACAAGCCATAAGCCCCACCGCCTCGCACTAATGGTAAGTACACAAAGAGTCCGGGTTTATCAAATATACGCGAATCAATGCTTTTACGTACACTGGCTACTGCGTCTTTGTTTTCGGCATTTTCTAAGGTGTCTAATACCAAGTTTAGAGATTTCTTTAGCCTTGCAAACAAGTCTCTGTATATATTTCTATGCCTAGTAAACTCAGCTAGCACTGACTTACGTTCGCTATCTTTAGGCAGCAATAGTTTTAATTCTTGTTCTTGCTTCTGACGTATCTCATATAAGTTATTACCTTCAACTATTTTTGGAGTCCCGTCATCATCCAAGTATGTGCTCAATGGCAATGTCGGATCTACTTGGTATATAGTAGCGCCATAGTTTACATCGTACACTAAATCGTTAAGCGCCCTTACCATCTTTTCATTGCTAGACTTAACCCAATCTTTATACTTTTTTAACTCAACATCCATCTTGTCAGCGGCTGCAATCATGTTGCCCCGTTGCTCTTCTATGGCTCTATGTAGTTTTATGCCTGAGTCGCCTAGATCTGTAAACTTAGCGAGATCTGCTAGCATCTGACTATCAACAACTTTAGTTAAAGCCTTTAATGCAGGTATGCCCGCTTTGTACTTACCGTCTTCCCACAAGTCACTAAAATCTACCTTGCGTTTGGGTGCCTTAACATCGTTTGGCCTATAGATACTTTCAATAGCCTCACTCATATTCTTATTACTGATTACCGGGTACACTGCCATCCCTTCATGGTCAGGACTCAATACTTGTAATATCCAGTTATCTATCTGATCTAGTGCGGTGGGTTCTTTTCTTACGGGGTCTTTACCCATTAACATACGGAACAAGTTTCTAATTGCATGAATTAGTCGCTTGAACAACGATATATTGCTTACGGCTCCAGTGTCATCCAGACGCATCTTATCTATATGTGCACGGAACTTCTTGTTACCCATAGACTCAGCAACAAACTCATATACATTCTCTGCTCCATACGCACCAAAGATCATTTTCTTTTCCATCATATCTTTATACACACGGTTAATAGCGCGTACTGGTGAAGCATTAGGATTAGCACGCATAAAGTTGTCAATAAATGCGTGTGATGATTCATGGAGAATGACGTGTGCGTTTAGTGGCACGTCTTTGTTTAACAATATGGTATTTGTTTCGGGGTCGAATTTACCAACGTAAGTTCGTTTACCTTTTGGTTTCCCCGCAATTTTTACAATCGCAGACTCTGCTACAAACTCAACTTTAGTGGTAGTTACCACTTTACTAAGCGCCGTGGCAAACTTAGCTAGGTCACTATCTGTCAGACTCTTAGAAAGTTGTTCTAAAACTTCTGGTAGTTTACCATCTTGTAATAACTTAACTTGTTCTTTAGTTATGGGGTTATCAAGAGCATCATAAACTCTCATATCAACACCCAAGAATTTAGCCGTGAAATCAATTTCTACTTGTGTTGGCTCTTCCTTGGTGTCTACCGCTTTCGACTTTGCCTGTTCGGTTTTTGCTGGTTTGGTATTAGCAGCAACTTTCTTTTTAAGTTCTTGCTTACCTGCCTCTACCTTGTTAGTTCTATCAGTAGCATTAAATTTATCTATTTGCGCTGTTACCGCTTTTAACGTAGCAGGACTTAAATTCTTCTTAGCCCAACTAAGCGCGGATTTAGCTTGCTTTCCACCCGTGCCTTTTAACGCTTCGGCACCTTTACCTACATACGTGGTATTCTTCCCCGGGTTAGAGTTATCATAAGCAAGATTGTATAACGCTGACGTAGAGTTACTAAACTTTTGAAAATACGTAGCGGTTTCGTTCAACTCAGTAAAATCTTTTTTGTCCGTCTTACTACTGGTATCAACTTGCATTTTAGACAAAGTGTTTAATTTAGTTGCATCTTGTTTAAATTGAGCATGTGATGGAATAAAATTCTTAGCTTCAGAATACTCTAACTTACCATCTGTTGTGACGCTGGGCACCGCGCCAGTAGCCTTTCTAGTTTGTAAGGCTTTGTTTTTGGTAATCGCTATTGGTTTTGGCTTTGCCGTGCTGGGTTCACTTTTAAGCCCCCCTTTAAAATCTGCACGCGCTTGAGAGCTACCTAAATAATATCCTTCACTATAGATGTTACCCTGTTCAGTTGTAGGGCGTTTATCTACGTTATCTTGTAGACTATAGGATAATCCATGCTTATTATCGTAACCTTCTTTATACCCCGATATGTAGTCCTTTCTATACTCGGGGGTGTAGAATTTGTTTTTGTCTTTTAAGTCCCCTTGTGCAGCGGTATATAGCTTGTCCGCTATTTTATCCTGCGCTTTTAATGAAGTGACGCGTCTTCTCTTTCGTCCAGCAGGCTTTCCAGCACTATCGACACCACTGTCCAGTCCTCCTTGCTTAGGCTTTCCAACTCCTTTGGTATCAGCAGGCTGTCCTCTGACCACGCTCTTGCTACCACTTTGAACGCTCGCTCCACCTGCTTCTGTGACAGGTGTTCCATCAACTTGCTTTCCAACATCCGGTTTCTCCTTTATCTGAGATTCTAGTGTAGATAAGTTCGAATCAGATGGCAACATGCCAGTGTCTTCTTTTGGTGGAGTCGTAGCATCCTTGACTTCTAAAAATCTTTTTATCGCCGCCTGTTCATTTTTTGTAGGCTCTGGCGCTCTGTAACCCGCTTCAGCTAACCTAGTTCTAAATACGTCGCGTACGTTACTGCCTTTCTCTGGAACAGAATCAAAAACTTCATCCAAAATCTTTCTTCGTCCCTCTTCAGTCTTACGCTGCATTGTTTCGTCGCGTTGAGCGCTAAGAGTCTCCACTTCTGAGGCTAGACGGGTTTTTTCTTGTTGTACTTTTTGTTTTCTTTCCGCTGTTTCCAGCTCCTGTATTTGTTGTTCTTCTGCCCTCTCTATCATGTCAGGAGTGCGAGAAGTATCTGTAGCAGGTTTAACCGTAAACGGTTTTGGCTTCTCGGTTTTTTCTTCAGTAGGTTCTTCTGGCTTACGTGGGTCTATTGGTCCCTGCTTTTCTGCCTCTGCTTTTTGAGCTTCGTTTAACTCTTTAGGGAACAAGTCTGGTGTAGAGCCTTTTTTCTTAGTGTCTTGCTCTACAAGTTTAGCGGCTTCTTCACCGTAAACCATTTTCTCGCCATCCCATACTCCATCGGTGTATCCAGCTGAAGCTAAAACCTCTTCTGGAGTAACGGCATCAAGGTCGTCATATCTTTTTGAGCGTCTACCTATAGCATCAGCTAGAGCTTGGACAACAAAACCTGCACCCGCCCCAGTTCGCCCTTCTTCGATTACACCTGCATCTATTAGTTCTCTTTCAGGATCATACCCTCGAGCTACTAAGTTTTGGTATATAGCGGAAGCGGTTTCTTGTACTCCTTCCACAACGCCAGTTACACCCGCGCTCTGTAGCCTCCCCACTATGCCATTAATTAACCCGTCGTCTATCTTACCAGTCAGGTTATCTAACGCGTCTCCGAAGTTTTTAAGCCCCACTCCTTTTAACATTCTTGCTGGAGATAGCGCTTCAACCACACCAAAAGGAGCAGCTTTTCTTATTGCTATGTTTCTTTCTTCCTCGGTAGCACCAGACTCTCGAGCCATCTCACTTTGCTCACCCGCCATAGCTGCCACACCAAGACTAGCCGCCGCAGTTAAAGGTGCAAGTACAGGAGAAGACTTAACACCAAGAGCTGCGGCAGCAGTTACCGGAAGCGCCGCCAATATGCCACCTACACCACTAGATACTTGATATGTTAGCGATTCAGGGTCGCCACCTTTAGGGCGGAGAGAATCTCCTATAGACTTTATTTTCTTGCGGGCTTCTAGTTCAGTCTCTTCTTCTAAAAGAGCCGCCCCACCTAGAGATACTAACTCGCCCATGCCGACTGCGCCAGCACCTAGCCCACTAGTCACGTTTTCAAAGAACCCCGGATCTTCTACGGGATCGGTTATACCATACTCCAAACGCTCTAGTCTTTTGTATTCGTCGTACAAAAGTTTGGCTTCTTTTATGAACCCTTGATCCGCTGCATTGTTTGACGCAGCTAGCACCTCACGAGAAGTAGGCATGGACTAACTCCTTAATTTTTTTCTTGTGGCGCGGCTTTGGTATTGAATCGGTTAAACAAACCTTCCATTGGGGCAGACAAAGCACCTAAAGGATCACCCGGTTGTCCACCCTGTAGTGTATCTAGTCCTATCTTGTTGGCAGTCGCGGTATCCGTACCCACACCCAGAGCATCGGTAAGAGTCGATAGATCAACGCCCGACAAAGAAGTATTAAGCTCGGCTGCTTTTTGACTAAACATTTTGTCTATCTCATTAGTGTCTGTATAAATCAATGCTTTCATAAGCTCTTGTAATTTCTTAAACTCACGGTTTTCCTCAAAACTTAATTCCCCTTTGCTATATCCTGCCATCAAGATTTGGAATCGTGGGACAATATCACCCATCGCCTTTACTGCCGCGTCCATACGATCTTTGTTATACAGCCTCCAAGAGTTAAGTAGTTCCTGTTCAGATTTCAAACCAGCAATCATTTGCTGCAGCCCAGCGGTAGTACCTACTTCATACTTCTTCAATACAGCGCTCTGTATAGCGCCTTCTATGTCTCCCGCTATCTTCATAAACTGTTGTCGGGACTGGGCATCGCCAGAAGCTATGTTAGACAGCGTACCCAAAGCACCAGTTTGTAGGTCTGTCATATCTTTAAACATTTGGTAAGACCCAGCTTCAGCAGCCTCAACACGTTTTAGGGTTGAATTCATGTCATTAGTTGCACGATTCTTTCTGGCAAGCGCCGTCTTTTGAGGCATTTTTTGGCGTTCTAACTTACCTCTCGCCATCTGACTACCACGACTCGCTTCATACATAGATATATCACGTTTTCGTTTTGCTTCTGGTGTCATGTAATCATCTTCGGCTTTGCGTAGTATTCCCTCTTGTTTAGCAGGCTCAGCAAACAAATCTGCTCGTGCTTTTACTTGTTCGGGTTTTTTAGGATCAACAGCAACACCGTACAACCCTTGTAAACGCGTACGCTCCGCATCACTTTTATCCGTAGGACTTACGGCTACACGATCTTGTAAAGTAGATATAACACCTTTTTGTTTTTCACCTTTTTCATCTTCAGTATCACCTAATAAAGAAGCGCCAGATACAGCGGTAGCGTTATCTTTCCCTGCTGTTGCAGCTGCGGTACGAATCTTAGTGGGATCATATCCTTCTGGACCGCTGGGTGGCCCGCTTTCTTCTGGGCCGCTTTCTTCTGTTATTACTGGACCCAACTCTTCTGACTCTACGTTCTGCGTAAAGTCTCTTTGCATCTCCGCTGCCTGTGAATTAGGCATACTAGGAACGTCTTGTGAATCCGCTACTTGTATAAACGGTTCTAGCATTAGTTTTACAGCCGGATCTCCTCCTGACTGTTGTAGGATACGTTGTAAGTCTTGTTTAGTTGCTTTCGGACCTAACTTTCTTACTGCCTCTCTAGCAGCTGCTAAACGTCCTTCTGATTGGTTGGGAGACCTACTAGTGTTTCTAGGTTCTTGTACATCACCACCTTTGTCATACCCAATAATACCACCCCTAGCCATCATTGGAGGACGTGGCGCGGCACTAGCAATACCACCACCCATTGGAGGACGAGGGGCACCACCCATTGGAGGACGAGGAGCACCACCCATTGGAGGACGAGGAGCACCACCCATAGCGTTAGGTATTCCGCGTTGTTGAGGAGGCATGGGTCTTTTTTGGCTAGGCATAGGTCTACGATTACCGCCACCCATAGCTCTATTTTTTTGGTTCATGGCTCCTTCTACTTGAGTGGTCATTTCGTTCTGCGTATTACCAATCAATTCTTTTTCGTAGTCTTCCATGATTGTGCTTTTAGGCGTTTGGAGAGCCATATTAATATCACGCTGACTAGCATCCAACTGACTTTTAACTCGTTGCATGGCTAAGGCTTTTACCATATCTTGCCCTATGCTAGCAGGTTTCATGTTGTCTGGATTGCCAAGCATTTTATCTGCTTCTTGATCAACCGCTTGCCCCAAAGTTCCTAAGCCTTGTAACCCATTCATTATACTTCTCCTAAACTGGCTGTGCGGGGCCGACATCATACTCGTCTACCACGCCGTCGTTATTTATGTCGTAATTTAGTTCTTGGTCTGGAACGGGTTCTGTACCCCCAGCCAACTGCATTAAATATTCTAAACCTTCTTTAGAATCTAACCATTTATCTAATTGACTAGCTTCACTGTAAGTGGTCGTTTGTGCTTCCAACGGCATGTCTTGTAGCAAAGATTGCATAAATTGAACTTGCTTGTATGGGAAGTCACGTTGTTCTCTAAACTGCGCGTAGTCTGCCGCAATACCTTCGGAAGCAATGTCTCTCTGTATTTGTCCCGCTGCGCCTTGTGCAGATAAGACATCAAAGCCATACGTATTCGCCGCTTCTTGTGCAGCTGTTGCTCGGTCCATAGCTTGAGTATAGTTAAGTGCTCTTTGCTCTGCAGCCATATCACCTATGTTTCTAGATAAGTTACCCGCAGACTCGGCACGCAGTAGTGCATCCCTTGAACCACCAAAAGCACCCGCAGATGTAAGTTGTTGACGTTGTTGTAGCTGGTTGATCTGATCTTGCCTAGTCATGTCCGCAGCAGTGCGATCAATAACCTGTTGTTGGTAAGGATTCATGTAGGGATCTAAGTTAGCTTGTGTAGGCTGGAAATTTCCCATTTGATTAGTTACAGAACTAGCACTTAGTGGATTGTTTAACGCCGATATACCTGTGAGTGCCGTATCTTGTAAGGCACTAGTCCCAGCAGTTAAGTCGCCTGTGTACCCATACCCAGACTCGTTGTATCCCATCTCTCCTAGCGCTTGCCCTGTAGATAGCATACCAGTAACGTAGTCACCTGCCCAACTAGATAGGGAAGACTCTGAACCCAGATTTAAGTTAGCTGCGTCGTCTTGCTCCACGGAGTCTATATTATCATTATCAGGTGTGTCTTCTGTAACGGTGGTACCCGGAGGAGTGCCGGTATTAAACTTTTGAATCCTGCCACCACTAGCAAACCTAGCTAGCCCACCCTGCGCCATCTTCGGCATGAATTTTTGTGGGTCTATTTGTTTACCTTGCTCTGTGGTGCCTGTTCTAGCGGTACGTACATTGTCCATCATACCATGTAACTGCTCTGCGCCTGCATCTGAGTTACCGTTGCCTAGATGACTTACTACATCAGCAGGTACTACAAACTCACCATCACTTAATCGGGCCTCTTGTCTACCATTTATACGCGCTGGTACATTATCCGCCATGCCATCAGTCTTACCACCTAAGTAGTAACCTTTATGTGCACCAGCTATACCACCCTGAGCATATCTAGGTACACGACCACCCATAGCCATGTTATTTTCGTCCTGTGCAGGAGGCAGTGTATAGGGGTTTTCAGCCTCGGGGTTTTGTGCAGCGAATACAGCTTCTGCTTCTTTTCTATTTGCTTCTCGAGCTTCTTCTTCCGTAGGAATTGTTTTACGACTAGCGTCTGGCTTAGCGTACTTAACATCGGTGAAGTAACTTTTACCTTTAGCACCCCGTACAGATGGGTCCGCTATACCTTGCATTATTGGCTCACCTGTTTCAGGATTTTTTCTACCCGTATCAAGAGTA
>Ga0208643_1002006_pt1 | contig 10469 bp, 26 predicted proteins | sample VirMetDEL_Nov_12_FD_184516 | JGI IMG/M metagenome (GOLD analysis project Ga0208643, IMG submission 184516) | Aqueous microbial communities from the Delaware River and Bay under freshwater to marine salinity gradient to study organic matter... | ecosystem: Environmental > Aquatic > Marine >... | reverse complement strand
CATTGATGTTGATTTGCCAGTACCACTTTCGCCGACTATCATGATAGGAGTAGCCATGTATCACCTCGTTTTTAATGTATAAGAATGTAAATCGTTGTATTTTTTTGTATGCCGTATTGTGTGCAATATATTAATTAATAGCAACACATTTTTAATATCGTATTGATACGGCAGGGACGGCTTTATTGTGTATACCGAGAACTATCTTTTTGGCTAAAGCCTCGCTAGCACCCAAACCCATAATAGCCTCTTTAGCTGCCTTACGAACTAAGCCAATGTTCTTTTTATCGGCTTCTCTTTTCGCTGTCTCTGCGCCTTCCATTGCCTTTATTTGGTTTTGTCGGTTAACCTCGGCAACCCTTGCGGCTTCGGCTGCATTATCGGCGTTAATTTTAGCCTGCTCAACAGCTGCAACCCTAGATTTTTCAGCTTGTTCAGCAAGCTTGTTAGCCGTTTCTAGCCGATCAATGGCCGCGTTCTTTTCTGCCTCAGCTTCTGCTTTAGCTTGATATCGAATAGCGTTTTCATGCTCAATACGGTCACGCTCTTCTTTTTCTTTGCGTAGCGCAGCTAATTCTTCGGCCTGCTTTTCTGACTCAAGAGCCGCAGCAAACATTGCAGATAGTTCTTTTCTTGATGCGTTCCTAGCTTTTAGGGCTGACTCAGTAAACTCGAAGAAGTCCATGCAATCCTCTTCTGCAACATGCTCCATGCATAACTTGAGGGCGCTAGAATCTGCGTCACGCATACTTTCAGGAAGGTTGCGAAGATCGGCAACCCTGCTTTCTAGTAGCTCTTTACGTTGACGCTCTCGCTCTTTTAAAGCGTTGTCTAACTGCTTGTATGCCTCTTTGTGCGGTAACTGTAAAGCTTCTAAAGCTTCTTTTATTTCTTTAGCCTGAGAATCAACAGCTCTACCACCTTCCAGATAATAGGCTTTTTTGTCTTTTCGTGACTGATCAAGCTTTGTTATTAGCTTGCCAACATCCAAAGAAACCCGTTTTGACTTTTCATACCCTTCATCTGTAGACACGTCAGGAATAAAGTTGGCAACACTCTTAACCTCTTCCAGCCCAATCTTAATGTCGTCATATTCTGCAATCACAATCTTAGTATTATTGTTCATTTTGTTTATACTCCGAGTTTTGTTCTTCTGTATATCGTGTCGAATACCCACGATGATAGTCTTGCCCTTGATCTGTATGCGCTACGCCATTCTTGCAATCGTTATAGCCGCGTATAAAGTCGTCACATACTTTCTCATTGCCTATAGTTTTCATTTCCCCGCCTCGATTTGCTCTTTAAGTTTAAGTTCTTGGCCCTCAAAATATCCTACTGCTAATAAGCATAGGGCGATTAACGTTAAGGCGACTGACGTTCTCATGCTGTCACCTCGGCTATAAGTGCCTGATATCGGTCGTGCTGCTCTTTGGTTGCTGGATATTCAATACAGTCATGCTTAATCGTATATGTTTTCTCTACAATCTTACGCGCATATTTATAATTCTGAATAGTTCCCATATCGCTTGCGGTAACAATAGGATAGTCACCATCGTAAGATTTAACTTTTGAAGCATCCGCAACAAAATAGACTTGATCAAATAGCTCAAAATCTTCGTGATTACTAACTTCGATAATCTCGCCAATCTCAAATTCAGGTCTAACGTCTGGCTGACGAATAATATCTGATGTATCAAAGTGTAATGCTCTGCCTCCAGAATTACTTGCAATACAGCCGATTTCTGTATAGAAGTGAAATAGCAAGTCTACTCCTTCACAAAAACTGCCCTTAACGCCTGTTACTAGGTCGCCTCTTTTAAATTCAGGCTTATCTCGTAAATCAAATGCATCAGTTGCAATGAAACTTATTTCGCCGCGAATATTTTTTAAAACAGATGTGTTTGGCAGTTCATCTGGCCGGACATAAGTTAGCTTTTCTCCTTCGTAGCAGCCGTTGTAATCCCTATTCATAACTACTATATCGCCGTGCGTGTAGTCATCCATTATTCTTCATCCTTATATTGATTATAAGTTACCTGTGAAATTGACTCGTGCCAAATAGTGTCGTAATCGTGTATCTCAAGATTGATTATTACACCACTCTCATTGCAGGCGTGAACATGAAGGTTATTGCACTGAATGTAAGTAAATATATAATCTAGATCGCCTACAATCGTTTCACCTTCCCACGATAAAACGTAATCACCTTCGATACTTGGCGCGTCTATTGATTTGAAGTTTGGTTCGTCTTGCATAATATTATCCTCTAATACTTATTGTTTCTAGCATCTCGACAGACTCGCAAATTGTTTTTGCTTCCACTAAAAAATCAGGGTCAACTTCCGCTATATACTCTTTACCCCTAGGGCTTTTTATAAAACGAAGCGCCTTTTCTTTTTCTGCTTTGCTCGGCTTTACCCACCTAACTCTTTCTTTATCCAATTTTGGCCTTTTCCCCCTACAGATAGATTTGGATAAAAAAACCAGCATAGCCTTCATGCTTTCAATTGCCCTATCTCTATCAATGTCTGCAAAACTAAAAACCATTTCTGAGTGTTCGTCTTTGTTTTCAATCCATGATATTGCAGTAGAATCGAATGAATACGCGTCTTTGACTGCCTGCGCTATCACTGCTTTCCACATTTTCACTTCCGGTGCCATTTCATTGTTCATAATCTTTTCCTCTATATAGTCATTAGGGCTAAAACTGAAACCTACTATATCGCTGTTTTTATATACTGCTAGTAGGCTCATTACGTTCTGCTGTTTGCGATTTGTCAGATGTATCTTAGTGGATTAATTCGATACCGTCAACTCTTCATTGGTGTTTATTTGATGTTTTTTAAGTGTTGCATTACAAGATAATGTTCGATACTATAGGCGCAACTTAATTAATTAACGGGAGTATTAAATGCCAAGACTAGCATCGGGGCCATGTTCAGTAGTTCAAAAGGATCACGTATTAGATGAGGCTGCACGGCTTTCAGAAGAGCGTGGCCGAACTGTTACGCAAAACGAAGTTCTTCTTAATCTTATTGATAAAGATATTAAACTGAAAAATCGCAAGGTGAAGTCATGAGTCTATTCAGCCCGGACGCTTTACTAACTAAAATGTGCGATTCTGGAATATGCACAGCACCTAAACCCTTGATTAATTTCAAGCGCGTACCAGCTAACGAGGACGGACACAGCGATACATGCAAGACTTGCACTACATTAGCAAAGCAAGGTATTGAAGCGCGTGACCTAACGATTAGACGCATTAGGCGTGAGAACTATTACAAACGTAAAGAAGGTCAAGAGCTTGCGGCTGATATTAACCATTTGAAGTATGCGAAGATTTAGGGGTATATTATGAAAAGAGAATATATAGCGTTATTATTATTAAGAATGCTTACAAAGCAGCACTACAGAAATAAGAGTGAAAAGGCTTACTTGGTAGAGCAAGATTATATTACGGAAAAGAATTTTGTGACTAAAAAAGGGAAAAATCTTTGTTTTAATTATTATACTGAAAGCACTCTGAAAGACTTGGGGTGATTAACACAATAAATATTAGAGGGTAGGGTTATGCAAGAGCCAATTAAATACAAAAGCTATACGATTACATACGATCCGCCCCCAATATCTTTACGTGGTCATGATTATCAGTTTTCACATGATGATTATGATGGTGCGCCTGATGGGGGTGATGTGCGGTGCGGATCTGCTGGCAGCATTATGAATTGCATAGAGTGCATTGATGATATAGAGGAAGGGCTGGAAACGCCAGAGATGCCGATATTTGAAGGTACGCGTAATGCGTTAAATGCGCTTAGTATAAAGGGGTAATATATGACCGTATTTTTAAAAGAAGGGCTAGACGATGTCATTTCTACTATCTGTTTATGCTGCGAAGATGATTATGAAGAAATTGCACAGGAAAGCTTTATTGCGGGCGTCTGTCCCGACTGTATTGACACTTATTCAATTGATGAGATTCTGGAGATTTGCACGTAATAAACCGCTTGCAAAGTAGCCGCAGTAGTAATAAGATAATTACAGATTTAAGCAGTCGTGAAAACCTGCAAAAAAAGAAGTATGAAAAGAGATACCTTAATTTAGCTGCTCCCTCTTGTCATACCGTTATCCCAACCACCCATGGTTAACATACTTCGCGGTAGTTTTCACCTTGGGGGGGCGGCTAAACTAAGGTATCTTATGAAATTTCACAAATTGCCATCAGTTTATGTTTTAGAGGCCGACAGCTTTAAATACATAAAAATTGGCCACACAAAGAACATAAAAAACAGGCTTAGCAATCTAAACTCTGGATGCCCATTCAAACTTAATTTATGGCTTTGCATAAAAACAAGCATGCCGAGAGAGATAGAGCTTTACCTACTAAAAAAATATAAAGAATTCAATTTGAAGGGTGAGTGGTTCACGTTGCCCGACGATAAGCTTGACGAGCTGATGTGCTTCGTAAAAGAGAGAAACTTAATTGAGCGATCTATATTTTCAGGGGGGAATTAAAATGGCTGATTTTTGGATAAAGTTAGAAAAGAACACGCCGGATAAACCTGAAATATTTGAAATGGCTGAAATACTAGCTATTGATCCTGATGCCGTGCTTGGGAAATTGATTCGAGTATGGTGCTGGGTTGACAGTAATTCCTCAGATGGTCACATAAAAAGTGTGACACCTGTCCTAATTGATAGGCTAACAATGTCACAAGGTTTTGCGGACGCTATGACTTCTGTCGGTTGGCTAGAAGAAAACTCTATACCTAATTTCACTAGACATTTAGGAGAATCGGCTAAAAAACGAGCTAAAGACTCCGAAAGAAAGAGAATGTCACGCACAACGTCCGATGAATGTCCTAAAAAAAGTGTGACAGAAAGTGGACTAGATAAGAGTAGAGTAGATAAGATAAAAAACACTTGTCAGGAATCAAAGATTCCATTGTGTCCACATGAAAAGATAATTGATTTATACCATAAAGTTTTACCTGAGTTACAGGGAGTAAATAAAGCCTTATGGAAAGGATCAAAAAGAGAAAAAGATTTATCTGCAAGATGGAAGCAAAACGAAGAGTTTAGAAAGGGTGAGTTTTGGGATTGGTTTTTTAAAAATGTCAGGACAAGCAACCATCACATGGGAGGCAGTGAAGGAGGTTGGAAAGCTGATCTTGGATGGTTAATAAAAAAAGACAACTTTGTTAAACTTGTGGAGAAATTTAGCTCATGAACAACTTAGACGCAGAAAGAGCAGTGATAAGCGCGATACTGGTAAAACCTAACGTTATTGATGACGTTATTGATGTAGTGGAGCCTAGCGACTTTACTGATATGCAATACGGGTTGATTTACGGCACTTTAAGAACGATTAACGTAAAAGATATAGACATTATCAGCCTAGCTGAAAAGCTCGCCAGTAAGGGCATTTTGGAGCAGATAGGAGGAATGCAATTTTTATCAGACATCTACAGCACAATGTACACGTCTACGAATGCCAAGAGCTACGCTAAGGTGATTAAAGATTTATCTTTGTTGAGAGGATTAAGGTTTAAATTGCAAGACGCTGTAAAAAGTATTGATGGGTCAGGGGATTATCAGGCCGCAGTTTCACAGGTTAGCGCCATTCTTTCTGATGTTGAAGTAAAGACAGAATCATATAAAACATTTAAAGAAATTGTTCGCGGTGAAATGATGAGCCTTGATGCTAGATTTAAGGCGGGAGGCGGGTTTGCAGGCTTGAGAACTGGGTTTTCTGGTCTTGATGACACGTTAATGGGACTGAAAGGTGGTGATTATTTTGTAGTAGGCGCAAGGCCGTCAATGGGCAAAACGGCGTTTAGCTTGGCGTTATGTCAGAATATGGCGAGATCAGATGGAGATATTCTATATTTTAGCGCTGAATCAACAAAAGAGTCCCTAGCAAACAGGATTATCGCATCATCAAGTAACGTCGATTCTAAGTTTATAAAAACAGCACAATTAACTGAGCAGCATTGGGCTAGCCTACAGGCAGGAGTTTCTGCAATCATGGAGCTGCCACTTCATATTATTGACATTGCAGGAATTGATATATCTCACGCAAAAGCAATAGCGAACAAGTTCAACCGGAAAAAGAAAGTAAAAGCTATTTTTGTGGATTATATTCAGTTGATGACCTGTAAGAACTCAAAAAATGAATTTGAAGCAGTAAGTAATATAAGCCGTGGACTAAAAGCGATGGCTAAAGAGAATGATTGCCCTGTGATTGCATTAGCTCAATTAAGTCGAGGCGTTGAGCAGCGGCCAGATAAGCGGCCGGTGATGTCAGACTTAAGAGCGACGGGACAGATAGAGCAGGATGCGGATTTTATAAGTTTTTTGTATCGCGATGAATATTATAACGATGACTCACATGATAAGGGAATAACAGAGTTAGCTATCAAGAAAAATAGGGAGGGTGAGACAGGAAAGCACTTCTTTAAAACCAATTTTTCTACAATGAAATACGAAGAAATAAGCTACACAGAACAGCCAAAACAAGAATCATACAAGCCATTTGCGAGGAATTAACATGGATTACGAAATAGAAGATAAAAGCAGCAGTCAAGCAGTAAAAGAGTTTGCGCAGTGGGTAGCAAGAAGTGGAAAAGGTAGTACAGGGTCAAATTTCTTAAAGTTCAAAGAAGATATGCGAGAACTGTTCAACGATCCAGATATGTTTAACAACATAACAACAACGATTATTAGATAAGGGGTGGGTGGAATGAAATTACCAGCACCATTATATATAGCAGAAATACTGTCTAACGAAGGATTTACGGAAGATCAAGCCAGCACAATAGCGGCTGAGATATACCAGCCGTTAAAAGACAGCATAGAAGAACTTAAAAAGATAATTTCAACGCTTACCGTTGGCGTGTCAACAGAGATAGGAATAGTTGCAGCTAAGGCTATTCTCGACGAATTAAACGACGAAATATAACCCATATTTTTAGATCATGGAGTAAGTAATGAATCAGAAACTACAGGTTAAGCAACATTTGGAGGCTGGATTTAGGATAACTAGCTTAGATGCACGCGAGACGCTAGGAATACTTGATCTACCGAAGCGAATAAGCGACCTTAAGAAAATGGACGTTATTGTTTTGGATCGCTGGAAGAAGGTAAAAAAGCGCTTTGGTGGCTACACTAGAGTAAAAGAATATTATTTATAGCTAAATTGGAGAATATTATGAAACCAAAAGAAATACGCGCATTAAATTGCATTAACAGATTTTACAAAAAAAACGCGTGCTGGCCCAATAATTCTTGGATTTCACGCGAGATAAAAACAAACCTGACCGGTACAAAAACAATATTGCGCACATTAGCAGAGGCTGGCGCAGTAGAGTTGAATGAAAGGGTAGAGGTTATCGGATCAGCAGGCGTGAGAATTAACTGGATGTCGCGGCCATTAGTGAGGGCAGCATGAGAAATATCGAAAAGCATCTTAAAAACGAGAAAGTAACAGTTAACTTTAAAAACGAAACTGGCAATAGATACGGTAGTTTATTGGTGGTTGATCTGCACGAGACGAGAAACAAAAGCGCATTCTGGGCTTGTGAGTGTGACTGCGGCAAGATTCTAAGTGTGGCTGGGTACAGGTTGCGAGACGGATCGCGGAATAAATGCTCAAGGAGTTGCAGCTATATTGTTAAAGCTGGCACTAGAATTAGGATTAACGAGTGGGCGACTAAGTCAATAGTGGGGAATGCAGCATGATCGAAATACGAGAAGAGATTATACGGTTAAAAAAACTGCTATCTATCGAGCAGGGGAAATTCTATAGCAGCGATATGACAGACGATGACGCGATAGCTATAAATATATCTTGCGGTGAGATTAGACGAGAGATTAGACGAATGCAAAAGAAGTGAATATAACTTGCGTGAGCATTCACAATAATATACACTTAATGCTCAAGAGGTGGAAGCATGAAGAAATTACCAAAGACGGATAGTGAGCGGCGCAAGAAATCGGACGATAAGCACCGAAGCTTAGGCCGTATACCCCGTACGAAATGGTTTACATTGAGCGAGCATGAAAAGGCTGACGCTCTTATTGAGCAGATGCGTAAAGCGGTAAAGTAATAATTAAAATTAAACTAAGAGAGTAAATGTTATGAATACTTTAAAAAAGTACACGTTTGTTTTGTCAGCGCTAATGGTGTTGCTAGTCGTTTCTGGCTGTGCAGATGATGCGCAAGTTGCAAGCCGAAATCTAGCAAAAGCTGCTGATAACTTTGAGCTAAACCGACGAATTATATTTATTAACACTTGGACAGATGCACAGCTACAGATTATCGAAGGTCGTTGCAATATAGAGTACCAAACCAGCCGAACATCGGTTATTTGCAAAGTTGGCGAGGGTGAATACAAGCGTAGTTTTATCGGCAATAGTGGGCAGGTCACGGCGATGGTTGAACAGCTAGAAGGTGTTCCGGTTAATGTTTACCACTACCGCCGAACATTTAAACCGCAATCAATCATTCCTGATATAGATTTTCGTGGAAGCTCTAAGGCTGCGATTAACGCAATTACACCAGATAAGAACGATTAACACGGTAAAGCAATGAAAAGGGTATTAGGATGGAAGATTACAAAATTAAGGTAGAAGATAATATAACCGGCGAGGTTGTAAGAACTCTTTCTTATGCTACAGAACGCCAACAAGAAAAGGGTTTTATGGGATTGATTAGAAATATGAATCTAGATGATTACACTGCCACCATGATTGGCCCCGAAAAGTAATGCAAGGCCAATACAATATAGTTAATAGCGCCCTATCATTAAAAAATGTAATTGCAGATATTACAGCAGCATTTTTACAAGATAAGTGGCTTAGAATAAAGATTGACAGCGGCAAGCGTACATTGTCACAGAACGCGCTTAAATCGGTATGGTACAAAGATATAGCGGATTTCAGGAGAGACGTGACGAGTAAAGATGTAGAGCGAGAGTGTAAGCTAAACTACGGCGTGCCTATTCTGCGGCGTGACGTAGCGACTAACTGGGTATATGAGCAGTCTATTGATAAGCTGCCGCATGAAAAAAAGCTGATTGTAATGGATAGCTTCGCAGTAACGTCGATAATGAGCGTTAAAGAGAAAAAAGAATATTTGAATTGTATGCAATCAGATTACCCTTTTCTGAGTAATGAAGCGTGAAGATTAAATATATAGAGGCGGGGCAAGATGAATAGAATAAAAGCGATGTGTGATTTAGATGTTGAGATAGCAAGAAAAATGACGGATGGAGATTATACGGACAGCCAGATATTGGCAGGGCTTCACAAGTCAAGAATAGAAATGAGGGGGGTTTTTAAAGAGATAACGGCTGACATGGTTATCGAAAGTCGTAAATTTTTAGATGGTATTGGAATGCAGCACGAAATATTGCATCGTGAAAATTAAAGCAGGCGATAAAATATTAAACCTATCAGCACCATGGAGCGGTAAGGTTCGATATTTCAAGGTTATGTGCGGCACTAGGTACGCTTATATTGACCTACCAAGCAAAGTGCCTACTTACGTAGCGGTAAAGAATATAAAATATAACGATGAATTAGGGGTATGGGAGGTGATAGATGAAGGGTAAGACGCGAACCACAGCAGATATCATATTCCAGAATAAAATCGCCGAGATAGGCTGTATCGTGTGTTTAAACAACGGTATTGAGAATCACGAGGTATCAATACATCATATTGACGGCAGAACGAAAGAGGGGGCGCATCGTAAAGTGTTGCCTTTGTGCTATCCGCACCACATGGGAGTAGATAACAATAAGCCGAAAAGGTGGTTTACTCGACACCCAAATAAAGCAGAGTTTGAGGATAATCACGGCAAAGAATATGATTTGCTTAGTCAGTGCATGGAGCTGATATGTTCGGATTAAAGATCAAACCTTTATCGGTTAATAAGGCATGGAAGGGAAAGCGCTATAAAACGGATGAATACAAGGCATACGAAAAAGCTGTATTGCTTATGTTGCCAAAGATGGAGGTACCGGAGGGAAATCTTCATGTATCGCTAGAATTTGGATTCAGCAATAAAGCGAGCGATTTGGATAACCCCATAAAGCCGTTTATTGACATACTGCAAAAGAAATACGGGTTCAACGATAGCAGAATACATAAGTACGATCTAACGAAGAAGAAAACGATTAAGGGCGCTGATTACATTTTATTTGATATTAAAGAGGCTGAATTATGAAAAAAGTACTTTTAGAACGATTTGCTTATTCACCAATGGGAACGTTTGGCGTATTGAGCGTAGATGATTTTGAATGCTACACCGTTGAACGGCCTTGGCTGGACAATAAAGCACGTGAGTCATGTATTCCAGAGGGCGCGTATGGTATCGAGCTTGGCATGTATAACCGAGGCGGCTATCCTGCTTATGAGATAATGGATGTTCCAGATAGATCACTAATTAAAATGCACATAGCGAACA
>Ga0208643_1002005_pt1 | contig 10471 bp, 12 predicted proteins | sample VirMetDEL_Nov_12_FD_184516 | JGI IMG/M metagenome (GOLD analysis project Ga0208643, IMG submission 184516) | Aqueous microbial communities from the Delaware River and Bay under freshwater to marine salinity gradient to study organic matter... | ecosystem: Environmental > Aquatic > Marine >... | reverse complement strand
CAACCAAAGAGTATAGCAAACAAAGTAAGAAAGTATAGAACATAATGGCTGAAAAAATAAAAGAAAATCAATTTGATGAAGTAGGTGTTAATCCTTTTAATGCTCCTATTCCTGGAGAATCATTAACTGCATCACCAGAAAACCCAAACTCATGGGAAAGACCACCTGAATATACAGACCAAGATGAAGCAATGATGGCAGTATATATGGAATTAACTGAATTAGATACTTTAAAAAAATTAGTTACTATTATTAATGATGGTGTTCCTTTAGATGAAATAGCACAAGTTGCTTTATACAGAGGATATACACAAGGAAAGTATACACCTGACATGATGTTAATGTTAGCAGAGCCTACTATATATTTATTAATTGCTATTGCTGATTATGCTGATATAGAAGATTATACATTGTATGAAGGTGAAGAAGATGATATAGATACAGAAATTCCTGAAGATAATATTACTCCAGCTAATATGGATGAAGGTGAAGAAAAAGTAGAAACAAAAGATATACAAAAACCAAGTGAAGAAACTGTAGGTAAAGGATTACTTTCAAGAATTAAAAAAGATTTACCTTCTAAAGTAAAAGAAGTTGTTAATGTAAAAGAAGAAATAGAGGAATAATATGGGAATTAGTTTAAAAGATTTAGGAAACATTGCAATCGGAGCTATTGAAAGAGATAGAGAATTAACTGCTGATTCAGCAAAAACAAGACAAGATGAATTAATTGCAAATAGAAATTTAATTCTTAAAATGAAAGAAAAAAAATATGATTCTGATATTAAAAGATTTGAAGCAGAACAGAAAAAGTTTGATGCAGTAAAATCAGTTAAGAATTTTTTACCAGAAGGGGCTACTGATGTTGATTTTGGTAAAGCTTATTTAAAAGAAACAAATCCAGATATGTATTATAAGTTAATGAAAGATTATCAAAATAATCCTAATGCATTAGATAATGAATTTAGAAGTTATTATAGTGATAATTTAAAAAACTTTAAGGTATCTAAAACTCAAGATGAAATTGATAATTCGTTAGCTGAAGAAGTAAAAGCTATTACTGCTGATTACTCTAAAAAAATTAATAATGCTAAAGGAGATAGTTTTTTAATTGGAGAGTTATTAGGTAAAAGAAATAAAGAAATTAAAAAAGTAACAGAAGAAAATAATATTAGTTCTGAAGGAGCAAAAGCTGCTGAAGTAGTTACTCAAGAAACTTTAACTCAAGATGATAAAGATATTAATATTATTAAAACTGAAAAAAAAGAAGAAGGTTTATTTATAGATAAAACATCTGATGCATATAAAAATTTTAGAACTACTAATATAGATTTAGCAAAAAAATTAGCGAATGTAAATGATAAAAGAACAAGTGCTGATAATAATTTAGTTATAGGACAAACATTTAAAAAATTAGGAATTAAAAATACTAAAGACTATTTTGTAACAAATAGAGATGGAGGTATAACACAATTTAAAAAAGGTGGAGAAGATTTTGCAAATACAACTTTTAGTCAATGGAAAATGTATAAAGATTATTTACCTAGTGCAGGAACTGATAATTTATACCTTGCTTATAATAAAGATGCATCTAATTTAATACCTCATTATAATAAAGAAAATTTAAATGGTGATATTTCTAATAGAATTACAACATATGCTGTACCTGTTGCAAATGGTAATATATCAGGCGAAGGTGGAGCATTAAATTTTAGTACTATTTTAAGAGGTAAAGATAATTTAATTGTTGTGCCTACAGCAAATACTATTGATTTTGATGGTACTGTTGTTGGTACAGATTTAAAAATAACAAATACAGAAACAGCAAAAATATTATATGCTCAAGCTTTAATTGATAACTCAAAAGTTAATGGTGAAATTAATATTGATTTATTAAAAAGAAATCAAAATACATTACAAGATTTAAGATATGGTAAAAGCAATGCTCTATTAGAAAAAGTTAATAATGATTTTATTAATAAATTAAAAGCTTTACCTACAACAGATGATGGAACACCTCCACCTTCTAATAATAATGTGGGTACAATTAAAATTACAAATCCTGCAGATGGAACTTTTCAAATAAAAAAAGATACTGTTGCTAATAGAAATTTAGCTGCTCAAAAAGCTAAAGAATTAAATGTAGATATAAGTGAAATTTTAAGTGAAATAAAAAATATAAAACAAGAACCTACTGCTGGAGACGCATCTATTGCTGAAACAACAATGGGTGTTAATGATGATGTTTTTGGAGATAAAATTAAACCTGAAAGTGAACTGGGAGATGTTAATCCTAAATTTACTACATTAGAATCAGTATTAAAAATTTTACCTAACAACATGACTGGTAAAGAAATAAAAGAAAAATATAATATTGATTTTAAAATAAATGAAAAATCTTTATTTAGACCATTAAAGTAATGACTCATGGCAGAACAAACTCAAACAGATTTTTTTTCTGGATTTGAAAGTGTAGATTCTACTACACCTATTTCTACTTCTACTATCAAATCAATAGATACTAAAACATTAGAAGATGAAAAACAAATAATACCACAAGAACAAGAAGCTAAATCAGATTTCTTTTCTGGATTTGAAAGTGTAGATTCTGAACAAGAAGTTAAATCAGATTTCTTTTCTGGATTTGAAAGTGTAGATTCCGAACAAAAAATTAATATTCCTAAAGAAACTCCATTAACTTACACAACAGAAGAACCTTCTTGGTTTAGAAAATTTACTTATGGTTTTGATAAACAAGACCAATTCTTTGGTAATGTATTTCGTATAGGTAAAGGTTTATTTCAAGATATTAAAGATGATAATAGAGATTTACAAGATGTACTAAAAGATAATGCTGGTATTGAAAATCAAAGACTATTAAATAAATTTCAAAAATTTAAAAATAAAAAATATGATGATGACATATATGTAAAAGCAGGTGAAGTAGCATCTATGTTGCTTGACCCTTTTTATTTAATGGCTTATCTAACACCATGGGGAAGAGCAGCTTCTGCTTCTTATAAAGGTATTGCAACTATTGGTGGTGCTACTGTTGGATTAGATACATTAGTATCAGAATTTGCAAAAACAGGTGAGTTTAAACCAAAAGAAGCTGCTATTGCAGGAGCTAGTGCTGCTGCTTTAGGTCCTGCAGCTATGAAAACTTTTAGAGTAATTAGTAAATATTTTCCTGGTGCTGATAAAAAAAAGATAGCACAGATTGTTGATTTTGCTGATAAGAAAAAAAGAAAACAATTAGGTTTAAATAAAAAAGAATATAATGAAGTAAGTAAAATTGTAGGAGATAAAGAATTTATAACTCTTAATAATTTAATTGATAAAACAGGTAAAAATTTATCAGATGTATTTGAAAAACCTCAATTTGCATTTGATAAAAAAACTAAAACTTTAAATAACTCAATTTCTAAAATTAAAAAATTAAATAAAGAAAAATTTACTAAAGCTAATCAAAACAAAATTAATAAACTAGAAGATAATAAAAGAAAAATATTAGATGAATTTAAAAAAGATAGAAAAGAATTAGTAAAAAAACAATCTGCTTTACTTCAAAAAGAAAATGAATTAATTTCTAAAAGGGATGTAAAAATATTAGAAAAATTAAGACAAAATGAAAGTTTAACAGATACAACTATTAGATATGTTTTATCAGCATCTACTAGACCTTTGTTTGGTGCTGGTGTTGGATATGCTTTTGGTACTCTTTGGGGTGCAGAAGATGATGAATTAAATAGATGGATTTATGGTGGTGCTTTACTAGGTACAATACAAAAAGGAATTAAAGCTAGTAAAGTTTTAACAGTTGGAGATAAAACAAAAGCTACTAATATTTTAAATAATGAAGCTGTAAAATTAACTTTACAAAAACTTAGAGTATATACTGCAACAACAACTGCAACAAAACTAAAAGCATTTGGTGGTAAGACAGAACAATTAGGTAATATGTTATTACAAAATTTAGATTCTCCTTACTCTAAAAATTCTATTTCTAAAGTTGCTGATGAAATTAGAAGTACATGGACTACTAGAGCAGTAAATATATTTAAACCTTATTCTGAGATTCAGGGAACTAATGCTCTTAATTCTTTAAGAGGTTCAACAATAAAATTAACTGCTAAAGAAAAAATATTAAAAAGAAATATAAAAAATTACTTAAATGATTTTCAAAATTTATATACTAAAGCAGGAATATTTGGTAAAGAAAATATAAAAGATTATTTTCCTAGAGTTTATAATTTTGATAGAATACAAAAGAATCCTAAAAAATTTGAAGAAACATTAATACAAATATTTAAAAACAAAGGTGCTAAAAATCCTGTTAAAGAAGCTAAAAAATTTCAAGATAATATTAATGATGTTTCTAATTTTAATATTGTTAAAACTAATATTGATGATTTAATTAATGATAAAAAAATTAGTAATCAATATATTATTACTCCTTTAAGTAATCATATAAATCAACAAAGAAAATTAACAGGAACATTTACTCAAGTAGAAAAATTATTAAGTGATAATGGATTTTTAATTAATAATCCTAGTCAAGTACTATCTTCTTTAGTAAATAGGTCTGCTAACTCAATTGCTTTTTCTCAAAGACTTGGACCTAATGGACAATACTTAGCTCCTTTTTATCAAAGTATAAAAGATAAATATAAAAATACAGGTAAAACTAATTGGAGACAATTAGCACAAAAAGAAATACAAGTAATTAATAATACTATTGAAGCTTATTTTGATAGGTTTGGACACGCAAGAAGAAATGAATTAAAAGCAACTGCAGGTGTGCTGTCAACAATATCTAACTTAAATATGTTGGATAGAGTTACTATTGCTTCTTTAGGTGATTTAGTACAACCTTTTACAAACTCAAATAACTGGTTAACTTGGTTAAAAGCTTTATCAAGAACTGCTCTTACTGCTAAAAGAGAAACAGGAGTTGCAAAAAATTTAGGTATTGCTCATAACAATGAAATAAGAGCATCATTACAAAAACCTTTAGCAATTAAAGGTGATGAAATATCTGCTAATGCTAGTTGGTTAGGTAATGATAAATTAAGTTTAACAGCAGCTAACAATTTATTTTTTAGAATTTCAGGATTAGAATGGTTGACTGGTTTTGCTAGAAGATTTGCATATAATGCAGGAGCAATTGATGCTTACACTACTGCAAATAAATTATCTAAATTTGTTAGTAAAGGTGGAAGATTAAATTCTAGTAAAGGTTCTAAATTAATAACAGATTTAGAAAGATATGGAATTACAGCAACTGACGCATTAAAAATAGGAAGTAAATCTTATGATGATATTGTTAAAACAGCTATAGGTAAAAAGAATTTAAATGAAGCAGGAATAGCAGCAGCTAATAGAGATGCAATTATTCCACAAGTTTCTAATAGATTATTATTTACACAAAGTAATGCACCTTGGGTTAGATTAATGGGTCAATTTTTATCTTGGTCTATGGCTAAATCAGCACAGACAAATAAAATTTTATCTAGAATAGAAAATGGTGATGTAAGAACTATGGTAAAATTAGTAGCTGCATTACCTGTATATGGTGGAATTCAAGAACTAAGAGAACTTGCTAAGTATGGAGAAGTAGTAACTGATATAAATACTGATGCAGATGAATGGTGGTCAGAAGCTATTAGACTTTCAGGTTTACCTGGTGTTGGTCCAGAATTTGTTGCTAGTAATTTAGTTGGTCCAGGTTCTAGACAACCTTTCTTTTTAGCTTTTCCTGCTGGAAGTATATTATATGAAAGTGATAAAATTTTAAAAGATTATTTTAAAGGTAATACTGAAAGAGCTAATGAAAGATTTTTTCAAAGAATAGCTCCATTACCTAACTGGAGAAATTTTATATTAGAAAGAGCAAAAGATTTAGGAGTAGACTTTGATGATGGAGGTAGAAAATTACCAGAATCAAAATTAGAAAGAAAAACTTTTAATGAAGGAGATGAGGTAACAAGCGATATGAATTTAAAAAAAGTAGCTACTGGTATGATAGCAGCTAAGATTGCTACATCAGGTGTAAATGCTGATATGTTAAAAACATCTATTCTTCCTAAGAAAAAACCTGAAGCTGCAAATTATATGCCTATCATAAAAAAATATGAAAGTTTAGGTAAAAAAATTATTGTTGATGGTGTTGAAAAATATAAAAACTATCAAGGTCAAGGAGAAGAAAATATTACAAGTGGATATGGTAGTTATAGAGCTGAAAATAAATTAGAAGATTCAGTTACTGAAGGAGAAGCTAATGCTCAACTAGTAGAAGATATAAATGAAAGACTTCCTAAAGTAAAAGAAAATATAAAAAACTTTGACAAATTTCCATTAGATGTTAAACAACATTTAGTATCCTCATGGTTTAGAGGTTCTTTATCAGGTAGTCCTTTAACTTTAGATTTAATTAATGCAGGAGAATATGAAAAAGCAGCAGAAGAATTTTTAAGAAATGATGAATATGATAATGCTATATCTTTAAATAGAAAAGGAATTAAAAAAAGAATGGAAAATACAGCTAAAGCAATTAAAAGTTTATCAAAAGAAAAATTTAATTTAGGTGGTATAGTAGGTAAAGCAATAGTTAAAGGTTTATCAAAAGCTGCAGTTAAAAGAGGTGATACAGCAATATCAACTACAGTAGGTACATATAAAAAAGTTAATAAAATATTTGATGATGCTAATGTTAAAACTGTACATGATTTTGGTTCTGGTTTAGGTTTAGGTTCAAAAGAATTTACAAATAAAATAGTAACTAATCATGAACCTTTTGTTCCAGTAGAAAAAATTATAAAAGTAAAAGGTAAAGTACCTGATTACAAAACAGCAGATGATGTTATATTTAAAGAAGGATTTGCTTCTAAAGATGGTGTTGTTAATGCTAATGTATTAAATGTAATTGAAGACCCTATTGAAAGAGCAAATGTTGTTAGACAAATATCACAATTAATTAGTAATAAAGGTATGGCTGTTATAACAACAAGAGGTAATGAAGTTACTAAAGCAGCCCAAGCTTCTAAGAATGCTACACCATTTAATGATGGGTGGATATTTGGTAAGGGAGATAAGAAGACTTTTCAAAAAGGATATAGTCAAAAAGAATTAGAAGAATATATTAAAAGTATTTTAGGTGATAAATTTAAAGTAGAAAAAATTCCTAGTAAATATAAGATAGGAACATCAGGAGTAATTATTAAAAAAATAAAAGGAGATAAATAAAATGCCATTTGAAATGATAACAATGCTAGGCTCAACTGTACTCGGAGGAGTAATGAGTATATGGTCGCAAAGCATTAAAGCAAAACAAGCAGAACAAAAGATGCTCATACAAAGAGCAGAAGTACAGCAAAAAGGTTTTAAGGAAGCTAGAGAATATGATAACAAAGGCTTTCAATGGACTAGAAGAATCATAGCATTGACTGCTGTATTTGCTATAGTACTATTACCAAAACTAATGCCTGTATTTTCACCAGATACTAGTGTAATTGTAGGCTACTTAGAATTTAAACCTTCATTCTTATTTTTACCAGAAAAAGAAATAATGAAATGGATAACATTATCATCTAATAGTTTAGTCATTACACCATTAGATACTAACTTAGTGTCAGCTATTATTGGTTTATACTTTGGAGGTTCGTTAGTAAAAAAATAAGATGTTAGATAAGTGGTTATATAATTTCTTTGGTGGACTTGATAGTATAATATCTAAGATAGAAACTTATGCTATTAAGTTAACTACCTGGTGTTGGCATTCAAGAGTAAATATACTAAGGAAGAGAAGAGATGGCAGGAAGAATACATAAACAAATAATTAATTATATTAAGTCTTTAGAGAAGAAAGCTAAACAAATGAACTTTGTTAAAGAGTTAAAGAAAGAAGTTGAGACTGGAGCAAATGGTACTCAATCATATATAATTAAAGAAGGTATTAATAAAGGTAAAAAAGCAACTAAATAATATGGACTATTGTAGGATGAAAGAACCTGAAGATATAAACTATAAGTTTACAGCTATATTAATAATAGCAATGTGTTTACTAGCTTTTTTTGGAGGACCTGGACAATGAAGATAAGTGATAAGACAAGTATTGGTTTACCTTTAAGAAATTTAATAGGTTTAATTTCTGCAATTGTAGTAGGTGCATGGTTTGCATTTGGTGTAATTGAAAGACTTAATCAATTAGAAACTAAGAACCAATTATTTGAAAAAGATTTATTAGAAGCAAGTACACAGAAACCAATAGACCAAGAACAGTTTATGTTGTTAGAACATATAGCAGAGGGTTTAGAAAAATTAACTTTAAGAGTTGATGGTATGATGAATAACAAAGTTAACATTGAAAGACTACAACAAGATGTAGAACGATTAAGAATTGATACTGAAAAATTAAAAGATAGTGTAAGAACAAATATTGGAAAACTTAATGGAGATAAATAATGGTAAAAAATAATGCATCAACAGAAACAGAAGTAACTAAAGGTGCAACAAGTGATAAGAACTCTGCGTCTGCAGGAGTAAGTGCAGGTGCTAGTGCAGAAGCTAGTTCTAAAAGAGGTTTGGGAAATGGTACAACAGGCGAAGCTAAAACTGAAACTCATGTTGTTGCTGAAGCAGGTGTAAGTGCCGAAGCTAAAAATGGTAATGCTAAATTTGAAGCAGGTACAAAAGTAGAAGCAGGGGCAACTGCTACTGCAGGTACATCAACTAATATTGGTAGTGGTGTATCAGCAGATACAGAAGTTCATGCAGGAACTAAAACATATTCAGACATTGGAGTATCTGGACAAGTAGGTACGAATGGTGTTAAAGGTGAAGCAGGTGCTATTGCAGGTGCTAAAGCAGAAGTTGGAACTTCAGCTACTATTGGGAATGATAGAAACAATGCATCGCTTGGTGCTGCAGTTTCTGTTGGTCCACAAATAGGAGCAAAAGTTGGAGGAGGTGCAACAGTTGACGATGGTAAATTAACTGTAGGTGCTGATGTTAAATTAGCATTGGGAGTTGGTGTATCTATTAGTCCAAGTATAACAGTTGATACGAGACCAGTAATGAATCCAATTAGAAATCATGTAGTTGCTCCTGTATCTAATGCAGCTAAATCAACTAGTAAAGCTTGTAAAAAAGCTGCTAAGAAAATGAAATTTTGGTAATGATTAAATTAGTATTTGCTTTATGTTTGTTTATTAATGGGGAACTTGTAGAACATAGAATACAAGATACTTTATCTACTTGTTTAAAAATGAAAAGAGAAGGTAGTAGAAATATGAATATGGATAATAAAAAATTTATGTGTGGAGAAGTAGAAGCAGAACTTGAAAAAAATATAGATGGAAGTTTAACAATAAAAAAAATAATAACAAATAAATGACAGCAGCAAAAATATATATACTAACAATAATGTTATGTGCAGTAGGACAACCTCAATGTGTTATGCCACAAGTAATAAGTGAACATGAAACACATTATGATTGTGTTAAACATGGGATGGGTGATGGTTATGAAATTTTATTTGGAAGTGATTTAACTAAACAACAAATAAATGATGCAAAGTTATATGTAAGATTTAGTTGTGTACCTAAAGACATAATTGAATCCTAAGTATGAAAAACATCTGAAGCAATTTTCTCTAGGTCTTCAGTAAGCATATCAAACTTTGCATTACATTCTTTTAGTAATGCTTTAATAACTCCAGCATTTTCTTTTTTAAAATGAAGGTGTACTTTATCTAAAGGATACTTAGATAACTCAGTAATAAATTGTCCTTGATTATTTATAATTAATTTGAAACCCATAAGGTGGGCTTCTTTTCTTTTAACTCTTTTCTTTTGTTTAAGTTTTCGATTGGTTTTCATGTTTCTCTTTCAGTAAGTCAACAAGAAAATCATCATCATTTTTCTCGCCTTTAAGTTTGGTCATAGGAGTATTACCTTCTTTATAGGTTTCAATTGTTTTTATTCTTACTGGGTTAGTCATGAATATAGGAAATTTAGGATTGTCTAAAGACTTCACCATAAAGAAACCATCTTCAGCAACACCAAATGTTTCTACTCTTTTGATGTCTATATCGTCTGAACCAATTAAACAAACTCTTAAATTATAAACTTCTTTTTTTTCAGGTGGCTTAATAGTTTTACCATTTAAACCCACGATATTATTTGTCATTAATAATTTCTTTATTATGTATATCTTCTATAACAACAGGTGCTACTTCTCCTTGTTGTCCATCATCATCAGCTAAACTATCTACACTTTCAGTATACATTTCATTTAACTTATCATTGTTTCTTGTTATCTTTAATTTAAGATGGTCTTTCAATGCATCAATTTTAACATGAAGTATTTTATCTAAGTGTCTATTAATACCATACATTGGTAAATCATTTAGTGCTGAGATAATTCTTCGAAAACCTCTTGCTCTTTTTTCTAATTGTGTTATCTGTGATTC
>Ga0208643_1002002_pt1 | contig 10484 bp, 29 predicted proteins | sample VirMetDEL_Nov_12_FD_184516 | JGI IMG/M metagenome (GOLD analysis project Ga0208643, IMG submission 184516) | Aqueous microbial communities from the Delaware River and Bay under freshwater to marine salinity gradient to study organic matter... | ecosystem: Environmental > Aquatic > Marine >... | reverse complement strand
CATCAATTAGTAAGGTTGTTGTTTGTGTGTACATGCTATATAGCTATTATTATTCCTATTACCATAATGCTAGGATATTAGATGCACCAGTTCCTGTAGCAAATACTCTAACAACTTGAACTGGTATAAAAGTACCATTCGGAACATTTACGAAAGTAACATCATCACCTCCTACAGTCCTAACCTTTAAAGTTCCTCCTGTTCCAACGTAAAGTACGTTTCCGCTGTTTTCAATTCCATCAGGTGAAGATGGGTTAGGTATGTTTACCGTGTCACTTTTGACAACAACAACCGCCTTGCTTGCTTGTAATTTTTGATATGCCATTATTTTATTTTTTATATGGGAAAGCCCTGTTTAATGTGTCTTGTCTTTTATTGCATCCGCAGTCCTTACCTGCTGCCTGGGAAACCTTATCCACAACCTTTTTTATTCCTGTTGCTTTTGTTATCTTAGCAACTGTGTCTCCTAATCCTTTTGATTTCATACTACTTTTTTACAAATATACTAATATTATTTTTTAGATTTTGCTCCTGAGCACTTCCATCTTTTACGAGACAAGTTGTTTGGGGTGTTAGGATTGTTTTGTTTTTTCTTAGACAACCTCTTCTTTATACCCAAGCTTCTTGCACAATAACTGTCGCCCTTAGATGTACCTGGTTTAACCCTCGGCCCGCCACCTTTTGCATTACCTGCCTGTCCGTAGCTAACCTTTTTACCTGACTTAGTTACCTTTACTTTTGCTTTACCTGCTCTTGGCTTTACCATAATCTACTTCTTTTTACCACACTTACTCATGTAAGCTGATTTCATAATCGTCTTCTGAGATGGTAGTCCTAGCTTCTCAGGAGAACCTATCTTCTTGATAGCCGCACTAAAATAAGGTTTTATTGTTTTTTTATATTACTTCTTTTTTTTCATTAATGGCTTCATAGACATCTCTATCATATCACTCATCATCTCACCTTTCATTACACCTCGAGCAATCATGGAAACCTTCTTAGCTTCTTTTCTTTCTTGCTTAGACATTAAAGCCATCTGAATAGCTGTCATTCCGTCTGGTATTCTTTTTTTATTATCCATAGTTATTATTTTTTCTTTTTACCTCTAGCTTTTTTATCTCCCTTGGTATCATTAGTATCACCCCTGTTTTTACTCTGAGGTCTTAAGGTTACCTTTCCGTTACTCTTGTGAGAAACATCCTTCTTATCGCCATTGCCATAAGTTCCCATCTTCCTGTTTAACTTAACAAGCTCAGACCTTCTCTTTATTTCACTAGGTCTTTTGTTGTATTTCTTTTGATACGCGTTCTTTTTCTTCCTAGCCTCTGGGTTGTCTTTATAGTACTGTGCCGTTCTTCCTAAAGCCATTACCTTTTCTTTTTAGTTAACCTTGGAGCACTAATAGTTTGACCAAGATTTTTTAAACCAGTTACAGGACTTCTAACACCTCTCTTTTGAGCTGAAGCCTTGTTTTGCCAAGTCTGAACGTCTTTATTCTTAAACGTAGAACTATTAAGGTCGGTTGTAGCCTTAGAGAAATCAATCTCCGTGGTAGACTTCTTTTTCTTTGCCGCTGCTTTTGCTGCCGCAGCCTTACATTTCTTTAAACTCTCACCACTTAAACCAGTACAACTCATATTTCAATTTTTATTGTTATATTTGTTACAAAGATAACAAATATAATTAAATGAAGAATATAGAACACGACTACCTTAAATACTGGAGAGTTATCCGATATTTTATTAAAAAAAAATACGGATTAACAACAGCAGATTTAGAAATGCTAATATTTCTATACTCGGAAAGCTACTTCGATAAAAATAAGTTTCAGGAATTTAACGAACTCATATCATGGGACGTTTCAAGGTTTGACCGACTGCTTAGAGACGGATGGATTGAGGTCTTTAGAAAAAGATACGGTAACACAAAAGGTCTTTACAAGCTATCGTACAAAACGAATAGAATAATTAAAGACATGTATAAGAAACTCAACGGAGAAGAAATCCCTATGAGCGAAAAAAGAAATCCAATGTTTAAAAAGAATGTTAGGTACACCGACAAGGTATACCGTAACATGATTAAGTCTATGAACGCCTTTATAAAACAACAACGACATCCCTCTCAGAAATAACCGTGTAGGTCTCTGAGCCTATCAGCATCGTGAATCCAGCGTTTTTATCGTAGTATATGGAGTCACCCTCGTTTATTACGGTGACATCACTCCCTGGTTTTACAACGTTCGCCTTCTTGTACCTCATCTGACTTGTGTCTTCAGCAGATAAAAGAAGCCCAGAGGAGGTTTCTATTTCCTCCTCTATATTTTTAACTAATATGTATTTTCCTATTGGCTTCATAATTCTTATTTATCTTCGTATGTTCTAGCCATCGTTATGATAGCATTGGTTGATAGTATAGTGACAGCAACTGATACTGCATTCTCTAAGGCACTCTTTGTAACCTTCAAGGGGTCAATGACACCCATCTCGTACATGTTACCCCACTTCTGTGTCTTAACGTTGTACCCGTTGTGGTATCCATCATACTCCAACAAGGCTGGGTCAAAAACTTCGTCTCCAGCGTTCTTGATTATCTGCTCTAAAGGTGCACGCAGTGCACCTGCTAATATTTTTGCTGCAACCGTGTCCTTAGACTCAAGCTTCATGGATTCCCTCATGAGAGCGATTCCTCCACCTGGAAGTATTCCCTCCTCTATGGCAGACCTAACGGCGCAAACCGCATCGTCAATCCTGTCGTAAAGCTCCTTCTGCTCAAGGTCAGTGTTCCCACCAGCGTATATCACACCGATACCACCCATTAGTGACGCAATCCTAGAAAGAATAAACTCCTTGTCGTCCTTTCTCTTAGCGTTCTTGTGTGCCTCCTGAAGCTGCTCAACCCTTTCGTTGATTTCCTCATTCACCTCGTCCTCCTTGATGATAACGGTAGCCTCCGAGTCAACGATAATCTTCTTGGCGTGGCCAAGGTCTTCATACGTCATGTGACTCAAGTCATCCCCAGTCTTCTCCGAGTAGTAGGTAGCACCCAACGTCAACGCAATGTCCTGCATTAACTCGTGCTGCCTGTAACCGAATGATGGCGGTGGCACTACACAAATCTTAACATCTCTCTTTATCTTATTGGCTGCTAACGTGTTAACAACATTTGATGAACAGGGTGCTATGATTAGTAGCTTCTTTCCATCTGCAATGATTGGCTTTAAAACATTCTCAATCTGCAGAATATTACTAATCTCAGAATCTGAGACCAGTACATAAACATCATCGAATATACATTCGTCCTTCTTTTGGTCGGTTATAAATAAGTTCGAAGCAAAGCCCCTTTCTATTTTTAATCCGTTTGTTGTCTCGAAGTAAGTATCCGATGTCTGAGACTTGTCAACCGTGACAATCCCATTTTTACCTATAGCCTTGTATACCTTCGCAATAATACCACCCACCTCTGAGTCATTATTCGCCGATATCGTAGCAACGTCTTTTAGTTTTCCTTTCGTTACAGCCCTGGAGTTCTGCTTCATCGACCTGATGATTCCCTTCGTCTCCTCAACCATCTCCCTGAGAACGTCAGTCTTGTTTACCCCCTCCACTATGTGCTTCATTCCTCCCTTAACCAGGGCCTCAGTCAACACTATCGCTGTCGTAGTTCCATCACCTGCTGCTGTCGCTGTCCTGTCAGCCGCCTCCTTCATCATCCTAACCGCAAGGTTCTCAACAGGGTCTATTAGGTCTACCGCCTTCGCAACCGTTACCCCATCCTTCGTCACAGTAATCCCGTGCGTGTGGTGTGGCGACTCTATTAACACAGTCTGACCCGATGGCCCTAGCGTGCTTCTTACAGCGGCAGAGATTACCTCTATCCCTCTTATTAGTTTTTCTCTACCTTCTTGGTCGAAAATTAAGTTTTTTGGTGTGTATCCTCCGTTTTCCATATTGATTTTATTAAATTATAGTACAAAGATAGCATTTTTTTATTAGCTAACCTAAATTAATGAGGATAAAAGATACGCTAACTTGTATCCCGTGAACGCACCCAACGCTGCCGGAACAGGAAACATTATAAACTTACCCAGACTAGTCACATACTTCGGCCTGTTTATAACCTTACCCACATAGAAATAATACGTCATATACGCTAGTAAAACCATTACGTCCATCCTCTGCGCTATAAACACAACGAGTATCGACCCCAAGAACCCGTAAACGAAGTTTTCTACCGCCGCAACGCGAAGCTCCTTTAAATCGTGCTCCCTGTACTCCCTCCTAATGTTTTTTAAACCCATAGTATGTTTTATTTTTATCCTAATTTCTTTACCGTGTACGTAGAACCATTAACGGAGTTCCTCCTGAAAATATCAGCGAACCTATCCGCCTCATCCTTCTTCTCAAACTCCATCGGAATACCTTCCTCATCGTTTACCAAAAAAGTGTGCTTTACATTCCTAGTCTTCTTTAAAATTACATACATGAAATAAATGAATTAGTGAAGTGCAAAGCTACAATAAATAAAACAATAAAACTAGGAAATATATCGAATGTCTAAATGTTTGTTTTTTTTTCTCTACTAGGGGGGGGAGAAAACATATATATAATAATTTTTTCCATTGAATATTTAAGGAATAAAGTTAACATTCCAAACACAGACCCTATAGAGCCTAGAAAAAAACAACATTAAAATAACATTGTCACAACATTACCTTACACAAAAACGATGAAATAGCCCAAATAACCCATTTATTTATCCGTTTACAAACGACTACAAACGTTTACATTCGGATAACTACTTTTTTCATGTTGGTCTAAAAACAAAAAAGAGACACTAATGTCCCCTGATTGTCCTTTGAAAAAATAATTGACACCCTGTAATGTTGCTTTTTTAATGCTCAAATCTCACTCCTCATGTACTTAATATTTACACTAATCAAACCAAGTAGAATGACAAACTCTCCAACGTCATTTAACTCGTCTAACCTGTACCAACTAAATCCAACCGCAAAGCCAATTTGTATCCTATTATGTATCTCTATCACGTAGTCCATTCGTAAAGGTACAAAAAACTATCAGATGCCCGTAGTATTTGGGTTATATATCATCTCACGTAACATCTCCCATTTCAGAAACTCATTTTTTTTTCTTGGGGTGGGGTAACGTTTTCACTTTTTCCTTCCAAACATTCTAGCTTTTCATATAGCCATAGCTACCTGCATACCTACCTGCCTGCCTACCTGCCTGCTGTCCTGCTGTATCTCCTGCTGTACTGCCTGCCTGCCTGCCTGCCGTACTCCCTCCCTCCCTCCCTGCTGTATATACAATGAATGAATATATATTATATATACAATGAATGAGACACACAGAGATATGCGTTAACCACCGCCCTTAATTCTGCCCATATAAATAAATTTACTTGTACACAAATTGCTACAAAAGTTACAATTTTAAAAAAACTTTGCCATCTGTATGCCTTGGAAACTCAGCAAAATGAAAAATAAATGAAAATAATCTGTGAATAACTTGTGTATTAAATTCTTTTGTATTACTATTGCAATGTCAAAACGAGACACCCGTTCCTTGAAATACTGTAGAATACTAATAATCAGCGAGTTAGCTTAATAACTACTAGTTAACTTGCTGAAAATCAACATAACGTGTACCTGAAGGTAGCAAGTGTAGACATCGGCACACACACACGTACTAACAATTAAACTAATAATAACAAAACCAATAACAAAATGGAAGATTTAAACAGAAAATACCAAGACATACAAGCTGAGTTAACGAAATCAACAAGTTTGACAGAAGAACAAGTAACAGATATAGCTTTGGCAGTAGCAAAAGTAAATGTATCAACAAATAAGAAAGTGGAGATATTAGAGCAAATTTTAATACTTAATAAAAACCAATAACAAGATGAAAGTAAAAATGAGAAGTTTAAACGCAGAATATAAGGTACTATGTAGATACTTTGGAGAAGAATTTATGAAGGCTATGTTTAATAACTACAAAGGCTATGAGGAAGTAAGAAGAAGTAGTACTTATCAAGAAGTTTACAATGAAATAGATTCAATAATATAAAACCAAAACAATATGAACAAGCAAGATTTAAAAGATACACTAACATTTGTAGCGATTGGTTTAATTTCCTTAACTACAATCTTTACAACAATGATACTAGTAATAACTAACAACTAAAACCAATAAAATTATGAAAACTTATTTTGAACCGAATGAATTAATAGAGATGGCACAGAGAGATGCTGAGAAGTGTGTAAACGATATAAACAAAGAAATTTTTGAACAAGATTTTTTTATGGAGTATGTGTCGGCATTTACGAAAGCATTTTATGAGTATGCTCAGACAAGTAAAGACTACTCTGAGATAGTAAAAATTAATAACTAAAAACCAATAATATTATGAAAGCAAGAGCAACAAAGGTAATGAATGTAATCACAGAAAAATACGATACATTTTACAACAATTTAAACTTGGAAGAGAATTTAATTTCAGCTATAATCTACAGCACAGAAGACGCAAGAAAGTTGATGCATTTCGAGTACAGAAACAAGATAAGAAAGGAAGCAAAGGTAGAGTATATACAAAGTAAGAATGGAACAATGAAATGCTATTCACCATCTTATGATATGATAGCTTACGAATTAAACTAAAAATTAACAATTAAAATAAATATTATGAAAACTACAAAACAATTAGTATACGAGATGTTAACAGAAAGTACAGATAAACACTTTCTAGATAGTGGAGGAAATGATAATCGAGGATGGCAAAGAAACCAAAAGAAAACAATAGAAGAATTCGAGAATGAAGAAGAGGAACTATATAAATTGGATGCGAAGTACAAGGAGATACACAGAACCGTATCTGTGTTTCACTACCTAACAAATAATCTAGAGATTGATGAAATTTGCGAAGAGTTTAATGAGATACAAGATAATTCAGATAATTGGGATGCAGATGCAGACGTGTATGGAGTTAGTAGAGAAGCCTTTGACCACATAGATTCATTTTGTGACGTAGACATTCACAGAACCTTTAATACATACAATGGAGATAGTGACCTATCACAGATACTGCAGGGAAGTAACCTTACCATAAATGGAGAAGACTATCTTTTAATACAGATTCACAATGGTGCAGATGCAAGAGGAGGGTATACGGATGCGAAGTTGTTTAAGATGGAAGAAGGAATGATACACGAGTATCTCCAAGAATACAAAGACAGTAGTGAGATAGAAGAAGATATTACAGAAGGTTATGTTAATACATTGACAGATTATTGGGATGACACAAAGACATACACAAACCTAGAAGCGATTGAAATACTAGGATTATAAAAACTAAATAAATTAACAAGGGGAGGAAACTCCCCACAAAACCAATAGAATTATGAATACTTGCTTAAAAATAACAGAAAAAGATATAGAGCCTATTCTATTAAACATATTCAATAGAATAGGTATAGATACACCTAGTAATTATAGAGATATACTAGAGTTTATTACCAATGACGTATCCGAAACTTCTAATCTTTTGAAGTGGCATAGTGGAGATGTAGAAATAGCATTTAGGAGATGGATTGAAAAAAATTATAAAAACTAAATTAAAAAAAATAAAATAAAAAAAATAGAATTATGAGAACAATAGAAACAAAAGTATACACGATAGAAGAACATCCAAATGCAGATTTTTGCTTTGATTGGATAAGAAACAATTGGTTTGATTTGAATAGCTATTCAATTAGCGAATCAGTAGAGAGTATAAAGATGCTAACAAAATTCATTGGAGGAAAGAATGACTACTCAATTTGTCAGTCACCCAGTAGAGGAGAGTATATACAATTCATTAACTACGACAAAGAATTACTTATGGAATTGGATGCAAATGAACTTCCTCTAACGGGAGTATGTTGGGATGCAGATTTGATAGAAAGTATGCAGAAGTATGGTAATGCAGATGGATTGATGACTGCGATACACAATGATACAGAGCATTATTATTCTAACGAAGGATTGAGAGAATTATGCGAGATTAATCAATGGGAATTTGACGAAAGAGGAGAAGCAATATAAATTAACAAGGGGAGGAAACTCCCCACAAAAACCAAAAGAAATGATTAAGGCACACTTACAATTCAAATTAGGAACGAGAACAAGAACGATTAACAAGGAATTTAGTAATCAATCTCATATGGATAACTACATAGGTTATATGGAGAGAACATACGGATGGATTATTGACGAATGCTTTATACTAAACAATTAAAAAAATATAATTATGGAAATCAAGAACAAGGATTACTACAAGATACAGAATGAGATACAAGAAATCTGCGTAGCATTTGAATTAGGAGATTACTTAGGTTTGCTGTCACTAAAAAGAGAAGGAGACTACATAAAGACAGAATTTTACACAGAGCAAGGAGAGTTTACACACTACTACAGAGTTAAAGATTAAAGTTATTAACAATTAAATGTTCATAAGTATACAAACAAAAGTTTTGTGAATAAATATTTAATAACTAATATTGCATATCAATAAAAATAAACACTAAAAAAAATAAATAAAATGGAAAATACAATTAAATTAAATATGTCAAGAGATAGGAAATCAACGGTTAAGGCTTGGTTAATTTACATAGTCTTAGTGACGTTAGTAGCATCAGTATCAAGCTGTTCCACTACCAAGGGATACAACTACAAGAAGCACTACAAGAAACAGAACAGAAAGCAGAAGGTCGTGAGAATATTTGACCTACACAACTGCAAGAAAAATAATCACGCATACAAGTACTAATCAAATTAAAAAAATAAATACAATGGGAAAGACAAAAGAATTACTAGAGGAGGAGTTAAACTTTCAGAACGAGTACCTAGACGATGAGTTTAGGGTAAGAGAATGGCAGAACAGAGAAAGAGAGAATGAGAATAAGATAGATGCAACAAAAATACTTACGGATTTATTCAAGACATTTGAAAAAATATACACTAACAAATAAAAACTAAATAAGATGAGAGAACAAGCACAAGAATTAATAGATTTAGGTAACTCAAAAGAGATTGCTCACGGCAGAGGAATGCTAAAAGTGATAGATGAGGTAATGAGAATTATAGATATAGATGGAGAGATGATGTCTGATGGAGAGATAATAGAAGAGATATACGAATTAATTAATAAAGAATATTAACAAATAAAAACTAAATAAAATGGGAAGATATTATAACGGAGATATAGAAGGAAAGTTTATGTTCGCAGTGCAATCAAGCACATCAGCAGATAGATTTGGATGCACTGGATACAATAACTATGTGACTTATTACTTTGATAAAGAGCATTTACCAACAATAAAAGAAGAATTAGAATCTATGGAGGAATCATTCAATAAGGTTGATGAGTTTTTTAAAGATAAAGACTCTTGGACTTCACAACAAGAAGAAGATGCAGGAATAAGCAAACAAGAGATGTCTGATTATGCAGATTATATACTAGGTGTACAGATTAGAGATTGTATATTAGAGAACGAATACTGTGAATTTGAGGCAGAATTATAAATAAATAAACTAAAATTTAAAATAAAAACAAATATTATGAATTACGAAGACTTTTTATTCTCACAATTACTTATGAACCACGTTGAGAATAACGAAACACAATATCAAGGACTTGAATATGATTTGATATTTCCCGAAGTATTAAAGCACCAAAATCTATTCTTAAAATCTAATTACAATGTAGACGTTCGTAGCGAATACGATTGCATAGTAGACTACCTTCTTAATGAAGTGAAGTAATACACTCTAACAAGGATATATAGTTAATTAAAGTATTACTTTAAGTAAAAACAAAAACAAATATTATGAAAAAAATTAAATTATTAATAGCTATGCTTACGATAGTGGCGATAGCAAAGGGAGGAAGTATCACACTCAACAAGGATACCATATACACGTGGCAAGAGTTTGTTTCTGCAGTTATTATGGTTGAGTCTTCAGGTAATGACTCTGCCTATAACAAGAGCGAGGATGCAGTAGGATGCCTACAGATTAGACCTATTATGGTAAGGGAGGTCAATAGGTTACTCAAAATTCGAGGAGACTCTAGGAGGTACACCTTACTTAACAGATGGAATAGGCAGAAAAGCATTGAAATGTTCTTGGTTTATAACTTTAGAATAACTAACTTCGAGGAACAATCGAGGAGATGGAATGGAGGAAATAACGGAATGAATAAGACTGCGACAATAAAGTATTGGAACAAAGTAAAAAAAGAATTAATAAATAACAAATAAAAACAAAACAAATGAAAGAACAAAAAGAAGAGCAACCAGAAGGAGGAGGATTTTTATCAATAGTAATGTTTATCGGTAGTATAGTTATGCTAGTATACGGAATAAAAGCACTGATGATGTAAAAAAATGGGGAAAGCTAAAGAAGTTAGTACCCTTAATTAAAAAATAG
>Ga0208643_1001998_pt1 | contig 10495 bp, 7 predicted proteins | sample VirMetDEL_Nov_12_FD_184516 | JGI IMG/M metagenome (GOLD analysis project Ga0208643, IMG submission 184516) | Aqueous microbial communities from the Delaware River and Bay under freshwater to marine salinity gradient to study organic matter... | ecosystem: Environmental > Aquatic > Marine >... | reverse complement strand
GATTTTATTTAGAATTTAAAGAATCTGGAACTTCTCAAAATGCTAGTGGACTAGGTGCAGACACAAGTGGTAATACTAATCATTTAGCAGTAACAGCTTTAACTGCAACAGATCAATCTACGGATACTTGCACAAATAATTTTGCAACAATGAATCCTTTAGATAATCAAATTGCTGGTGGTACTTTTGCAGAAGGAAATTTACAAGTAACATCAGTTAATACTGGATATACTTATAACACTTCAACATTTGGAGTAGCTACTGGTAAATGGTATTGGGAAGTTAAATGGTCAGCACAACCAACAGGAAGTTCAAATCAAGTTATAATTGGAGTAGCTAAAAGACCTACTTCAAGTACAACTAATTATTTAGGAGTAACTGCTTGGGGTTATGGTTATATGGCAGCTAATGGAAATGTATTATTAAATAATTCAAATTTAATTGGTTATGCCACTTATTCTATTGGCGACATTATAGGTGTAGCCTTAGATATGGATAATAATAGACTATATTTTTCTAAAAATGGAACTTATAATAATTCTTCAGATCCAGCCAATGGAACTAATCCAATTTCAATTACAGCAGCAGATAGTGTAATTGGTGATAGTGGTTTTTATTTTCCAGCATTTGGAGATGGAAATGATTCTTTACAAGAAACTGGACAATTTAATTTTGGTAGTCCAATACATGCAATATCATCAGGCAACACAGATGGTAATGGCTATGGAAATTTTGAGTATGCGGTACCTAGCGGCTATTTTGCGTTATGCACAAAAAACCTAGCGGAGTATGGATAATGGCTTATACAGATATAGATAATCCAGAACTTTATTTCCAGACTAAGCTTTATACTGGAAATGGAAGTGCTGGTCATGCAATTACTTTAGATGGCTCTGAAGATATGGCTCCAGATTTTATCTGGATAAAACAAAGAGATAGTAGAGATCACTTTTTATTTGATACAATTAATGGTGCAACTAAATATGTTGCTTCAAATACCGCAGCAAGTCTAGCAACAGATGCTAATACTTTGACAGCTTTTGGCTCGGATGGATTTACATTAGGAAATGGTGTTGGTTGTAATGAAAATAATGATACTCATGTAGCCTGGTGCTGGAAAGCTGGAACATCATTTACCAATGACGCAAGTTCAACTGGAATAGGAAGTTTAGATAGTTCTGGAACTGTTAATGATACTGCTGGTTTTTCCATAGTAAAGTACACAGGAAATGGCTCTAGTGGTGCAACAATAAAACATGGATTATCAACTGCTCCAACTGCAATGTTTGTTAGACAATATGATGCGTCAGCTGGATTTCAAGTATATAATGTTGGAACAGGCAATACTAAATTTGCTGGTTACTTAAACGTAGATGATGCTGCTGGTACTACTGCTGGTGCATGGAATAACACAACTCCAACTTCTAGTGTTTTTACAGTAGGAAATGGTGGAAATACAAATACGAATAATGGTACTCATTTTGCCTTCTGTTTTTCTGAACGACAAGGCTTTTCAAAATTTGGATTGTATGCTGCTAACGAAAATGTAGACGGAACATTTATTTATTTAGGTTTTAAGCCAGCTTTTGTAATATTAAAACAATCAAATTTAGTTAGAGATTGGCACATGTTTGATGCCAAAAGAAGTACATTTAATGCTGTGAGTAAATATTTAAGACCAAATAGCTCAGGTTCTGAAGATAGTGGTGAAGAATATGTAGATTTTCTTTCCAATGGTTTTAAAATAAAAAATACAGGAAATAGATTTAATGATGCTGGTGGAACATACACATATTATGCTTGGGCTGAACAACCATTTGTAACTAGCGGAGGAGTGCCTGCGACGGCAAGATAATTATGCTACAAAAAGTAAAATTTGCACCTGGGTTTAATAAACAAGTCACATCAACTGGCGGCGAGAGTCAGTGGGTTAATGGTGACAATGTTAGATTCAGATATGGTTCACCTGAAAAAATAGGGGGTTGGGCTCAATTAGGGTCAGTTGACATTACTGGTCGAAACACAGCTATTCACCATTTTATAAATACATCAGGTATTAAATATGCAGTGCTTGGCACAAACAGAATTTTATACGCTTATTCTGGTGGTATCTTTTATGATATACATCCGATTAAAGCGACAACAACTTTAACAAGTGCGTTTAGTACAACTAATGGATCTACAGCTGTTACAATAACTTTTTCATCAGCACACAATATAAACAAAGGTGATATTATATTACTAGATAATTTTTCATCTATTACTAATTCTAATTTTGTAGCTGCAGATTTTGATGACAATAAATTTCAAGTTACAACTATACCTACATCTACTACATTAACCATTACTATGGATTCTGCTGAATCTGGATCAGGGGCTAGCACTTCTGGTGGTGTTCGTGTGAAACATTACTATCCAGTCGGAGTAGCTTTAGAGGTTGCATCAACTGGTTGGGGACTTGGTTCATGGGGTGGTTTAGAGTCTGGAGTATTTACATCAACTCTTTCATCATCAATTAACACATCAGTTACAACTTTAACAATGGCAAGTGCATCATCTTTTCCAACATCGGGAACAGTTATTATAGGATCAGAATTAATAACGTACACCGGTGTAAGTGGTAATACTTTAACAGGATTAACTAGAGGAGCAAATGGTACGACAGCTGCTTCACATTCGTCAGGAGCTACAGTAAGTGATGCTTCAGGATACGCTGGTTGGAATACGGCTGTATCAGGTGACGTTGTAACAGCACCTGGTATATGGTCATTAGATAATTTTGGTAATAAACTTATTGCAACTATAACAGGGGGTGAAAGTTTTGAGTGGGACTCAAACCCAACAGCTGCTAATAATACTAGAGCAACAATTATATCAGGTGCACCTACTGCATCAGAATTTAGTTTGGTATCAACACCAGATAGACACTTAATATTTTTTGGCACAGAAACAACTATTGGAGATAAAGATACACAAGATCCAATGTTTATACGATTCTCGTCGCAAGAGGATATTAACACATACACACCGTCTGCTACTAACACTGCAGGTACACAAAGACTTTCAGATGGATCTAAAATTGTAGGAGCAATCAGAGGTAGAGATGCAATCTACATTTGGACGGATACGGCATTATTTATTATGAGATTTGTTGGTCCACCATTTACATTCTCATTTCAACAAGTAGGTACTAACTGTGGATTGATTGGTAAGAACGCAGCTGTTGAAGTTGATGGTGCTGCATATTGGATGTCAGAAAATGGTTTCTTTCGATACACCGGTAAACTAGAATCATTACCATGTTTAGTTGAAGATCATGTTTACGATGATATTAATACAACTCCTAAACAACATATAAATGTTGGTTTAAATAATTTGTTTGGTGAAATTATGTGGTTCTATCCTAACTCTGGATCAGGTACCGTTAATAGAATGGTTGCATACAATTATCTAGATTCAAGTCCCGAGCGACCAGTATGGACTACAGGAACCCTCGCTAGAACTGCTTGGCAAGATTCTTCTATATTTGGTAAACCACATGCAACAGAATATGATGCAGATGGTACAACTGCAGTAGATGTTAATCACGTATATGGTTGCACTGATGGTGTGTCTACATATTTTGAACATGAAACAGGATTGAATCAAATTAAAGAAGGAGCAATTACTGCAATCACTGCATCAATTGAATCTGGAGATTTTGATATTGGCCAACAAGGTCTTGCTGGTGATGGTGAGTTTATGATGAAAATAAGAAGAGTAGTACCAGACTTTTTATCACAAACAGGAGATGCAAGAGTAACATTAAATTTAAGAGATTTTCCAAATGACACATCAGCTAGTTCAACACTTGGTCCATTTACAGTAACATCAGGTACACAAAAAATTGATACACGAGCTAGAGCTAGATCAATATCATTAAAGATTGATAATACGAGTACAAGTCAGTTTTGGAAAGTTGGTACTTTTAGAATAGATTATCAACCGGATGGTAGAAGATAATGGCTAGAATTGTACAATCACTTACACAACCTAATGAAGAGTATGATCAACAAATACAACAATCATTTGTTAGAGACGTAGATAGTATTGTGCAAAAATTAAATACAACCTTTCAACAAGATTTAAAAGACGAAGCAGAAGCGGAGGCATATTTCTTTGGCTAATACATTTTTAAATAAAAAAGTAGATTTGACTACAACAAGTGCTACAACATTATACACAGTCCCAACTGCTACAACTGCTATTATAAAATCAATATTAGTGTCAGAAGACTCAGGTAATGCGGACACTATAACAGTTACAATTACTGCAGGCAGTGATGTATTTAGTGTATTTAAGACAAAAGCAGTCAGTGCTAATGCAACAATAGAATTACTTACAGCCCCTTTAATACTACAAGAAAGTGAAGTATTAAAAGTGACTGCGGCAACAGCCAATAGACTACATGTTATCTTATCAGCGCTTGAATCCAAGCCTAGAGAAGTTATAACATAGTCTTGATTTACTTGTTAAAAGCAAGTATTAGTATAAATTCAGGTGTAATTCCTGCCTAAATAATAAAAACAAAATTTAATATATATGATTACAAGATCTCAAATGCGAAGACAACTACGTGCACAAGGTGGTATTATGAATACTGCACCTAGAAAAAAATTTGGTATTGGTAGTTACTTTCAAGATTTTAAAGATAAAGTTGTAGATAGAACTAGAAAACTTATACCTAACGAATTAGCAAATGTTGCTGTTAAAGCCGCACCGTTTGTTGCACCATTTAATCCTGCTATTGCAGGTATCATGAGAGGTGTAGGTAGATTAGATCAAAGAGGAAATTTAACTGATGCACTTAAACAAGGTTTACTAACAACTGCAGCAGGAGCAGGTGCAAGATATTTAGGTGGACAAAGAGGAATGTCAGATATTATGGGTGGTGGATTAAGAGGTGGTCTTACTAATCCATTAAGTGCAGAGAATGTACAAAAAGGAAGAGGTTTGTTTCAAGGTGGAGAAAAAACAAATACACCGAAAGATGTTTTAAATAAAAATATAGAAACAAAACCAACAGGTATTATGAAAAGAGCTACTGAAGCAACTATAGATAAAATTCCACTTGCAGATAAATTACCACAAATAGTAAAAGAAAAACTATTAGTAGGTGGTATTACAGGTGGTGCTTCTGCATTGTATAGTTATTTTACAGGTGAGTTTGAACCACAACAACCTGGTGAAACTATGGGTGAATATTTAGCTAGAAGAAACACACGTGTCAAACAACAGATGAAAGGTTACATGGATAGTTACTATACACCATTACGTAACCCACAATATGCAGCTATGAGTGATGAAGAAAAAGATAATTACATTGATGGTATTGTTGGTCAAACAAGTCTTCAAGGCACTACAGATTATCAAGGTGAAGCAAAAGCAACAGGTGGTAGAGTTGGTTTGATGGGTGGTAGTATGCCTATAGGTGAGCCTAGAGTCAATCAAGGTGGTATTACAGAATTAGATTACAGAGCTAAAGGTGGCTTTGTACCAGTTGGTATAAAAGAAAAAGCAGATGACGTACCGGCTATGTTATCAAAAAATGAGTTTGTTTTTACAGCAGATGCTGTAAGAGGAGCAGGCAATGGAAGCATTGAAAACGGAGCACAAAAGATGTATGATACAATGAAAAATTTAGAGAGAAGGGTTACTTAATGGCAATAGACACAGATAAATTAAAAGATGATGCGTCAGGCATTTTAAACCTATTAGGTAAATTTACTCCAGGTGGTATGGCAAAATCACTTGCTGAAAAATTACAAGGCAATCAAGCTGAAGTTATGAAAGTTATAAAAAAACTTTTAGAAAGAACTCCGCCAGGCCAAGCAGCTCAGGTTGTAAAATTTATAGTAGACAGATACAAGATACCTGAATCAGTTGCAGCAAGAATGGTAGCAAATGAAATGACCGATCTTAATGAAGGCTTTGGTCCACAAGGTCCAGATGGTACTCCTGATGATGGATACAATCCAAACATAGGAATAGATTCAGGAGCAGAAGATTATTATGACCTTCCAGACAATACAAGTAGATTAGATAAATATAACGAAGAAGCTGGAACTGATTTCAATGATTCAAATATTAGAAGACAAATAATAGAATTAGATAGTAAACCTATTCCATTACCTGGACCTATAGATACGGGTGAAAGAAGATCTGATGCTATTAGATTTCCTGATCTTGTAGAAGAAAAATACGGAAGAACTGTGGAAGAAAGATATCCTGGTGCAAGATACTTTAATGATCCCGGTATGTATATGGAGGGAGAACCTAATACAGACCCTGGTATGTATATGGATGCAGGACCTAATACAGATCCTGGTATGTTTAGAGGTTACAATCAAGGCGGTAGAGTAGGTCTTGCAAATGGTACAATGATGGCTTCAGCGCCAGATGCAATGGATGAAAGAAACCAGGTTATGGAAATGATCGCTCAAAAACAATTTGGTAAATCTTTAAACGAATTAAGTGAAGACGAAATTATTCAAATAGAAATGATGATTGATGAAATGTCTAAAGGAAAAGACCAATCAAAAACTATGGCATCAATGGATGATCCTTTTTACAGACAAGATTCAAGAAATGAATTAGCATTAGAAATGTTTGGTAAAGAGTTACGACTTTTAACACCTGAAGAATTAGATTTATTAGATGAAGAAGGTGAAAGACTTATGAATAAATTTTCTGGTCCAATTATTCCAAGCGATGAAGATCCAATAAATCCTTTCCAACCTAAACCACAAGGACCCGTGTTACCTGATAGACAAATGGCACAATCAGGTGGCAGAATAGGTTTTCAAGAAGGTAGTTATGTTGAACAAAGAAACTTACCACCAGAATTTATAGAAGCAGCACAAAGAACATTTTTAACAGACCTTGCAACACAATCAGGTTTACCTTCAGTTACAACTGCAAACGCAAAACAACCTGGTGAAACAGATGCACAGTTTGCACAAAGACAAGCACAAGCACAACAATTTGGAATTACAAAAGCAGGTATGGCTGATCTTGCACCACAAGTTGCAGCACAAGATGCATTACAAACACAAGCTTATAACCTAGGTCAAACAGGTTTAGGTTCTTTTCAACCATTTTTAACTGATGCATCAACTGCAGCAGGAGCGGCAACAGCATTAACTGGAACTGGTGCAGGTACAGGAACAGGATCAATATCTTCTTACATGTCACCTTATCAACAACAAGTAATTGACACAACGATGCAAGACTTTGACCAGCAAGCACAGATAAGAGCTAATCAAAACGCAGCAGCTACACTAGGTGTACCAGGTGCTTTTGGTGGTGGACGTGAAGGTGTACAAAGAGCCCAGTATCAAGCGGCAAGCGACCAGAACAGAGCACAGACATTAGCAAACCTAAGACAAACAGGATTTCAAAATGCAGCAGCAAGAAGACAACAAGATCTAGCAAACCAAATGGGTATATCAAACTTACAAGGTGGACTAGGTGCAAGAGCACAAGACTTTAGTAGAGCACAAATATCTGGCCTTGGTACATTAGGTGCAGCGCAACAATCACAAAACCAAGCTATACTTAATGCACAACAACAAGCAGCACAGATGGCAATACAAGAGCCAAGACAAGCGTTAGATAGATTTGGTCAAGGTATTGCAGGTATCACTCCTGGCGCAGGTACAACAAGATTAACTGATTCACCAGAAGCAGCGCAATCAAGTCCCTTGATGCAAGCTTTAGGTATCGGTTTGGCAGGAGCGGATATATACGGGAGAATATTTTAGTGTCTAGAACTTTAAAGAGACCTATGTTTAGAAGAGGTGGCACAGTTAATGATGGTATCATGACTGGTATTGTTGATAGAACTAAAAAAGCAAATGGTGATTTTGTAACAGGTATCGGTAAAAGAACAGATGCATTAGCTCCTGAATTTCAATCTATATTAGAAAAATACACACCAAAAACTAAATTACCATTAGGTCAATTAGGTTTTAATTTAGCATCAGGTAAATTTGCAGGTGATGGTGCGATACAAAATTTAATTCGTTCTGCAGAGGGTCCTTATGCACAATTTGTAAAAACAGATGATGCAAGAGAAAGAGACATTAGAACTGGTTCCGCTAAATTAGCACTAGGTCAAGCTATGAAAGAAGCACAGCCTAATAAATCTAGTGTGTTAGCAGCAGAAAAAGAAGCAAGATTTTTATTACCAGAAAATGCAACACCAGCACAAATAAGAGCTAAAACTGCTGAGTTATTAAATAAAAAATATACAGGTGTAACTTATGGACCTGAAGCAGAGTATTCAAGATTAAAATCAGATTTTTTTAAATTATATAATGATGAAGATCAAGCGCAACGGCATGCTGATTTTGTTACAAAAGTAAAACCAAAATTACCAGATGGTCAAATATCTAGAGGTAGAGTTACAAAAGATAAAAAAACTAAAAAGTATAAATTTAAAAAAGGGCCTGGTGTGTATATTGATACATTAGATGCAAAAGTTATTTTGTTTACGGGTGACTCATTTAAAGAATTACCAGAATTATCAGCGCTAGTTAGATAGGAGGATAAATGGCTGAGATTATAGATCCAGAAGGTTTTACCTCCCTACGAGACGAAGAAATCAACAGTGAAAGAAGTGTAATAACTTCTGCTTTAGCAGGAGTAGTTTCAGGTGCAATCAAAGTACCTGAAGGTGTCATATCTCTTGGTGCAGAATTAATTGATTTAGGTTTTGATACAGATCTTGCAGCAGATGTTGAACAATTGTTTGACAAGATTAATGTATTTGAAGATATTGCAGATGATACAGCAATAGGTAGACTTACCGAAGGTCTAGTTCAAATAGGTATACCAGGTGGTATAGGTTTTAAACTAGCTAGCAAAGCAATCAAAGCTAAAAAAGCTGGTAACTACATGAACATCAAAGGTACTAACCTACAAAAAGCTGCAAAGAAAGCAGACGATTTTAATAAAACTATTGGTAAAAGAAGATTTGCAGCAGGAGTTGCAGGTGGAGCAGCAGGTGAAGCATTTGTTGCTGATGTAGAAAGACTTGGAACTTTTGGTGATGTGTTTGAAGCAGGGCCAACAGAATTATCTGAAGTAACAGATGAAGGTGGTAGAGAAGATGCATTTAAAAAATTAATGAACAGAACAAAGTTTGGTGCAGAGTCTTTATTAATAACACCAATTGTATTTGGTGTTGGTAAAGGATTAAAAGCTGCAGCCACACGTGGTAAAGATATAGAGTTTAGTAATTCAAAATTAGATAAATTTTTTAACAAAACATTTTCTGCATTAAGAGCTAGAGGTGCAAAACCTCAATCAATATTTGAAGCTAAAATGGCAGAAAAAGGTGCTACTATGGCTGATACCAACAGAGCTATGGAACTAGTTAAGACAATAGATTCTGAAGTAGATAGTATGTTTCCAACTGTAAAATCTGTGTTAGATAAATCATCGGATAAAAGAAAAGCAGATATATATAAAGAACTAAATGATTTATTATTTGAAGGTGAGTTAAGTAAAGCTATTCCAAGTAGTGCAGCAGCCAGAACACATAAATTTTTAAAAGACAATAACGCAACAGATGAATCTATAGAAAATATATTTGAAGCAATAGGTGGTGCAAGAGAAAAATTTGTTGATTTAATTAATTCATCCTCAAACGCACCTAAAGATGTACAAACTTTAAAAACATTGATGGGTAAAAGAGTTAAAGATTATTTAGGTAGCACTTATAGAATATTTGAAGATAAATCTATGTTACCTTTTTTAGCTTATGCACCTACAGAAGAAGCAATCAAAGGCACAAAAGAATATTTTAAAAGATACGCAAAAGAAAATGGTAAAAATTTAACAGACTTTCAAGCGCAAAGCATGGTTGATTCTGTAATAAAATCTGCAAAAAATCAAAAAGCTCCTCCAGGTTTACCTATAAAATTTGCAAAAGGAACTATGGCAGAAGAAGGACCACAGATAGATAAATTTTTTAAAAGAGTAGTAACAGATGATATTAAACCAGAAAGACTGTTAGCTGAAACAGCTGGTAAAGATAGAGCAGTTATAAAAAAATTGTTTGGTGAAATAGAAGACCCTAGATTTTCAATATATAATAGCATGACTAAGTTATCTAACATTGCTAGAAAAAATGAATTGTTTGAACGAATTGCAAAACAAGATGATGCAATTAAAAAAGCAGCTACTGCAACTACACCAGGGGGATCAAGAGGTTTCTTTTTTGATGATGCATTAGAAGCAGCAGAAGCATTACCTAATCAAGAAATAGTAGAGTTAGACAGATATATGACACCGTATTTTAAAGATGAGTTTACTGTTAATCCATTACAAGGTAAATTTACTACTAAAGCTATTGCTGAAGGATTAGGAGATAGCACTAAAACTTTAAAATTTTTATTTGAACCCAGAGAAGGTGCAACTGGTATTGAAAAAGGATTAACATGGGGATATA
>Ga0208643_1001997_pt1 | contig 10511 bp, 7 predicted proteins | sample VirMetDEL_Nov_12_FD_184516 | JGI IMG/M metagenome (GOLD analysis project Ga0208643, IMG submission 184516) | Aqueous microbial communities from the Delaware River and Bay under freshwater to marine salinity gradient to study organic matter... | ecosystem: Environmental > Aquatic > Marine >... | reverse complement strand
ATCAGGCTAAGATGTCAGTTATACAGAACGATGCTGACTGGGAAAGTAAGATGGCAGATGCATCAGGCCAGAGCTGGAAAGACGAGTTCTGGACTATTGTGTTAGCTATTCCAGTGTTTATGGTTGGTTATGCTATTGCAGCTAACGATGTAACAATCATTGCAAGAGTCTCTACAGGTTTTGAAGCGTTAGAGAAGCTGCCCGAGTGGTATCAATATTTATTGTTTATAGCTATTAGTTCCAGTTTTGGTATACGTGGAGTTGATAAAATAATGCAGATGAGAAAATAACTATGGCTTTAGACATCAGCAGAATACCACCATTAGGTTCAAGAGGTTTTGATTACTTTAGAGCTAACATCCTGCCTTCAGAGAGGGCAGAGCTAGACGCGTATGTAGCTTCTCTACAAAATACTGTTACCAAACAGCCTGTCAAAACTGCACCTGCTCGTGAAGAAATTGTAGACTTCAATGCTGATCCATTTGCAGATTCTTTTGCTGATGAGGAAGCTGGGTTTACTTTCCCCACTACTTTAAAAGAAACACAGAATGTTTTAGCGCTGCCTGAAGAAGAAAAGAAAACAGCTTACGAAGAAGCATACGCTAACTTACCAGACAATGTTAAAGAAATAGTAGACAATACACAGCTTCCTCCTAGAGTTCGTGAGAATTTAGTTTTATTAGGCGGTCAACAAGAAACTACGTATGGAGAAGCTGGTAAGTATGACTCTCCAGAAGAAGCTTTAGCTAATTACGCTAAAGAATACGGAGAAATTAAAGACGCTGTTTCCACTAACACTGTTATTTACAACATGCAGAATGCTTACAGAAACCCTGAAAGAGCTGCTTCAGGTTTACAGGCATTTAATCCTGCTGCTGGTGGCGCTGCTCAAGAACGTCTTACTACTTATTTAGAAGAAAATAATATTCCTCTGTCTAAAGAAATTGATGGTAAGACTTATTACTTAACACTAGGCACAGGAATGCAAGGCGCTGGTACAAACGTCTTGAAAGAAGAAACAGGTAAGAAAGATCCTGAAGGTCAGTGGGTTATTGGAGGCGCGCCGGGCACATACTCTACGCAGTATATACCGCCATTGTCAAACATGGAGAAAGCGCTGTCTAATCCTATATTAACTATTGGAGCTTCTTTCTTTCCCGGTGGAAGTGCTATTGTTGCTGGGTTAAAAGCAATTTCTGGCATGAGCTTAAGCCCTGCTGACGTTCTTACTCTTGTTGGAGCTGGTTTAGATATATCTGGAGCGCTTGAAGGAAAATCACTGGCTGAAGCCCAAGCAGCCGCAGACGCTGCTGTTGATAAGGCTTTTGCAGCGGGTTCTATAACATCTGGTGCTCAAGCACAGGCATTATATGAAAGCACGTTAGCAGCAGCTTCTGTAGCTCCTGAAATGTTTGGCATACCGTTATCAGATATTACAGGGCTTGCTACTGGCAGAACAGACCTAGGCGATGTGTTGGGAGCAGCTACTAAAAATGCTTTCCCAGAGTTAACAGCATCAATGGAAGCAGCACAGAAAGCTGGTGTTCCAGAAGGCATGATTCTTAATTGGAGTCAAAAAGCTGTAGACGCTTATGAAAACACTGGAAGCGTAGACGCTGCTTATGAAGCTTTAGACACACTTCGTACATCCTATTTAGACATAGAAGAAAAGAAAACTGAAGATGCTCGATTAGCTACTGAAGCTGCTAAAGCCAAAGCAGAAGCTGAAGCAAATGCTAAGGCAGCTGAAGAAGCTGCTAAAGCTCAAGAAGCAGCGGCAGCAGAACAGGCTAAACAAGCCGCTGAAGAAGCTGCACAAGCTAAAGCAGCAGCAGATGCTGAGACAGCTAGAGCAGCCGCAGAAGCCGCTAGAGTAGCAGCAGAACAAGCACAAGCCGAAGCAGCACGCAAACAAGCAGAAGCAGAGCAGCGCGCTCGTGACGAAGCAGATGCCGCTAAAGCTTTAGAAGCTGAGAGAGAAGCCAAAGAAGCAGCTGAAGAAGCTGAACGTCAACGTGTAGCAGCAGAGGCAGCAGCGGCTGAAGAAGCTAAACAAGTTGAAGCAGCTAGGGTAGCAGAAGAAGCTAGAGCAGCCGCAGCAGCGGAAGCTGAACGTCAGCGTGTAGCTCAAGAAGCAGCAGTAGCTGAACAAGAACGTGTAGCAGCAGAGCAAGCTAAAGCAGCTGAAGCTGAGACAGCTAGGATAGCAGCTGAAGAAGCAAGAGTGGCTCAAGAACAAGAAGCAGCTAGAGTAGCCGCTGAAGAAGCTGAAACACAACGTGTTGAAGAAGAAGCCGCTAGAGTAGCAGCAGAACAAGAGGCAGCTAACAAAGCAGCAGCAGACGCCGCAGAGCAAGCTAGAATAGCAGCTCAAGAAGCAGCAGATAGAGCAGCAGAAGAAGCTAGAATAGCAGCTGAAACAGCACTTGCTGAAGAAAATGCAGCAGCAGCTTTAGAACAAGAAAGATTAGCTAAAGAGGCACAGGCTGAAGCAGCTAGACAACAAGCATTAGCAAACGAAGCAGAAGCAGCTAGAGTAGCAGCGGAGCAAGCAGAAGCAGATCGACTAGCTGAAGAAGCTCGTATAAAACAAGAAAGAGAAGCAGTCGTCACTGACGAGGGCGGTGAACAAGTTGATGTAACAGGTACGCAACCTCCTCAAGCTGAGTACGAGCAAGAAAGTGACATTCCTGAAGTACCTTCTGAAGAAATTACGTTAGAAGAAGATGCTGCCGCTAAAGCTGCTGAGGATGCTGCTGCCGCTAAAGCTGCTGAGGATGCTGCTGCCGCTAAAGCTGCTGAGGATGCTGCTGCCGCTAAAGCTGCTGAGGATGCTGCTGCCGCTGGTGGAGATGGAATGTTAACAGGTGCCGACACTACTACAGCTGAAGGCGGTGTTGAAGAAGAAGATATAGTGCTTAAACAAGTTTATGAAGCAGTGTTAGCAGGTGAGTTACCCATAGACGATTATATTAAAATGGGTGGTAAATTTGTTGATGAGCTACGTTCTGGCACTTCATACGAAGATGTCTATGGCCCTATTCAAGAAGAACCTGAAGTTACAATGAAAGATGTGTTAGCTGAACAGCCTGAAGCAACACCAACTGGAGAAGAAGAAAAACCAACAACTAGTGAAATATACGAGTTGTTTAAAGATTTTACAACTGCTGAAGATTTTACTGGCGCTGCTGGTGTAGATGGTACAGACGGTGTAGACGGCATAGATGGTGTAGACGGCATAGATGGTGTAGATGGTTTAGACGGTATAGATGGTCTAGACGGTATAGACGGTATAGATGGTTTAGACGGTGTAGACGGTATAGACGGACTAGACGGACTAGACGGATTAGACGGACTAGACGGACTAGACGGTCTAGATGGTCTAGACGGTATAGATGGTGCTAAAGGCGATAAAGGCGACACTGGTGCTATAGGAGCTAAAGGCGACACTGGTGCTATAGGAGCTAAAGGCGACACTGGTGCTATAGGCGCTAAAGGCGACACTGGTGCTATAGGCGCTAAAGGCGACACTGGTGCTGCTGGTGCTGCTGGTGCTGCTGGTGCTGTTGGCGAAAAAGGTGATGCTGGTGAGCAAGGAGTACAAGGCGAAACAGGCGCCACTGGAGCTGCAGGTGCTCCCGGTGCAGCGGCTACTAGAACTACTGACGGTTTGTTTAGTGATTTATGGAAAATGAAAACAAAAGTAGAAGACACACAGAAATTATTAAACTACACAGATGTTGCAGCTCCACAACTAACATCGTATCAACCACAGCGGACTGATCCACTAGCTCAGTTTCTACAACAAAAAGCGTTAGAAAACGAAAGCCAAGGAATGTTAACAAGCGCTGAATTATTAAAGAGGTTTCCTTACTAATGACATATTTACAAATTGTAAACAGAGTATTACGTAGATTGCGTGAGGAAGAAGTAACCTCTGTTGATCAAAACAGTTACTCACGCCTTGTTGGAGAGTTTGTTAACGACGCTAAACGAAGTGTTGAAGATGCTTGGGACTGGACGGCTTTACGCACAACTTTAACTGTTACAACTTCAGATACTGCTTTTAACTATGTTCTAAACGGTTCACAAAATCGAATGAAAGTATTAGATGTCATTAACGACACTTCTAATTGGTTTATGCAATATCGTGGATCAACTTGGATGAATAATGCTTATCTTGTTGAAGATGCTCCTACTGGCCCACCACACTTCTACAGCTTTAACGGTGTAGATGATGATGGCGATAACGGTATTGATATTTACCCTAAGCCTGATGGCGTGTATGAACTACGTTTTAACGTTGTGTTACGTAAAGCAGACCTTGAAGCAGACACAGATAAACTAACCGTTCCTTCTTCTCCTGTTATTCAAATTGCAACAGCTTTAGCTGCTAGAGAGCGTGGTGAAACTGGCGGCACTAGCGCAGGAGAGTTGTTTGCATTGGCAGATAACACACTGGCTGACGCTATTGCTATTGATGCGTCACAACATCCTGAAGAGACTATCTGGACTACTGTATAATGGCAGCACAATTACAGAACATCACAGTATCTGCGCCGGGCTTCATGGGTTTAAATACGCAAGACTCACCTATTGGTCTTGATCCTTCTTTTGCTTCTGTTGCAGACAACTGTGTTATTGACAAACTAGGTCGTATTGGCGCTCGAAAAGGTTACACAACAGTTTCCACTAATGGAGCTAGTGTATTAGGAACTTCTCGTGGCATTGAAATGATTGCTGAGTGTAAAGACACTAGCGGTGATGTTAGGGTTTTTTCTGCTGGTAATAATAAAATATTCTTAGGCACAGACACTTTAGTTGACATTACTCCTGTTGGTTACACTCCTACTGGCAATAACTGGAAAGTAGTGTGTCAGAACGACCACGCTTACTTCTTTCAACGCGACCATGAACCATTGGTTTTTACAGATCACGAAGGCTCACCAGTTCTTGAAACCTTCTCTGATCATGGACACTCTACAGGAACTCCTCTGTATGCTAACGAAGCACTAGCTGCTTACGGTAGGTTGTGGATTGCAGACACTACAGGCAACACCCACACTGTACAATGGAGTGACTTGTTGCTTGGTGTTCAGTTTAATGGAGGCTCATCAGGCAGCATTAATCTAACAACTGTATGGCCCAACAATAACGATGACGTTGTAGCACTAGCGTCACACAACGACTTCTTAATCATCTTTGGTCGTCGTACTATTCTTGTATACTCAGGGGCTAGCTCACCAGCTACTATGCAGTTGTCAGATACAATTGTTGGTATAGGTTGTGTTGCCAGAGACTCTGTGCAGAATACAGGAACAGATTTGCTTTTCCTCTCTGACACAGGCGTTAGGAGTTTAATGCGAATCATTCAAGAAAAGTCTATGCCAATGCGTGACATTAGCAAGAATGTTCGTAATGATTTAATTTCTTTGTTGCCTGATCAAGCATATCCTATTAAATCGCTATACAGTCCTGAAGAAGCTTTCTATTTATTAACACTTCCTAATAGTTCTATTGTTTACTGTTTTGATATGAGGACTCCTTTAGAAGATGGATCACACAGAGTTACAACGTGGTCTGCATTGAACCCGTTGTCTATGACAAGGCGAGAAGATGGTACTATATTATTTGGTATATCTAGTGGTATTGTTGAACACCAAGGATACATAGACGGAACAATTAAATATCAAATGCGTTATTTCAGTAACCCAATGGATTTTGGTAACGCATCTAATTTAAAGTTTTTAAAGAAGTTCAACATTACTATTATCGGCGGGCAGAACACACCTGCTACATTAAACTGGGGTTACGATTATACTTCTGCTTTTACTAAACAAACTTTCTTGTTTGGTTCTAGTAACTTAGCGGAATACGGTATTAGCGAGTATAACACAGATGCTGAATATGTAGCTGCTGTCTTAATCAACACTCCTCGCGTTAACACCAGCGGCAACGGCGAAGTAGTTACTATCGGTATCGAAGCTGAGATTAATGACTCTTCTTTTTCCATTCAAAAAATTGACATACACGCTCTATTAGGGAGACTTATCTAATGTCGAATTACATAAAGACAACCAACTTTGCTTCTAAGGATTCTCTTCCTTCTGGTGACCCAGCTAAAATTGTTAAAGGAACAGAAATTAATAGTGAATTTGATAACATTGCTACTGCCAGCGCTACTAAAGCAGACAAAGCAAACCCAACCTTCACAGGTACTGTTACAGCCGCTACCGTGAATGTCACAGGTACACTAACGGCTGGTACAATTACTGGAGGATCTTACTAATGGCTGATGCATCTACTGGCGGATTTATGGACTATCTTACTGGAGGAGGTCTTAGTGATCTTTTTAGAACAGGTGGTCAATATTATTTAGGTCAAGAAAACATCCAAAATGTTCAACAAATGGGTAGACAAGCGCAGGAAGGCGCGGCAGCTCTTGCTCAACAGGCTCGTGAAGGTACTCAGTTTAAACCGTATACCGTCACAAGCACGCTGGGTGGTGTTAGCACTACTCCAGAGGGAGGCTTTGGTATTCAGCTCTCTCCTGAGCAACAGGCTCTACAACAGCAATTACAGGGCCAAGCAGCGGGTTTATTTGGACAGGTAGGGTTAGACCCAGCAGCACAGCAACAGTCCATATACGAGCAAATAAGAGCCACACAGATGCCTGAAGAGGAACGTCAGCGTCTGGCTCTGGAAGAGCGTATGCTTTCTCAAGGTCGTATGGGTATTTCTTCTGCTGCTTATGGCGGTTCTTCACCTGAGTTGCTTGCACAAGAAACTGCTCGCCAAGAAGCTATGGGTAGAGCTAGCTTAGGCGCTCGTCAGCAAGCTCTAGCAGAACAACAACAAGCTCTGGCAGGTGCTACCGGATTGATGGGTGCTTCTTATCAGCCACAACAACAAGCGTTGTCTATGCTTTCTGCATCACAGATTCCAGCAGGTTTTGCTGACATTGGTCGTAGATCAGGTACTCAATTCGGTACTCAAGCAGAACTAGGCGGACTTGAAAGTAGATTACAAGCTGAACAACTTGCTAATCAATTAAGGCTTGGACAACAATCTGCGTTGCTTCAAGGATTACTTGGACAACAAACTTCTACTGCTGATAAACTAAGAGCTGCTGAGTTAGGTGTTCAGTTAGGTAACGAAGGCGGGCTTTTCGGTACTTTATTAAGCAAACTAGGGTTTGGAGGATAAAAATAATGGCTAATGATTTAGTAGGATTATTAACAGGTATTAGCAGTACTCAACAACCTATGCAGCCTATAGCGGGCACGCCAGGATTTGCTGGTATGTTCGGTGCTCAACAAGCTCAAGGACTGGCTAGTGGTCTTGGACAAATTGCTCGTCAAGGTGCGCCATCTAATCAAGAAAGAATGCAAGAAGCAGTGTCTAAACTTGACTTAGGAAGCGTTGATGGCTTAACAACACTTGCTAAACTTCAGCAGATTCAAGGTGACTTGGCTGGTGCTGCTCAAACTGCGGCTAAGATTAAGCAGTTGCAACAAGAGAAACAGAAACAACTTTTAAATGTGGGTCAACAGGAAGCTTTGATTAAATACCTTGAGACAAACTACCCTTCTTTTGCAGAGGCAGCAAAAGGAGCTACCCCGTTAATTACAGCAGATAACTGGAAAGATTTTAAAGAAAAAGTAGGCAGTACTAAAAACCAATTTGGCGGCACTAAGCTAGTAAAAGATGAAGCTGATAATTTATATTACGTCACTCAATCACTTGATCCTGATTCCGAAGGAGCCGCTCCAAAAAGTGTGTTTTCTCCTTTAACTCCCGGTGCTCCAGCAGAGCCTACGACTGCTGTTACTGTTGTTGGAGATTCTGGAGAAACCCCAGAAGAACGCAAAGCAAGAGAAATCTCCACATCAACTGGTAAAACTGTAGGGAAAGGTTTTGCTCAACTACAGACAGACGCTTTAAAAGGCTTCTCGGAAGCACAAGAGGCAATATACACCTCAGACAGGCTGATTGATATTGTAGATAAAATAGATACTGGTGGTTTTAAACCTGTATTTGCTAAAGCACTTACTGATTTTCTTGGTATAACGGCTGGCGATGTAGGTGAATTTGAGTACTTGGTCAAGAACAAGATGATTCAAAAATTAAGAGCTTTTGGAGCTAACCCAACAGAAGGGGAACGCAAAGCCGCTAATGAGATGGTAGAATCTTTAAAGAAATCTCAAAAAGTCAATTTAGCTCAATTGCAGGCATATAAAAAAGAAATGGAAAGAAGAGCAGCAAGACAAGAGTTTTTGCTACAGGACGACATCACTAAGAAACAGTATAAAGACTTCGTAAATGCTCAATATGAAAATAAAGAACCTACAGAAAATGTTGTGGTCTGGGGAGCAAGAGAGCAATGAACAATGTGACTTATGTATTACCTAGCGGTTTAAAAGTTACGCTGTCTGGTGTTCCAGAGAACGTCACAGACTCTGAAATTCAAGACGAGCTTATAGCACAAGGCAAGGCTAGTCTTTCAGACTTCCAGAAACCCCAAGCAGAAACTATACCAGAAGACCCGTCCATGCTTGAAAGTGTTGGTGGGTTTTTGAAGAGCAACATGGAGCTTCCTGTAGGACTTGCTGGTAGTTTAGCAGGAGCTGCTGCGCTTGCTCCACTAGGGCCAGTAGGTATGATAGCCGGTGGTATCGTAGGAGGCGCTTTTGGCTCTGCTGGTGGTTCTCTGATGTCTGATGTTTTTGAAGGAGAGGAGTTAGATTTTGCAGACGCAACTAACGAAGCTCTTATGTCTGCTGGTTTTGATATAGCCACTATAGGAATAGGAAAATATGTTTTAAAACCCGGATACTTTGCAACTAAGGCAGCTCTTGGTTTTACACCTAAAGAAGTAGCAGCAGATTTAATTAAGACAGCTAAACAAGGAGCAGAAGTAGGTAGTTTAGAATCCTTGAGAGCTTCTCAGCAACTTCTTCAAGAGAAAGGAGCTAGCTTAACGCGTTTCCAAACTGGTCAAGCAACAGCGTTAGATGTTCTAGGAGAAAGGTTTGCAAACGCTGGTCTACTCTCAGGACAGGCAACAGCAGAAAATGCTATTAAAGTTAACCAAGCGGTAAAAGATTCTTTAAACGACATAGCTAATAAAGTTGATTATACTTTAGGGGATGATCCTGCTAGGCTCGGTGAAGCCATGTTTGACATTATTAACGAAGGTAAAAAAGCCTTGAGTGCTTCTTACGGCACTGGTTTAGACGGCATATCCCAATCTGTTAAAAACAACATGGTCAACACTACAGGCATTAAGAAACGTCTTAAACAATACTTAAAAGACAACAGCGAGGTAGCTACAGGAACAGTACTCAAAGACGGTAAAGAAGTCTTAAAAAAGAAAACCAACATTCTTTTAGATAAAGACACAATCAACTATGTCAACGAGTTAATAAAAGGGCCACTGGAGCTAGGTAATATATCTGCAAATGCTCTTCTAAAAATAGACAAGCAAATATCTGCTCAGATACGCAACTTTGGAGATATTAACTCTTCCAACTATAACACAATAGCGGATAGAGAGTTAGGGGAACTTACTGATATTTTAAAAGATTCTTTTATTAATACTTTAAAGCAAGCTGATCCTAAAGTAGCGGAGGAGTATGCTGCATTAAAAGCAGCTTATAAAGAGGGCCGCAGTGGTTTACTTCCTGATATTAACAAGGGATTTATAAAGAACGCTGAAAAAGGTAACTATGACGAATTAGGGAAGATGCTGGTTTCACAAACTAACGTCAGCAAAGTCAACAACTTTATGAAAAGCATTGACGAGGCTTACAAACAACTTGAGAAAGAGGGCACTGGCGTAGCTGCGGTGGGTTATGTTTCTGCTGCCGATGCTAAACAAGCTGTTAAACAAGCGTTTCTTAAAAACCTTATTCCTGAGCTGCAAGACGAGGCTTTTGAAATTGATAATTATGCAAAGTTATCAAAACAATTTTCTAAGCCGTCTCAAGCAGCTAGGCTAAAAGCGGTTGTTGGTGAAGATTATGGAAGAGTTAAACAAATCTTTAATCTAATGTCAGAGGCTTCTAAAAAACCAGAGAGCAACTTCGGAACTCTTATGCTGCGGGCCAAAGAATATGGTGCATTAGCAACAGCCGGTAGTTTCTTTGTAGGTGGCCCTGTTGCTGCTCTGACGGCAGGTGCTATCTTAACAGCTCCTGTGTTATTAGCTAAGATGGCTCACAATCCTAAAGCTGTGAATAAGCTACTTGCTTTTGAGAAAACTAAGTTCAAAAGTGATGCTTTAAGAGAGAAAGCTGCAACATTTATTGTAAGCGACTTTATGGATTCTTTAACTGAAGAAGAACAAATAGAAATAAGAAACTCCTTTAGGGGAGAGTAAAACAAAAAAGCCCTATAGAATCTCTCTATAGGGCTTTGGTTTACATTTGTGTCTGTTTGCGTAGTATAGCTACGCATATTAGCACTTTGTTAAACTAGCTCACAAGCACCACCAGTACACGCTAACTCTT
>Ga0208643_1001995_pt1 | contig 10519 bp, 8 predicted proteins | sample VirMetDEL_Nov_12_FD_184516 | JGI IMG/M metagenome (GOLD analysis project Ga0208643, IMG submission 184516) | Aqueous microbial communities from the Delaware River and Bay under freshwater to marine salinity gradient to study organic matter... | ecosystem: Environmental > Aquatic > Marine >... | reverse complement strand
CATTACAAACAGCATTAGGATTAGGTACAACATTTGCTGGCTTGTATGGAGGTTTAAGAAGATAATGAATAGAACTTTAAGAAGACCTATGTTTAGAAAAGGTGGAACACCTAATGAAGGTATTATGTCTGGTTTAAAAGAACCAAGACAGGGTTATAACATGGGAGGTGGAATTGGAAGTATGGTTAGACAAAATTACGCTGAAGGAGATTCTGTAATTCCCGCTAATACTCAAGAATATAGAGATTATTTAAAACAAGAATTATATCCAAAAAATACTTTAATAGGGGATACAAATAGACTTTTAGGAAATGTAAATGATTTTCTTTTTAACACTACAGTAAGACCTATTGGTAATTTAGGAAATTATATTGTTGGAAGAAAAGAAGGTTTGAATACTATAAAAAAGAGAGACTATGAAGATACTATGATTAATAGAATTTTAAGAGCAAAAGGAATAGATCCTGATGCTGAAATAGAAGAAACACCACCAGACGAGCCAGAATTAGAAGGTGGACCAGGACCAGAAGGTGGACCAGGACCAGAAGGTGGACCAGAACCAGAAAAAGAATTACAAGAAGCAGATTTAAAAACAGTGTATGCTGATTTATTACCTATGTTTAAAGAAGCACTTGGAACAGATGATGATGAACTTAACAGACAAAAATATTTAGAACTTGCTAAATTTGGAACAAATTTATTAGCTCAACCTGGCGGAGATTTAACTGGTGCTGTTGGAAAAGCTGCAGCTCCTTCTATAGAAGGTCTAGCTAAAATAGCAGATGCACAAAGACAAGCAGCTAAACTTCCAGCTAGATATGCTTTAGAAGCAGCAATAAAAGAAGTTGAGCCAGGTCAAATTGCTAAAAGTGTTAAAGATTTAGAAAGCTTAGGTTATTCAAGAAAAGAAGCTTTAAGAAAAATTGTTGATGAAGGTTCAGGAACATCAACAAGACAACAAACTTTATCAAGAGAAATTGATAGAGATGCGGCTGCTCTTTTAGATAGCCCTCTTGGTATTAAAGATTCATTTACCGCTAGAAAATTAGCAAAACAATTATTTCAAGAAGGAATAGGTATACAGGAAGTTGATAAACTTCCAGAGGACAAAGATGATTATATTGAAGGTGGAATTTATATTCATAAAGGGAAAATAAAAAAATATAAAAAAGGGAATTTATATACACGCGGTGAAAAAGGTTTTAAATAGTAGGGAGGTAAAATGCCTGAAAGCATTGATTCATTATATGGAGAAAGCGGAAAACAAAGAACAGCAGCAGATGATGTTGGGTTCTTCGAATCTGCATTAGCCGGTGTTGCAACAGGTCTTTGGAATATTCCAAAAGAAGTTTTTTCATTTGGTGCAGAGATATATGATTTAGTTGGTGATACTAATACAGCGAAAGAAATAGAAGATTGGTTTGATGAAGTTAATCCTTTTGATGATGAAGCCGAAGCAAGAACAGTTGGTCGAGTAACTCAAGCTATAGCACAGATTGGATTTCCAGTAGTTGGAGGAGCTATTAAAGGTGTGCAAGTTGCAAATAGAATTAGAGAAATGTCTCAAAGAGCTATTCAAGCTAAACGAGCAGGAAAGGTTATGAACCTTGCTCGTATTGGTGAAAAGATAATGGGCGTAGATAAGTTAAGTAAAAGGGGTAAATTAGTTGGAGGTATTGTAGGTGGAGGAGTTGGTGAAGCACTTGTAGCTGATGAAGATATTGGAACTTTTGCTGATATAGCTAGAGGTACATCATTAGAACCTTTTGCACTTACAATGATGGACAGAGACACTTCCTTAGAAGGAAGAGCGGATGCATATAGAAGATTAAAAAATAGATTAAAGTTTGGAACTGAAGGAGCTTTATTTAGTCTTGCATTAGTAGGGGCTGGATCAGGAATTAAAAAATTAAGAACACCCTCAGGATTTGGTGTTCAAGAATATGCCGAAACCGCATTAGGTAGAGCACTTCAAAAATTTGGTATTACAGGATTAAAACCTGAAGGAACTGGAACTAAACAACTTTTAGAATCAAGACAATTTTCAACTGGAAATATTAGATCTGTAGAATTTGAAGCTGGAAGAGCTGTTCAGGAATTTGACGAAGCTAAAAAAGGTTTAGGAGATGCTGTTCAAAAATTATATCGTCTTGATTCAGATCAGGCCATGAAAGCATTAAATAAAGATTTAATGGATATTATAAGTCCTGCTGTTGAAACAACTAAACAAGGGGGTAAAGAAGTTTCTTTTACTCCTTCATTATTAAAATCTCAATCTAAGAAAAAAGCAATAACTGAAATAGATCAGGTTGTTAAATATAGACAAATTAAAGATGAAGTTATTGATTTAAGTCAACAACAAGCTAAACTTCTTGAAGCAAATAGTGCTAATAAAATTACACCTAAAGAATTTTTAGACCAATCATCTGCAATTAGAAAAAGACTTTACAGTCTTAATAAAGACTTAAATAACATAACTAGTAATATTCCTGATATTGAAAAACTTTCAAGAACAATTGAAAGAAAAGGTATTTTTAAAATAGAAGATTATAGAACATCTCCTAAATTTAAAGCACTATTACAAAAAATAAAACAAAACGGTGGTAACACAAAAGATTTAGAAGTTGCAGTATTAAACATGAGAAGATCGATAGATAATATGTCTGGTCGACTACTTCAACAAACAATGCCTTTAGATGTAGCTAGTAAAATAAAAAATGAATTAGGAGTTTACACAACTACTTTATATGAACAGTTTGAAAAAACAGGTCCGTTAATGAAATACGAACCTATAGCTGCACAAATAGAAAGAGGAACAGCAATGTTAAGAGCTGATAAATTAAAGTCATTAGGTCCAAATCCAACTAAAACACAGTTGGATGAAATGAATAAAGAAGTAAATAAAGAAGTTGAATATTTTTTAAAGAAAAAAAGTGTAGATGAGATTGATGTTCAGAATTTAAAAAATCAAGCAGGTGATGTTATTAATAACCCTACAAAAGCACAAATTGATAATGTTGTTATAAGAGATTCTGTTTTACAAAATAGAGTTTTAAAACCTTGGCAAAGAGAATTAGCTGGAGTTATTAAAGATCCATCGTACACATTTTTAAATACAGTAAGTAAACAAGCTCATTTAAATTACACATTAAATTATATGGATGATGTATTTAAATTTGGGTCTCAAGAAGGACCTGGAAAATTTATTTTTAAAGCCGATGAACTTAACCCTTTAGATGCTGCTAATCCTTTAAAATTTAAAAAAGTAGAAGCAACAGGTCAGATAAACGGGTTATCAAAATTAGAAGGTATGTACGTAAGAGCACCTATTTATGATGCTGTTTTTGATACAACAAGTAACTGGTTAAATAGAGGAGGCGTTGGAACTTTTTATAAATACGGAGTGTTAGCACCAAAAGCAATTTCTCAAATTGCAAAAACAATTTTATCTCCAATAACACATGCTCGTAATTTTATTAGCGCAAGTGCTTTCGTAGCAGCTAACGGAGCTTTATATCCAAACTACGGTGACATATCTATGTTGTTGCCTAAGTCTATGGGAGGCGAAGGAACTTTAGCAAAAGCTTATGGAATAACAGGAAGAAGAGTAATGGGAACTATGACAAAAGCAGATGATATTTTATATGATAGGCTACTAAAAGTAGGTGTTGTAGATTCTTCTGTTCAAGTGGGTGAATCCAAAAGGCTTTTAAAAGATTTAATAAACAATCCCGGTGGAGCAGAAGTTAGAGCTTACACAGATATATTAAATAAAGAAAAAAGTGTAAAAACATTTAATAATTTAGCACAAGACATTAAACAAAAAGCTGCAAAGCTTTATGGAAAAGCCCAAGACGCGTATGTTGCTGAAGATGATTTTTTTAAATATGTAAACTGGAGTTTAGAACGAAATAGATTTTCTCAAGTGTTAAAAGAAATGAATGTTAATCAAGATAATTTTAAACAAGTATTAGCTGGAAATTCTACAGCGTCTAATTTTTTAAATAAAATTGTTCAAAGAAGACAATATGTTTTTGGAGCTCCAAATAATCAAGAGGGTTTTTCAAATTTACTTGATGAGATTGCAGGTAGTTTAACTAGAAATAACGTTCCAAATTATGGTTATGTAGGTAGAACTGCAAGAGCATTAAGACAATCTCCTTTTGGAAATTTTATTGCCTTTCCTTTAGAAATTATGAGAACAGGAAATAATGTTTATACTACAGCTATAGATGAAATAACTTCAGGTATTGGTAAAGGAACACTTGATAATCCTGAGATACCAGGTCTCATGAAGTTAGGTTTAAAAAGATTATTTAGTTTTGGTATGACTGTAGGTGGCGTTCCTTACACATTAGCTCAAACTTATAAAGCTAAAAACAATGTTTCGGATGAAGAGATGAATGCTTTACGAAGAATAGTTCCTGAATGGTCTAAAAATTCTACATTGCTTCCTGTAGGTAGAGATGAAAACGGTTATTTAAAATACATAGATTTTAGTTATTCAAATGCTTATGACACTTTAACAAGACCTTTTAGAGCTGTTGTAAATTCTTTATCTGCAGATGGAGCTAATAAAGAATCTTTAATGAAAGCTCTTGGAACAGGGATGACAGATGCTTTATCAGAAGTTTTAAAACCTTATGCAACTGAATCTATATACACAGAAGCCTTAATTGATTCAACAATTAGAAAAGGGATTGGAAGAAACGGTAGAAAAGTTTGGGATGATGCTGATGACACTGGAATTAAAATGTTAAAAGGAACTGTACACGTAGCAAAATCATTAGCGCCAGGATCTATATCTCAATTTAAAAGAATTGAAAGAGCAGTTAGAGGTAAAGCTGATAAAAAATATGGAGAAACATTTGAGTTAAAAGATGAGCTGCCTGGTTTAGCAGGATTTAGAACTATTAATTCTAATCCAGAAAAAGCGATGACTTATATGATTACAAGTTTTGGTTCTAATTTAAAAAAAGCAGATAACTTATTTATTAAAGATTTATTAAGAGGAGGAAGAGTAGATCCTAAAACAATTGTAGATAAATATAAATATTCTGAACAAAGAAGATTTGCTTTTATGAGAGATATGTACAAGGATATTGAAGCTGCAAGAACTTTAGGAGTTCCTGAAAGTGTAATTAGAAGAAAATTATCTGCAAGAAAAGGGTTATCTAAAAATATTATAAGAGAAATTATGGGAGGTGTTTATACTCCAAAACAACCTAGTGAATTTTTTGTTACTCAAATGAGAAAAATAAATAATGATCTTAATGAAAAAGAGGGAGTTGAAATTGAAAATCCTTTTTCTATAGCTCGTCCTTTTATAAATAATGTTATTTCATCTAATAGAAATATTAGTTTACTTGAAGACGAATTTACAGTTCCTGAGTTTGAGTTACCAAAAACATCAGCTATAACAAGTTCTTTAGGGGCTCAAGTTCAAGCTCCACCATTAAGAACACCAATGCCCGCGCCTATTAGTCCTGTGTCTCAACAAACACAGTCGACACAAGCTAATACTTATGCTAGTTTATTTCCAAGAGATGAACTAGGTAACCTAATCGCTCAAAAGAAAAATATATAACATGGCTATACAACCTAAAAATACTAGAGAGCATATCATATCATTATACGGTCACGTGACTGGATTAAAAAAAGATATTTCCCAGATTAAAAATAATCATTTAAAACATATGCATGAGGATATTGACAAATTGGGTGGCAAGATAGACAAAATCTATTGGGTATTATTGGTTGCGGTGGGGACTGTGGCCTTATTCTTTTTTGATAAGTTATTAACTTAGATCCAATCTTTTAATTCTTCACCCATAACTTCAGAAGCAATATTAATTTTCTTACGTAAAGCTTTTACAATCTTCTCATCAACAGTATCTTCTGCCATAATATCAACATACGTTACTGATTTCTTTTGTCCTATTCTGTGTGCTCTATCTTCTGATTGTAATCTTTTCTCTAAATCATAACCATTTGAATAATAGATTACGGTGTTGGCTTGAGTAAGTGTAATACCATAACCACCTGTTGCTGGTGTACCGATTAAGAATCGTACTTCATCATTCGATTGAAACTGTTTAATATTATCTTGTCTTTCATCTTGAGGCGTGAGCCCATAATAAGTCACCACGGAACCCGGACCATGAACCTTCTCTATTTCTTTTACAATGTTTTTAATATCATGTTGATAGTGAGCCCATATAATAGCTTTACCTTCTGTCTCTTCTAATACATCCATAAGTTCAGATAGTCTGTTGTTTTTAATTTGTTGAACAGAACCATCATCGGCAGCAAAGTGACCGCAAGTAATCTGATGTAATCTCATTAACTGAGTAAGTGCAGATACAGATGTAACTTGTTTACCTTTTAAAACAGCCAAGGCTTGCTCTTTCATTTGTTTATAAACTTTGGCTTGTTCAGGTGTTAAAGTTATATGTCGTTTAGTCCATATCTTAGGAGGTAAATCTAAACAATCTTCTTTTAATACACGGTAAGAAAAACCTTTTAGTTTATCAGATAGTTCAGATAAATTTTTAAAACCATTAACGATTTGTATTTGTCTACCATGCATATGTAATGTTTTCATTTCTGCATATCTATTTCTAAAAGCAAAATAAGAATGAAAGTTTAATAGGAAAGGGTCTAAGAAATTACACTGTGAATATAAATCTAGTGGATTCTTTGTTACCGGTGATCCTGTCATGATTCTTCTGTACTTACAAAGATCAGCTAGGGCTAATATATTTTTAGTTCTTTTAGCTTTAGGATTTTTAATAACTGTACTTTCATCAATGGCTGTTAAAGTTTTATGTGTTCTTAAAAATTTAGCTGCAAATGTTTTACCTTTATCTGTGCTGAAAGCCTCAACATTCATAATTAAAATATGAAGATCTTCTCCTGTTTCAAATAAAGTATTAAGTTTTTCTTGTTGAGTTTTATTTATATTAGATTGCCACAATACTGACACATTCTTTATATGATCAGGTAAGTGAGTAGGTATTTCTTGATTGTACCAAGTACCAATAACTCCTTTAGGTGCAACAATTAAAGCACCATTTATAGCGCCTTTATCATATAACATAGCCATGTTATCAATAAGCACTTTAGTTTTACCTGTACCCATTTCCATAAAGTAAGCATAGCTTTCTTTATTCCACGATTTTTCTAACGCAGTTAACTGATGCGCATACGGTTTAGTTTTAAACTTGTAGTTCATAATTATTATATCTTCTTTCTATTGACATACTATATAATAAAGCTTATATGTTTGTCAATGCCAGAAAGTATAAATTACTCAGAAATAAAAAAAGATAGGGAGCCTATCGTACATGTGTTGCAAGAGATTGCAGGCACTAGAGATGGTCGTCCAAAAATAAATATTATGGGTGCAACGGGTTATGGTAGAATAAAATTTCTACTAGACGAAAGAGCACAAATGATTTTTTCACCTGGACCATTAATCTTAAAGTTAAAAAGATTATTGAAAGACTTCCGACAAGATGATTATTTATTACTAACTGGCGATCCTGCTTTAATAGGTGTTGCCTGCTGTATAGTTTCAGACTTGACAAATGGTAAATTTAATTTATTAAAATGGGACAAACAAGAAAGAAGATACTATCCAATTGAGATAGACATTTATAATAAAGGAGAAATACATGAGTCAAATCAACTTTGAAAAAGATAAAGAAGATCTGTTAAATAAAACAGATAACATTCAGTCTTTAGCAGATCAGGTTCAAACACTAGAATCTTTAGATGCTGATATAAAAGAAACTGAAAATAAACTAAAAGAAAAGAAAAAAGAATTAGAAAGATTGTCAGGTGAAGTAATCCCTACAATGCTTTCTGAAATGGGTTTATCAGAATTAAGACTTCAAGATGGGTCATCCATCAAAGTCTCAACGTCGTATAGAGCACACATCAGTGTGGCTAATAAGGAAGCGGCGTTTAACTGGCTTCGTAAAAATGGACTAGGGGATATAATCAAAAACGAGATATCCGTATCCTTTGGTCGCAACGAAGATAACAAGGCGGCTGATTATGCCGAACTTGCGAAAGGTCAAGGGTTCCAACCGACACAAAAGTTGAAGGTTGAACCCATGACTTTGAAAGCGTTAGTCCGTGAACGTATCGAGGCAGGTAAAGAAATGCCAACGGAAATTTTCGGTGTATTCACTGAGAATAAGACAACAATAAAAAGGAAACAATAACCATGAGTCAAGTACAAAAAAAAGAAAATGCAGGTGCATTAGCTACAAACTTATTTGAAGCAGATGCAAATGCTGGCTCTCAAAACATGGCGCAAGAAGATCTTGCATTACCATTTTTGAAAGTCTTAGGACAACTATCTCCTGAAGTAAACAAAAGGGATGGGAAGCATGTCGAAGGTGCAGAACCAGGCATGATTCTCAACACTGTCACAAATGAAATTTTTGATGGTGATAAGGGGATAGATGTTTTGCCAGTATACTACAAAAGACAACTTGTAGAATGGCAAGACAGAGGTGAGAGCAAAGGAGCTCCTGTAGCAATACATGAAGCTAGTAGTGATATTATGAGTAAGACTACAAGAGATAAGTCTTACAAAGATAGATTATCAAATGGTAATTATATCGAGAACACTGCGAATCACTTTGTTATTTTGCTAAGTAAAAGCCCAACAACAGCTTTGATTTCTATGAAAGCTACTCAATTAAAAGTGAGTAGAAAATGGAACTCAATGATGATGGGTTTGAAAATGCAAGGTAAGAACGGTTTATTCACACCGCCAACATATAGCCACATTTATAAACTAAAAACAGTTCAGATGTCTAACGACAAAGGAACTTGGTTTGGTTGGGATGTGTCCACAGTTGGACCAGTTCAAGATAAAGGAGTTTATGAGATAGCGAAAAATTTTGCAGCTAGCGTAAGCAAAGGCGAAGTTCAAGCTAAACCAGAAACTGAAGAATCACCTAAAGCTAGGAAAATAAATTTATAGTTTCCTGCGGGAATAACTGAGGCGGTGATGGGAGACTGGATCCGCCTCGCTTTATTTATATGAACAAAGTGAATGACAACGCGCCAAAGACGTATGAAGATTGGTTAGATACTGATCATATTATTATACCATGTGAGAACAAACGATCCGTGGTTAAAAAATGGTCAGACATCAATTTTAAAATTACGAAAGAAGAATGGAGATCAGAACACGTAAACAAACAAATGGGTTTACGTTTAGACAAATACATTGATTTAGATATTGATAATGACTTTGTAAAATATTTTACAGATTATTATATTAAGAAATGTGGCGCTATATTTGGAAGAAAGAACAGTCCAACAAATCATTATTTATGGGCTGGCACAGCTAAACCTAAAAAATTTATATTACCAAAAGATTTACAAAAAATTTATGAAAAATATGCTCACGGGGCTACGCTTTGCGAGATAAGACATGACATTCAACAATATACTTTAGTACCGGAAACAAAATACCATACAACAAACGAACCAATTGAATGGGAACATTTTGAAGGTATCCATGAATATACTGGTGACTTACAAATGGATGTAGGTAAGTTAGCTTTATCTACAGCACTATGTATCATTTATCCTGATAAAGGAGATAGAGATAATTTCTGTACAGCAATAGCAGGAGTTTTACTAAACCATACAAAATGGAAACCTGAAGACATCGATGATTTTATTTATCGTATTGCTGTAATAGCAAAAGATCACGACCCAGATAAAAGAAATAACAAAGGTACATCACACGCTAAAGCACAGAGAAAATTAGGAATGCCAACGATTGCACAATCTGTTGGAGATAATTGTAGTGTATCGGCTATTCAAACTTTATTCAGTTGGGTAGGTATTACGAACGAAGCAGTTGAAGGTCAAGCTGCAATAGGAGACATCATAGAATATGGACAGAATAGATATCTTGTAAAAGTAAATGCGGTTGTTAATGATAAACCAAAGCAAGTTCAAATCATAGTATCGGGTCCAACACTTATGAAACAACATTTGTTTTACGATGAAGTTATTAGTCAAGCTTCTGTATGGGTTCCTAAAATGAAACCCGTTGAATTTGAAAAGATAATGCGAGCAAAATATGAAGCAAGAAGTAGATCTGAAAATTATGTTGAAGAAGCAAATGAGAACTTAAGATTTAAAAAATATTTCAAGTCTTATATTAGAAAAGAAAAAGCTTACACAGATAAGAAAGAATTATACAATCATAAACTTCCTTATTTTGATTTGGGTAGAAGCTCAATACAATTTAATCTAGATATGTTTGAAGATTATTTAGAAAGTCAAAAGATAAATATGAAACGAGTAGATCTTGTTATGAAAATTCAAATGATTTTAGAAGGTAAGAAGATACACGGTAAAGATCCAAACAATAAATCTTTTGTATATTGGAAGATAGATAAACCAGATATTGACAAGGAAGATATTCTTGTTGAAGGAGAAGTTGTAGAGGAAGTACAGCAAATAGATTATGAAGCCTAAA
>Ga0208643_1001993_pt1 | contig 10526 bp, 12 predicted proteins | sample VirMetDEL_Nov_12_FD_184516 | JGI IMG/M metagenome (GOLD analysis project Ga0208643, IMG submission 184516) | Aqueous microbial communities from the Delaware River and Bay under freshwater to marine salinity gradient to study organic matter... | ecosystem: Environmental > Aquatic > Marine >... | reverse complement strand
AAGATAACTTGTATGAAACGCCCGAGATCGTGGCGTAATATAAATTATATATATAAATTAAAATAGTCTGTATGGCTAAATCGCCCCTTAGTAGATTTATTTTTACTAAGGGGTTACTCATTTCCATTAAATAATGGTTGACAACCTCTTGTGTTTAGTATATAAATATAGAGTAACGCTGAAGCAATTTGACGACTGAGCTGGACCCGGGTGCGAATCCCGGCAGCTCCACCATAAACACATTTGATGAGTGTGTTTATGTCGGGGCTGACAAGGATCGACAGGCAGGATAGAAGAGTGGAGTTACCGGGATGTAAGCGCCGTACCGCGAACACAATTTCTAAATGCAAACGCAAATAGAGCGCCAGCAATGGCATTAGCGGCTTAATTTAATTAAGTACGTGGGGGTTTTGTAACTTGAACCTAGCAACAGAATCAAGTTGCAACAATCACCAGAATAGAGTTATTAATATGATTAAACAATATATAAGAAGTTTCAAGGACTTTCCCGTTGATGGAGTTGACTTCAAGGATACCGCTAGCTTATGCGCAAGCGCAGAAGGTTTCGAAATGACCAATCGCTATCTTTATCTCAAACTATTAAAATATATGCCATGTGATAAGATTATCGGTATCGACGCAAGAGGGTTTCCATTTGCTGCGGTATTTGCCCATCGTACAAGGCATCCATTAATTCTAGCCAGAAAAGCAGGTAAATTACCTGGTCCGACTGTTGGCAAGGAGTTTGAACTAGAATACGGCACAGCATCATTAGAGATACAGGCTGATGTTATTACACGAGGCGACCGAGTTATAATCTTTGATGATTTAATGGCAACAGGCGGAACAATGAATGCCGCGATAGATATTGTAGAACAAATGAACGCAGAGATTATTGCTGTTGCGTGTGTGATGGATCTGACATTCTTGCCAGGCTCACAAACTATCAGAGATCGCAATATACCATTCTACGCTCCTGTGGAGTATTAAATGAACTGGCTACAAATAGACGATATAATTTATCGAATGATGGCACGACATGATAGTATCAATGATGTGCTCAAAGAGGCTATGATCACATTCAAATGGAATCTAAGTCAAGCAGAGGCAGCAGTGTCGCCTATAAATTCCAGACATCCTACATTATTAAACAGTGATGCGAAACCGCCAACTGTTAAGAAGAAGCCAACTAAAGCCAAGGCACCTAAGAAGCCAGTTAAAGATAAAGTCGAGACTAAGGCTAAAGCCAAGGCACCTAAGAAGTCAGTTAAAGATAAAGTCGAGACTAAGGCTAAAGCCAAGGCACCGCCAGTTAAGGCTAAGGCTAAGGCACCTGTTAAAACTGTAGAAGCGAAGCCAACTAAAGCAAAGCCAAAAGTCAAGGCACCAGCCAAGAAGCCTAAACCTAAATCAAAATAAAACTTGACAACACTGAATAACTATAGTATATTGGTATTAACAAGGAGACACATTTTGACAAAATCACTCGACGATTCGTTATTTGACACAGATAAATCATTAGAAGAATCACCAGAAGTAGAATGGCGAGGCATGCCAGAATTTAATCAGCCAGACAACGCAGCGTTTCGCCAGATTATCATATCCTTCGATGACCAGGCAGGCATTGACCAGTTCGAGGCACTTCTTGGAGCAAACATTACAGCGAAGACGAAATCACTATGGTTTCCACATCGTGACAAAAACAATGTAGTAGATTTGTTTTACTTTGATGCGGATGACACTGATGAGTAATCCACAGTTTCCGCTGTATATTCCAACCAAGAAACGAGCCGAGAGCAGATTTACAAGCCGTGCTTTAGACTTTATGCGAGTGTCACATTATCTTGTGGTAGAAGATACCGACTATGATGATTACGCACGTTCTATTCATGATTGGGAAACGGAGACTGGACTAAAATCTAGTGCGAAAATAATCGTACTTGACCAGCAATACAAGCGTGATTATGAATTGCTAGATGGCCTAGGATTAACTCGCAGTACTGGACCTGGACCTGCTAGGAACTTTGCTTGGGATCATTCTATCTCTAATGGACATTCTTGGCACTGGGTCATGGATGATAATATTAAAAACTTTCTACGATTGAATAACAACCTCAAAATCAAAATGGCTGACGGCACTTGCTTTCGTGTGATGGAAGATTTTGTATTACGCTATTCAAATGTAACTATGGCTGGACCAAATTATCGGTCATTCGCATCACAGAACGCAGCAATGCCGCCTTATGTAAAGAACACTCGGATTTATAGTTGTAATCTTATTAAGAATTCAACACCATTTAGATGGAGAGGCAGATACAACGAAGACACTATTCTGAGTCTGGACATGCTAACTGCTGGACTATGTACTGTACAGTTCAACGCATTCTTACAGGACAAGATGCGGACTCAACTACTTGGCGGAGGCAACTCAGCAGAATTTTACTTCGATGAAGGCACAGCACCTAAATCTAGAATGTTGAAAGATGTATATCCAGAATATACTGATTTAGTATGGAAGTTTGGGCGTGAGCATCATCACGTAAACTATATACCGTTTAAGCGTAATCTATTAAAAAGAATTGATGGATATAAAGTTGATAACAAAATTAATAATTACGGCATGAAACTCGACACAATATCACCAGACACGCCTGGTAGAATTTAAACAATAAGGAAAATAAATGACAAAAGATGACGACGAAATTGGTAAACTAGAAGTATCATTGCGTGTACTAGGCAATGAGATAGTAGGACTAAAAATGACAGTAGATGATTTCAAAATTAAATGGCTGGTATACGGAGTAATAACTATTGTTGCTCTTGGCTGGACGGCAAGTAAGTTCGGACCTACACTATTAAATATGGTATCATAATAAAATCATAACACAGAACGACCCTGGTGTTGTAAATTAACAACAGCAGATATTATAATCAACCCTCACTAGGAAATATACACGGAACGTATATTTTTTAGTATAACTATTAAGACATGTATATGGCATGTAAAAAGGAAAATCAAAAAAATGAACAATAAATTTATCTCAGCACTTGCTGTTATTCTTACGGCTGGCGCAGCGAATGCAGCAGACGTAACAGGCGAAATCGAAATCGTTACTAATGACGCGGGCGAAGTAGTCAACGAAATTACACTAGACTTTACTGCTGATGGCGGCATTGCTACTGCTGGTATCAAAATGGACGAAACTGGTATTACTGGTTACAACCTAGGTACTACTGTAAGTGGAGTTACTCTAAGCTATGGTGACCAAGATGACATCATGACTTCGGGTGGACTACGAGTAGTTGGCGGCGGCACTCTTGCTGATCCAACAAGCGCAGATACTAGCCTGATCGTTGGTGTAGACAGCGCACAGATTCTAGTTGGCTTTAGTGATGGTATCGCAGATATTAACAATCTTCAGCTTGGCTACACGATTGGCGGACTTGGCGCAACCGTGGACTATAACGTAGATAGCACAGATATCACAGTAGTTGGTTCAGCTGGCTATGAAGTTGCTGGTATTGTCGGCAACGCACTTGTTAGCTTTGACGACAGTGACAATAACGTAGCTTATGAAGTAAGTGCCGCAGTATATGGCTTTACTACATACGTTAACGGCGACCAAGATGATCTAATGCAGAACATCGGCGCTGGTTGGGAAGATGAGATCGGTGACCTCACACTATTTGCCGAAGCAGAATACAATATTGACTCTGGCGATGTTAGCCCAGCAGTTGGAATCAGCTTCGCATTCTAAACTAATGTCTACAGCACAGGGATAGACTATACGTCATCCGAACTAAGGAGATTCTTTTTTAAAAAAGAGTCTCCTTTTTTGTATTTAATGATTGACATCCAAGGCGCCTTGGTGTATATTATATGTATAGTAACAGAGAAAAGAGAATCACTATGACTGATATGAAATGGTATAATGTAGCAAACGCTAGCAAGTATGGCATCAATGAAATTCAGTATTTCAAAAACGCAGAAGGTACGGTATTCAAGATTGATACCAACTGGAAGTGGGGAAGTTTAGATGTATCGACTGATAAAGATATCAGCACCTTTGATTTGACCGGCACTCTTGATGTATATCAATCGTTTGACGAAGCATATGTCAATATCGTCCATGATGGCACAGACGAATATACCTTTATTGATAGCAACGGCAACGAAATCGAGCAGACAGAGGCACATGCGGCATTCATTGAAAGTTATCATGAAGATGGAGTTAATTTCCTTTATGACGAGGGCTTTGATGACGATGAAACAGCAGTCATCTTCACTGGTGGCTTTACCTTCGAAGAGGCAACTGATCCTAGTATATTTAATTGATGGAGATGAATGATGAATACATTAGATGACATAATGGTCCAGCAGCTACGTGCTTTGGCAATAGAACATAATATGCCCAGCCTTGAGCTAATAGCTGACCGAATGAAACAGTTGGCTGATTTGGAAAAAAATAAAAAAGATTGTCTCATTTGGTAAATTAAAGCTTGACATCCAAGGCGCCTTGGTGTATTGTATATGTATAGCAACAGAGAAAAGAGAATCACTATGGCATATCATCATAACGTACAACTCGTAAATTTATCTCCTAAGGTTTCTGTTCAGTTAGGATGTTTCACTGAAAAAGAATACGGCAAGCACTTTGAATACAGTGTAAACGACGAATTCTTTAATGTATTTGGAGATCAGCATTATCCACACAAGGTGTGGGTTGGTGATGTAGTAGGGCAGGGTTGGCGCTATGCTATGGTAAAGAAGACAGTAGCGTATGTGGTTGTTGACGAAGACGAGAATGGTCCCGTAGTTGAAAAGTGGAACCTAAAAAAGAATACGAAATATTTGGCTTAATAAAACTTATAAGGAGTATGTAGTATGGAAGATTTAATTCAAGGACTGATAGCGGTAGGTATTGCTATGTGCATTTTTGCAATGGGAATATATCATGGCAGAAAAAATGCGGTAGCAGATTCGCTTGCTACGCTGATTAAAATGAAACTACTTAAAGTAACGGAAGATGGCAGAGTTGTTCGTGGCGATGATTTGGATTTGGAGTAACCACACATGAATTGGAAAGTTGTGACAGAAACTAAAACTAGTTATGTTGAGGCAGATAGCGCCAGTGATGCCCTATCAATGCTATGGCTGTCGCCTGATAATATTATTAGTATCACCGTTGAGCCAGACTCAATCATAGAAAAAACCAAGCGTTTCATTATGACGCTATTTCGAATTAATAAATAGTCATATGATACACGCAACTAAAGAAATTCTCTGGCACCTAAATTGTAACAAATGTGATTTCACTTGGACAATGTCAACCAACGACGACAAACTATGTATTAATCGTGGCGAAAAGTTTTGCCCACAATGCGGTACCAAACAACTAATCAAAGAACGTTAACCCATAACATATAACATATGACATAACATATCCGATAATCCGAATAAATAGCATAACAACGTATGTTAACAATGGAGATTATGAATAAAATGGGAAACAGAAATGATAATAGTACTGCCTATGTACACGTAGACGAACCAAATCTACTAAACTTAGCCAGGGCAATGGACTACAATGCCGATGGCGAGCCAACGATTAGAGTACAACTAGGAACAGACCAAATTTCAATTACTGGACCGGTTACCGTAACTAATGAAGTAGAAATTACAAATGATGACGGTGCTCCAGTACCAGTTAGCGGAACTGTTGCCCTGGATGTCGCGTCCCTTGCTGCACTTGAAAATATTTCAATTGATAACTTTCCTGTTATTCAAACAGTTGATGGAACTGTTGCGTTAGATACCGCGTCCCTTGCTGCACTTGAAAATATTTCAATTGATAACTTTCCTGTTATTCAAACAGTTGATGGAACTGTTGCCCTAGATACCGCGTCCCTTGCTGCTCTTGAAAATATTTCAATTGATAACTTTCCTGTTATTCAAACAGTAGATGGAACTGTTGCCCTGGATGCCGCGTCTCTTGCTGCTCTTGAAAATATTACAGTGGCCACAATACTAGATGATGTTAATGTAACACAGGGTACTACTCCATGGACAGTAGATGGAACTGTTGCCCTAGATACCGCGTCCCTTGCTGCACTTGAAAATATTACAGTGGCCACAATACTAGATGATGTTAATGTAACACAGGGTACTACTCCATGGACAGTAGATGGAACAGTCAATATAGGCACAATGCCAAATGTAACTATCAATGATCCAATTGATGTCAACGCTACTATTGTTTCTTCTGCAGCCGGGTCAAATAAACCATTCTATCTAGAAGTAGCACAGGACCTGGTGCCTGGGTATTCTTCTAATCATAAATTCGGCGCTGTTCCAAGCATGTCTAATAATACAATCGGCAGTATTTGGGATATTGATGACACGCTATATCCATTCGACGCATTGGGTGTCGCTGGCAGCATAGTCAATGTTGAACGTAACAGCCCCGCGGACGCAGGCAGCGTGATTAGAGTACAGGGACTGGATGTAAACTATGACTTCATCGAAGAGGATTTCACTCTCACGGCAGCCGAGACATTAGGCACGGCAGTGTTTCGTCGAATAAACCGAGCGTTTATTGTCACCGATGGCGGCACTAATATTGGGGATATCGATATTGAAGTAGGCGGACCTGGTGGAGCAACCGTTGCTCGTATTACCGCGGGTGCTGGTCAGACACTTATGGCAGTATATACTGTCCCGGCGAATGTCACTGCTTATGTTCTTAATGTTGGCGCCACTGCTTCAGATGATGCGGACGCTACGATTTCTCTATTGCGCCGCGAAGTCACAAGTGACGTTTTCAGAATCGCGACAACATTCGAACTACAACAACGCGGTGGTGGGTTCACACAAGAATTCCAAATTCCGATTAAGTTACTTGAGAAAACGGATATTGACCTAAGAGTCATATCTCGTGCTTCAGGCAAACGCTTTACTAGCACCTTTGATATTCTTTTAGTAGGCAATTAATACAATTATCAGATAGCATGTATAATGTGCTATCTGATCAACCGCCGCATAATTCCAATATTTTCTAGACCGATCCGTGACGTTATTCTTTATCTGAATACGATGCTTGACATGATCTATGACGAAATGTAACACAAAATCCAGTAGCGCCAGCGCAATTGCATCGCGCATACCTACTACAAGTAGTGCTATAAAAAATGTCAGCACTGCATGATCTAAACAATGTATCCAAAGTCTTGATGTCCATAGGTTAATTTTAGAACCTCTGGTCAATCTTGCCTGTAACGCTAGATCAGCGATTGCGTGTTTTACCAGTAGTAGAAAAAAGAATATTAAGCTAGTCATTGATATCTCCGAGCATTACTGAATATTTATATTATCGGCATAAACACAAAATAGTTTTCACTAAAAGTATAAATATGTTTAACCAAGGGATATAACATATGGCAAGCAAGGGTAATAAATTAGCATCACTAGTGAGTGGAGCAACTTCTAACATTTCGGTAGATGACAACGGTTTCTTAAATTTAGCAGGAAACACTCTCGTATTGAATGATCTTGATTCAGGATTTAATAATACAATCACCGGCGCAGATACTACAACGGCTAATAGATCGTTCGCATTGCCCGACGAAGATGGTATTATCGCCTTAACAAGCGACATCACCAGCGCCATTACCAACGCCGCTCTTATTATTCAAGAAGATGGCGTATCTCTTGCTACCACTGCTACTACGCTTAATTTCGCAGGATCAGCCATTACTGCTAGTGGTGCGGGAGCAGTAAAAACAATTACTGTAGATATACCTGACACCAATCTCGGCAATATTGCTAATACCACATCTCTCACAATTACAAGTTCAACCGGTACAAGCACGTTGCTGCCGGCGGCTACCGCATCATCTTGGGGTGTTATGACAGATGAGATGTTTAGCGCAATCGCGGCGAATACTCTTAAAGAAACAAATGTATCAACAAATCTTGCTTATACGACAGCCGCCTCAGACGGCACAGTTACATCATCAGATGGAACAGATGCTACTATTCCCGCAGCAACTACATCACTCGCTGGCTTACTTACTGGTACTGATAAAACAAAACTAGATAGTATTGATGCTAGTGCCGAAGTAAATGTTGATACTAACCTAGGCAATATTGCTAATACCACATCTCTCACAATTACAAGTTCAACCGGTACAAGCACATTGTTGCCGGCGGCTACCGCATCAACTTGGGGTGTTATGACAGATGAGATGTTTGCCGCGATTGCGCTAAACACAGCCAAGATAACAAACGTAACAACCGACCTAACAATGACCGCTGCTCCTACTACTATTACTATCGAAAGTTCAGATGGCACAAATGCGATAATCTCTGCTGCTGACACCACCAATGCGGGTGTTATGACTAAGGCTATATTCGACGAGCACGTACTTAATAACGCAAAAGAAACAAACGTATCAACCAATCTTGGCTACACAACAGCACCGGCGACTGGAATAGTCACTTCCTCTGATGGAACAAATGCTACTATTCCTGCTGCGACCACATCACTCGCTGGTCTATTAACTGGCGCTGACAAAGCACGCCTTGATGCCATCGAAGATGCGGCAGACGTAACAGACGCCGCCAATGTAGCAGCAGCCGGCGCTGTTATGGAAAGCGATACAACGACCGCACTGATGAGCTTTGTTATTGACGAAGACACGATGATATCTGACTCGGACACGAAAATACCTACACAACAATCAGTAAAAGCGTATGTAGATGGCAGAGTGACATCAAGTGTTGAGTATAAAGGCAGCTATAACGCCGCTACAAATACGCCTGACCTCGAGACTGGCACAGGCGTAACGATTGGCGATATGTATACTGTCACTGTAGCAGGAACATTCTTCTCTGGACCTGACCTAGAAGTAGGAGATGTTCTTATCTCCGAGGCAAATGGCCCATCCACAGCCGCCGAATGGACAGTTGTTAATAAGGACTTGAATGCTGCTTCTATCAAGGTATCATATGAATCAAATGCTGACACAAACGCATATGATGACGCTGCCGTAACTAAACTAGGCAACATTGAAGTCGGCGCGCAAGTAAATGTCGATACTAATCTAGGCAATACCCCTGCTCCTACATCAGTAGAGATCACGAGTTCAACTGGCACAAACACAACACTATTAGCAGCAGGCGAGACTAACGCCGGTGTTATGACGACTACAATGTACGACGAGCACGTACTTAATAACGCCAAAGTATCTGATATCAATCATAATGTATCAACCGATCTTGCTTATACAACTGCAGCATCAACCGGCATAGTTACATCATCGGATGGAACAGATGCTACTATTCCAGCAGCTACTACATCACTCGCTGGTCTATTAACTGGCACTGATAAAACAAAACTAGATAGTATTGATACTAATGCCGAAGTAAATGTCGATACCAATCTTAGTAATACAGCAACGGACACTTCTCTCACAATCGCAAGTTCAACAGGTACAAACACCGCATTGCCTGCTGCTACTACGAGTGCCTGGGGTGTTATGACAGATGAGATGTTCGATGAACTCGCAGCAAATACTCTTAAAGAAACAAACGTATCTACTGACCTATCAACAGCCGCTGCGCCTACTACTATTACTATTGAAAGTTCGGATGGCACCAATGCGATTATTGCTGCTGCTGACACCACCAATGCGGGTGTTATGACTAAGGCTATATTCGACGAACACGAACTCAACAACGCCAAAGAAACAAATGTATCAACAAATCTTGCTTATACAACCGCGGCAGACAAAGGAACTATCACTTCAGACGGAACAGATGCTATAATACCAGCAGCTACTACATCACTCGCTGGTCTATTAACTGCCGCTGACAAAACACGCCTTGATGCCATCGAAGATGCGGCAGACGTAACAGACGCCACAAATGTAGCAGCCGCAGGCGCTGTTATGGAAGGTGACACGACAACCGCACTGATGAGCTTTGTTATTGACGAAGACACCATGGTATCTGATTTGGACACGAAAATACCCACACAGCAATCAGTAAAAGCATATGTGGACGGCAGAGTAGCATCAAGTGTTGAGTATAAGGGCGGCTATAATGCCACCACAAATACGCCTGACCTCGAAACCGGCACAGGCATAACGATTGGTGATATGTATACTGTCACAGCAGCCGGCACATTCTATGTTGGAGGACCAGAGCTAGAAGTAGGAGATGTTCTTATCTCCGAGGCAAATGACCCAACGACAGTAGCAGAATGGACAGTTGTTAATAAGGACTTGAATGCTGCTTCTATCAAGGTATCATATGAATCAAATGCTGACACAAATGCGTATGACGATGCTGCTGTGGCTAAGCTTGGCGGTATTGCCGCGGGCGCACAAGTAAATGTTGATACTGATCTTAGTAATACAGCAACAGACACCTCTCTGACAGTAGAAAGTTCAACTGGCAACAACACATCTTTGCCTGCCGTTACTACATCAACTTGGGGTGTTATGACAGATGAGATATTTAACGA
>Ga0208643_1001991_pt1 | contig 10537 bp, 21 predicted proteins | sample VirMetDEL_Nov_12_FD_184516 | JGI IMG/M metagenome (GOLD analysis project Ga0208643, IMG submission 184516) | Aqueous microbial communities from the Delaware River and Bay under freshwater to marine salinity gradient to study organic matter... | ecosystem: Environmental > Aquatic > Marine >... | reverse complement strand
AAACAGAACATAACCTCTTCTTTTTGCATGGCTACTTTCTCCCCTTAATCCAATTTAATGGTACAGATGTACCAAAAGCAAACTTAATATTATGGTCGTTACACCAATCTGAATACTTCTTTCTTTTCTTTTTAGTACACCATTGATCTCTCATAAACAACATACGAATATCTTGCTTTGGGTTTGCTTCCTTTACAGCTAACATCTTAGTTCTGTCTGAACTTACAAACCTTCCTTTAGCTTCTACCACTAATGAACCTATTATAAAGTCAGGTATATAAGTCTTACTAACAAACACTATACCAGACGCACATAAACTACACTTTCCTTTTTTACTGATAAAGTAAGGTAACTTAATAGTTTCATAATCAAACTTAATGTTTCTATCTGTCAGGTCTTTAGCTATATTAGCTTCGTATTTACTTCTGTATTTGTTCATAGCTGAAGTCCATTGGCATTTGTTTATCTCTTTGTAATATCCACAAGAGCTGACTGTTTTGAACACACCTGTTACGACCTTCCTCATATCCAAATTCTTTTATGTAAAGATCAATAATCATATTGTCCCAATCTTTTCTTGCAGTGTCTTTTAATAACTTACTTGCCTTAACTTTACCAAGACCTCTAATACCTAGAATGTTATCCGAGGTATCACCAGTTATCATTTGCTGATAAAAGAACCTAGTACCTTCTTCTTTAGTTACATTTGTAAAATCTTTTTTTACAAAATTATAATGCTTTCCTTCGCACATCAACAAGTCTTTATCTATACTAGCAATTATTGTATAGGGGTTTTGACTTAAGCCCAGTGCATCATCAGCTTCTATATCTTGAACAACCTTAGCTTTGTAAGTGTTGATTAAGTAATCTCTTATTGCTTTGATGTGTACTGGTTTAGGTTTATCCTTCCTATTAGCTTTGTAATCGTCCCTAACTTTATTTCTGAATGTTGTCTTAGGTGTGAGATAGATATTGTATTCCGTACAACCTGAGTCCTCTATGATTTGATTAACGTACAGTTTAGTAGAGTGTAGTGCATGAGGTAAGGGGTCAGCTTCAACTAACCCCGTTTCCTTATCCGTACTTTGACTAGCGAAACCCACTCTGTAGCAAATTATATCGCCATCAATTAAAAGCCTCATACTAAAAGGGTACATCATTATCAAAGTTAACTTCATCTTCAGCTACAACTGGATCATGAGTTTCAGTTGGTTTAGTTTGTGTCGCCAACCTATTACCATGCTTCCATCTAGCCAATCCAAACAAAGATTTAATAGCAGGGCTATCTGCATCTTCAGCATCACCAACACACTGGTTAGTAATTGTACTTTCATCTACACTATCTCTATACTTACTAGGTATGGAGGTAACACCTGTAACAGTATCATAAACATTGCCATTTTTTTCCTCATTCTTAATGATTATGTTTACTGGTTCTTTTAGTACTGACTCCCAATCAGCAGTTGTATCCTCTTCAGCAGTAGGTACGAAGGCTTTGTACATAGCATACTCAGTAGATAATCCTGACATCTTACCGAATACATTAAAGCCTTTATGCCAAATGGTTCTAGGTCTAACGACACCATCAATCTTTACAGTTGAACCTAATACTTCAAAGCACAAAGATATTTGTTTACAAGGTGGCTTAACCTCACCTTTGTACTCACGCTTCTGTAAACCTAAGCCAGCTACATAGGCTAATCTAGCTTCATGTTCACCTTCTTTTAAGTTAGTATATTCCATTACCATATTACTTCTCCGTTTAGTTTAAGTTTAATGTATCTTACTATAATCACTTCCAAATTGCATATCAATTTCTAAATCTCTATTTAATTTTAGCATACTATTTACCTTTTGTACAGCTTTTTCTAACAATTCTTTAACATTTTCTTCTTCCCCCTTTTTAATCTCAAGTATAATTTCATCATGAAAGTTAGCAGTTATCTGTTCACGTTTCTGAAGTATAAACCCCAACCACATATCAAACAAATAAGTACCTGTACCCTGACATAGAGTTGAGAACTTATCTTTGTCACTTCGTAATGAGTACCAAAGTTTAGACACAGGGTTAAACTGCCATGTACTATCTTCAACTACTTTAGTTACCATACTTTCACTGATAGCTTTAACACTCCAGTTACGTTCCCAGTAGGCTTCAGATAATTTTGTAGCTTCAGCTTTGGTAACCCCTAAGTTTTTAGATAACGTCCCCACACCGCAACCATATTGGAGGGCATAATTTGCAGACTTATGTTGATGCCTGATATTGGTTATTCTCTCAAGTTTGTTACCACTCTTGTACTCTTCTACTTCTTGTTGAGTAACAGCTTTAGCAGTTAATGCAAGGTCAAGATGTGGATCAAAGTCTGGTGTACTTAATTCTTTAACATACTCAGGGTCATGCTCCCAAACGAAATGCTGTTTGACTCTGTCCTCTAGAGAACATTGATCCGACCCTAATAACTGATAGCCATTTCTTGCTACTAACAACCCTCTAATTTCTAATCCGTAAGGTTTTCTCGCGGAGGGTAGATTAACACATACAGCGTGCTTGTACCTCAAAGTGTTAGTTAATCCTTGTATAGAAGCCTCTACAAAGCCATTCTGGACGTTCTTTAGTAAGCCCCTTACCAACCCTATACGGTGCTTAACAACTGCCATAGAGTCGAGAACTAGGACTTCTGGGTGTAGCTCGGATAACCTCTTGACTGATTGACACAACTCACCTTCTTTAGTCTTGACTTGAGGTATCTTTCTTTCCTCTCCAAACCCCTCACCTCTTAGATACTTAAAGGTCGTTGGCTTCCAACCCAACTGAAACAACCAATCCTTAATTTGCTTAGAGCTAGAGGGATTAGGCTCGTCCATTCCTACTGTTTCTTCTATTGGTAAATCATATTCAACAGTAAATCCATTGGCTTCTGTTAATACTTTCCAACGCTGACCAGATTGTGATAGGCTTCCGTCCTGTTTAAACGGGAGCTTAGGTCTGTTTCTTTTAGTTGTTTTAGGAACTTTAGGCATGACCCTAGACAATTCATCAATAGCTTCCTTGTCTTTTTGTTCTAGGTCAACCAGTAACTTCTCAGCTTTGTCAACATCTAGTTTCCATTTTGAAACTTCCTGCAACCTAGCAACCTTCATCTTGAAGGATAGGTATTTAACTAAGGGTTGATAGTCACCTTCATAAATCTTACTTAACTTAGACTTCATTGTATCCCACAGCTTAGTATTTATTTTCACATCTTCTTTACATCTGTGAACATACTCTTCCTTTGTTAAGTTATCCCAATCAGTAATAGTAGGTTTAGCAATCCCTAATCTTTCACCCCACTGTTCTAAGCCATGTCTGACCAAGTGCGGATACAAATACCAACTGAGGCTAAGAGTATCTATTAGTTGAGCCTTTATCTTGATGCCTAACAGCCTCTCTAATACTGGAATATCATACCGGACTATGTTATGACCTATTAGAACACTATCACTACTAAGGTTCTCAAAGAAAGTCTTATCTACCTCTTCTCCATTCGCTATAATGCAGTGTATTGTGTCCGGATTAATTCCGTTACACTCTATATCAAAAACTATTTCTTTCATATTACCATTTCCTTTTAATTGTTTCTAAATACTCAGTAGTATCTTGGTTATAAAACATATCTACTGTACCACTAGTACCATGCTCACGATCATATAGGATTTTTACTTGAGAGTGATTAACCTCTTCTGGAGGACACTCTGCTGACCTATTACGCTCCAAGCCCAAGCCTATGTGACTCCACTTCTCGATAGCCCTAGAGCCTGTCATCTGTCCGGAAAGAACTTTACCACCTTCTTCATGGCTCTTACTACCCTTGTTGGGTGGATTAACATGGCTGAAGCATATGATAGTGATAGGGTAAGTGCTTACTAGATCAGCAATATCAGTCATTATCTCATTAAGTTTATCATTAGCTTCTGAACTATTGAACCTAGATATTAGTGCTGTTAGTGGGTCAAGAAAAAACTCACATATACCTAGTTGATAGTGCTGTTCTATCATACAGGTTTTAATATCTTGCCAATCTCTACTGCCTGTCCGATCATACAAGAATAGCTTACCCTTAAACCTATCTAATGTAGACGCTAACAACCTATCGTCATAAGAGTTATCAGGCAACAAGAAGTTTGTACCTGCTAACTTAGAGGCTATTTGTTTAAGAGATTTTATGGGTGCTACTTCTAAATCATAAACACCCACTGGTCTATTATGCTCTATAATTATGTGCTTAACTAGTTGATTTTTAAATTCAGATTTCCCAGCTTTAGCGTAACTGGCTAACACAACTATAGAATTAGGTCTTAGTATGCCATTGTGAGTTATCTTGTCTAGAGTACTCCAACAAGTAGACAACCCTTTCTCTGGTCTTGCTAGTGCTTTGGCAATTAGATCATCATTGACCTCAATAATCTCTCCGCGTCTAATACTAGTAGCATTAAATAGACAGGCTTCATACAACTCTTTGTCCCTGCCCTTCATCACCATTTCATTGGCATCTTTAAGTGGTAGTTTTGCAACCTTACATAATGGCATAACTTTAAGACATTCCTTAACCGCTTGCTTCCCTGCCTCATCATTATCAAAGACTAAGATAACTTCCTTGTACTTAGCCAACAACTCTTGGTTAGATGTAGACAACAAGTCTTTGTTAGCATTGCTTACACCCCTTGTAAGGCTGACTACACTGGGTTTATATTGCTGATACTTGTCTGGGGTTAGCTTCTCTATGGTTTGATGAAGTGCCATTGCATCTAGGCGACCTTCAGTGATAAACAACTTGTTGCCACCATTACAAGTCCAAGAACCCCATAAGTCAAAGGAACCCTTGCGAGAACCTATTGATTGAAACTTTTTATTCTTAGTTTCTTTGCACTCAAAACCTATTAGCTTCCCATCTAATGTGTCAGGACAATACAAGTGAGTTATTGTTTTACCATCTTGTTCAGATAGCCCTGCCCTTACCCTGTATTTCTCTGCTATCTCTTTGGTTATTCCCCTATCTGGGATAGGTAGGATAGGTAATTTTTTAATCTCATCTAGTCCTTTCATTACCTTAGCCTCGTAAGTTGTGTTAATGTTTTGTTTTATTGGTACTACTTTGTCCAAGCCATCATTATTTGGGAAATATGTTTGACAAGCGAAACAGTAACTGTCATCAGGTTTACTAGCATATTTATACACTTGATTAGCATCACTAGAGCCACATTCAGGACAACCAATCTTGTGAGAAGTGATCCCAATATCTCTAATATCTCTATATTTTTCCATATCTGCACCTGTGGTTATCGTTGGTTAAATGGAGTTGCTTACCTTCTATTTGTTTGTAGTCTTTAAAAAATTCTACAAACTCAGGTAGTGATATATTATCTTTAATTACTTTTACATCTTGGTTTAAACTTATTTCTATTAGTTGATATGTTGGTTTATTTCCTTTCTTTATATACCATTCTACCAGAAATGGTTTAGATTTGCAACCTGTAAGTTTTAAAAGTTGCTTAGTAATTACATAAACTAAGCCATGTCTTATGTCTAATTCCTCAGCTATCTCAAAGTAATTTTTGCCTTGAACTGTTAGCTTAAGAACTTCTTTTTGTAATGTGTTCATAATTATTTTACCTTTACGTCAACTAAGAAAATTTCAGACTGCTCTTTTGCACAAGTGTAACCTTCTGCAAAATCCCTGTTACCCTCTAATTCCTCTTTCTGGGGGTCAAAGCTATCTCCATTGACCTCACTCACAAAGCCCTCCATAAACTGCTCAAAATCGTAGTCCTTGTAGCTTATAAAGGCATTCAATATATTATCTTGAGTATCTCTGTCTAAAAATCTAAAGTCTGTGTACTCCATTTGAATATTTTTTATTGGTTGTTGTTCTTCTGTGTATCCACAGTTCATAAAATCTCCACATTTTAAAATACAATATTCATTGTCATTAAAATTACGGAACTCAGTTTTCTTTTGACAGGCTGGACATACCCAACAGTAAGTATAAGTATCACTCATGTTATTGTTTCCTTTTCATTGTTGTTGTTATTATTAGCCAGTAGCTTAATAATTATTATATCAGCAATTCGCTGGCTTAAATGACAAAGCTCTGGGTGGTCTGGATACTCCAGCAGTAATAGTGGAATACCAACCCTAAAACCAGTTCTATTAGGGTCTACATTCATAGCTCTTTAGCCTTTTCAATCGCTTGGTACACATAGTCTAAGGCATCACTATCACCACCTACGCTAAACTTAAACACTTGGTCGTGTCTGGGTATAGCATTAGCTTCATTGAGTAGATAAACGTATGCTCTGATAGGCTCTCCACCATCATAAAACTTAGCTTCATACCACAAACTAGTGTCACCATTCAACACTTCAGGTTTACCAAATGCTTTTTGTAATGTATCAGGTGTAGTAGTTACATAACCTAATTTATTCATAGTAACTCTCCCATAAAATCATCATAGTCAACGTGTAACATTGTCATATAAGCATCTTCTATACTAGCAGAGGGTTGATTAACTAAGACTAATAAGTTGTGACCTGAGTCGTTAATCTCTCCGTCTGAGTGTACTAGAATTTCTATATCAAGGTCTTCAGTACACTTAACTGTTGCCCACTCTGCATTTTCAAAGTCATACATATAAAGAGATACACTATTTTGTATCATCTCATCTCTTGATATTCCAAACACTTCTTCATTCATTGTCATTCTCCTTTAATTATATTTATCTTTCGTTCTATGTAAGCGAGATCCCACCCTTCGCCATAATATTTTTCTTCCATGTCGTCTATATCTTCACCAATTCGTATATATATAGCATCAATATAATCTTCATAGCGTTCAACTTTGTGAAACAACGCCATGTAAGAGTCTGGCTTTTCACCACTGGTGCTTCCATACCACTTTATATCTGGAAAGTGTATCGTTATCCTCCTTTTCTCCTTATCAAGTTTTACATTATTTCCACAGATATCATCTATACCAGAAGATATCTCTGTCCAAGCAAGCTCTGTCTGAAGATTTCCTGCGACTTCTGCTAGAAACATAGCCCACTTTTCTTCAGTCGTTTCTGATAGATTTGGTTTTGTTTGTATTATAATAGCTACTTCATTACTCATCTTCACTCTCCTCAAATTCTTCTGTTAAAAAATCATCAATAAGACTTGCTACATCATTGCTATGAACGTCAACATTAATCTCATTGTCATTTTCATCAAACGCTACTAACTTCCAAGATACAATTTTCATATTACTTCTCCTTTAAATTTTGTCTATGCATAGTATAGCTAATAATAGAAGGCTTATCAAGTAGTGTTTTAATTCTACTTTGAGAGGCTCTTCAGTGAGCCTCATGTGTTTGTAGTCCTTCATTGTTATAAATCTCCTTTAGCTTCGTTATAAGCATCAGTAGCTAGTACTTTAGCTAAGTCAGCATCTACTCCATTATTGATAAAGTGAGTCATGATTTTATAGATTGCAAACTCTCTTTTTATTGCTTCCTTTTCGTCATTTTCTTTGACCCAATCTTTTTCTAATCTCGCTACTTGTAATCTATAATCTAGACATTGGTCTAATAGTTTATTTGCTTCTTTCTTATTCATTTTGTATTACTCCATTTTGTTTAAGTTTTCACTGACCCCTAATAAAGGGGTTTCGGCTGGTTACTATCCAGCACTCGTCAGAGTGAATTTACACTACGTTTGGTTTAATCCTCTCTGCCCTTAGAGTCGGCAATCTCTCCCCCTTTTTTGTAATCTTCCCAAGAGCATTTTATTACTGGCATAGGTGCCAAAGGACTCGGGTAGGTTGCTTTAGGCTCTATTACTTTAATAGATACAAGACTATCAGCTTTATTTATTGTTACAGTTCTCTTTTTCATAATGTTTATTCCCTTTTATTAAATTGGTTATCACTTACCCCTTGCGGGGTTTCACTAGGTCACCAACCCAGATCATCAGAGTGAAGTTACACTACTTTTCAATCCCATTGTTCGTTCTGATACTCGTCCTCATCATTCCACTCAGAACGCTCAGCAATGATGTTATCTTTAGTTCTAGCTCTATATGCTTCAGCAAAGCCAATTATTGACCCATAGTTACCTTCCAACCACTCCATCTTAGCTTCTTCGTAGTCACTCATAATATTACCCCTTTTTAAGTTATCACTGACCCTCTTGCGAGGGTTTCGGCTAGTCACTAACTAGCTCTCATCAGAGTGAATTATTAGATTTAAAAACGATCATCAAAATCCTCATTTTTTACAATCAAACAACAAGGACAAAAAGTTTTTTCATCATTGGTAACAATCTTTCTACATTTATAATTATCAATATAACCGAGCCTCCAGTAGTCTGTAAATACCTCGTCAATAACTTTATTAATTTTATAATTTAAATCTGATCCAGTGTGTGTTATTCCTTTAGTTACCATTAAGACTCCTCCCCAGTGCTGTTAGTTTCTATTTGAACCAGTACCCTGTTAATACAATCTATATCTCCAGTACTAGCCCCAATATCGTCCAGTATATCCATTAAGTTTAACTCTTCCATTCTTATATCTCCTCATATTTTATATTTGAGAACTCAATCTCTCTTAAGTCTGCTAACTCATCTTCACTAATTGAATAGGGCGAGTGTTCTACTTGCCAGCTTACAGCGTTTTCTACTTGCTGGTCAATCCAATCCTCTGCCTCATAACTACAATCAAATACTTTAACAGTCGGGTTAGTATCTAAGCTATCTACTGCGTAAGTTACTTTATAATTTTTCATTTTATATATCCCTTTTATTAAATTGGTTATCACTTACCCCTTGCGGGGTTTCACTAGGTCACCAACCCAGATCGTCAGAGTGAATTATTAAATATTGTAGTATGTACCAAAGGCTATCAACATTCCTTGTAATACTCGTTTAAACTCTCTAGGAGGTAATCTGCGTACTATTGTTTTGCTATCATTATTATTATTTAAACTCCAACCACCATAACAAGGAGCATTATTTATACTATACATAGTAGTTTCGTGCGGGTGATTACCTTTTAGTATATTTTCATTTAACATATCAGTTAATTCTTGTAATTCTTTTTTGGTCACTCTATTCATTTTATATATCCCTTTTAAGTTAGTTTAAATTTAAAAATTTCTTTCCATGTATTTTTTCATTTCTTTTGGTGTTACTCTGTCAATTAAAAGATTTTGTATATCGTAGTCCTCTAGTGCTACTTCTACATCAATTAATAGCTCTCCGCATATCGCTTCAAATTCTAATTTTGTCATAATATATACCTTTTTAGTTGTGGGGCATCTCTGCCCCGTTTTGATTTATGCTTCTTTTTCGTAATCTTTAAGCCATTGTCTGGCGATTTCGTTGTCTGTCATATCGTAAATGATTTCATCTGGCTCTTGGTCGTACTCATGAACATATGCAAAGCTGGTGTACTCTATATCACCTTGTACGCTCTTTCTTGGTACTAAATCAATATAGCCTATTTCTCCAGCTTCTACTGCTTCTTTAGCTTTTTTGTATGTTTTATATATACCTTCGTATTCTCCTTCTATATATACTGCAATCGCGTAATCTCTTGCAATACCCCATTTTATCAAATGTAAATGTGCTTTTTTCATAGGTAAACCCCCTTTATTAATGTCTAAATATTAAACCACAGTTTTATATAATATGTCAAACAATAACCACAGTTTATTATAAATAAATGTAATTAAATTATGACTGAAAGGGGCAGATAGGTCACCTAAATATATTGATATAATGTTGACTGTATGCTAGAGAATACTTAAAGGTTTACTGGTTTATATGCTCAATAATTTATGGGGGATAAATTAGGGTTATGCCTACCACCAGCATACACCTACATTAACATCTAAATTTACTTGGGCGTATGCTATTGATAATGCTTATCATTCGCATTTGGTATGTCAAATAGATATAGCTCTGCTATATTCAAATGATAATGATAATAATTCTCATTCGCATTCAAGGGGGTGGGGGGGAGTGGCAGGCACACGCTATGTATATGTACCCACCCAGATACAAAAAAGTGAGATTTGAAAGATGCCCCCCAAATTATTTTAACATAAAGGGCAAAAAAGACTTGACTTTTATTAAAAAGTATGATATAATCAAGACCTTCTTAAACAGATTGTAAGTAAGTAGAAGAAGTAGTAGTATATTACTTACGAATATTAAGAAGCACATTTCTTAGTATGATAATAAGGGCGACCTGTGCTTTTTATTCGGAGAATAAATGCTTAACTTAATTACACCACTTGTTGGATTAGCTTCTACTTTTGTCAAAGGAAAGGTAGAACAGTCTAAAGCTAAACAAGAAGCCAAACTGGTTGAAGTGAAAGCTGATGCTGAAATTAAAAGAAAAGTAGCTAATGGTGAAATGGAGTGGAATAACACTATGGCTAAAGCCTCAGCTTCTTCGTGGAAAGACGAGTGGTTGACTATCCTAGTATCTATACCACTTATCCTAGCTTTTACAGGTA
>Ga0208643_1001989_pt1 | contig 10543 bp, 16 predicted proteins | sample VirMetDEL_Nov_12_FD_184516 | JGI IMG/M metagenome (GOLD analysis project Ga0208643, IMG submission 184516) | Aqueous microbial communities from the Delaware River and Bay under freshwater to marine salinity gradient to study organic matter... | ecosystem: Environmental > Aquatic > Marine >... | reverse complement strand
CAGAGATTTTAACATCACCACTCTCTAGTTTGCGGATTAGAGAAGTGAGTGCTAGTTCAGCGGGGTGATTCATTAGCCTACCTCAACAATGTCATCAACTAGCTCAGCAGCATCCTCATCATAGTCTTCTGCTTCATCTGCTGCATTAGCTTCAGACCACTTCTGCGAAACGTAGTCGTTATGACGGGCTACATACTCTACAAAAGCCCCGAAAGTAGCCTCTACTTCTGGATCAATAGGCAGCACCTCATCCGCTAGTGGAGTAGGCAGGGCAAAGTAAAACACATCTCCGTTGTTCATAGCTTGCTCTTGAACAGTTACATTGAAGCTGTGTTCTAGAGGGAGATGCTGCTTACGCACTGCATCTTCAAAGGGCGCTTGCATAGCTTTGAATGTATCTCGTGCTGTAATGTCAAACGAGAAAGGCAAATCAATGATATCTTCAACTTCTTTGCCAGCATCTGTAATAACATTACGCATAGAGACAGTGCCCAACACAGTACGCACTCGCCGTACTGCTTTGTAGATTTCTCGGATGTCAGCAGGCAGAGCGTTCCAGTCTTCAATGTAGCCTGAAGGCCGCCCACAGTTGAAACCACCGTCAGTGTCTTTCAAGTCACCCTTAAGATTAAGAGCCATAAAAGTCTTAATCATTCTACCTCCAGCACTCGTAGGGGGGACGTACCGCTGATAGGAAAGCCGCTGCATGTATGGGCGGATAGTTACATCTTCAGACAAGAAGACTTCACCACCGTTAAAGTGCTGCAGTGACATTGCACCAGCAGACACAATCTCAACTTTAACTTTCTTGTTCTTGATCTCTTCAATGCCCATAACTGCGCTTTGAGAGACTTTGAGACGGTACATATCAATGCTAGTAGCGTCGCTTAGGTTGGTAGTGTCAACACCGCTAGCAGCAGCTTGCATAGCGAAATTAGAGGTCTTTAGTGTAGATACTTCGTTGCTCATGTGCTTATTAAAGCCTTTCTGTTTTTTGAAGAGAAGCAGTTATATCACGCTACTTCTTTCATGTCAAGCCAGTTTGGGCCTGTCTTTGCTTCTAATAGTAGGGGTACATTTATGTCAATACCCCACTCAGTGTCAATTATCTTTTTAAGATTGGTATTAATGTATTGTACTATGTCAAGCACAGCTTCCTTCTCTTCGGGGTGGATGTCAATAACAATTGAGTCGTGTACTGAGTTCACAATGCAAGATAGCATACCCTCTAGCATGTTGTCAAACACTGTTAAAATCAGTGGCACTATGTCTCCAGTAGCAAAGCCCTGTACTGGATAATTCTTAATCTGTGTGAAGTGTGTAGGTGTACCGTCTTTTCTCCTGACTGAATGAGAGAAGTCATATTGTCGCTTAGACGGTAGTGTAATGTAACCTGTAGTAAGAACATCTCTAGTAAGCTGCTTATGATAAGCTGCAATACCAGCATACTTCTCAATGAACTGTTCATAGTATCGTGCCTGTGGTGGCGTCCTACCGTAGCCCGTAGCCCCGTATAAAGGCGCAAACGTATGAGCCTTAGCATCTTGCCTACTTGTAGACTCTCCAGCATCAGTTATAACTTTAGCAGTGTAGCTATGAACGTCAAAGCCTTCCTCAATCTCTTGCATAGCTGTTGCATCTTGAGATAGAAACGCTGCGACACGGAACTCTAGCTGAGCAAAGTCAGCTTCTAACAACTCACCTCCCTCAAATCTAGATACAAAGCAACGCTTAACTGGAAAAGTACCACCTCTGGGCATGTTCTGCATGTTAGGGCTTCGCCCACTAAACCTGCCTGTTGACGTAATAACTTGAGTAAGTTGAACATGCAAGAGACCGTCATGCTTAGCGTAATTTTCGATACCTGCAACATACGTAGACAAATATGACTCTACAGCATTAAGCCTCTGTAGCTTTCTAAGATAGTTCTCAGCGTCAACCATCCCGTGACCTCTAGCTATATCAGCTAGTAGACTAATGTGATCCTTTCCAGTTGCAAAGCCGTTAGCTGTAACCCAATCCTTAGATAGAGGAAAGAATTTTAAGCCTGCAACTTCAGGCGTGTCTATAAACAGACACCCCACAGCATCACACTTCTGACACCTGTTAGGCTTCTTAAAAGGCGAGCCATCTTTCTTAGTCTTCCAGACTCGTCCAGAGCCTCTACATACATCACATTTAACGGCTCTCTTCTTATATACTTGTACTGTGTTAGAGGTAGCTATGTTTCTATATTCAGCTTTAGATAATCTACCCTCAAACAGCTCGGGCCACTTAGCTTTGTTTAGGGGCTTGCGAGAGTAAATTACCGTAGACACTTGCTCGGGACTGTTGAGATTAATAGGTACGTCACCCATAAACTTAGTAGATAACGCATCTAGCTCGTCTTTAAGAGCTTGTTTCTCTTCAATATACTCTTGCTTAACTAAATCTAGTACGGCTTTATCTACTTTGATACCGTTGCGGCTCAATCTAGCTAGAGTTCTAGTGACTCTGTTACAGAGATCAACAGTGCTAGTTAGCTGTGAGAGTTCATCTGTAGCTAATCTAGCAAGCTGGTGATCTCTTAGGTCTCTAGTTGTATGCAAGTCTCCACTAAGATAGAAACATAATTCATCATGAGGGATGTCCCGTACTGAGTAGCCTAAAGCTAAGTAGTTGTGGAGAGTGTCACCTTTCTGACTCTCCAGCTCGTTACGCTCAGCACAATCACCTAACGATAGCGGGACTTTGATGCCTCTATGTAGCACACTCTCAGCTACCATAGTGTCATACACAGGCCCGTCATACTTGAAGCCACACTCCCACAACCACATGAGATCATGTACGATATTGTGGCCTATGAGAAGAGTAGTCTTATCTAGTATGTTTTGTAGACGTTCGGGTGTGTCCTTAATACCACACGAATGATTGTATGTGAAAATGTTTTCTACTCTGCCATAGAGCGTGCCTACTTGAACTAACTCGTTAGTAGGCTCAAACGGGTCGAAGTGAGTCTTACCGTTACGCTCTGTGACTGTGTTCTCTACATCAAGTACAACATGCATTTACTAGCCTCATGAAAGTTTATTGGGCGTACCATCCTGCACGATACGCCAGAAGATATCTAAATTCTGGTGAGCCTCCCACAATAGCTCTGTATCTTCTTGTGAATATATCATCTCTTCATCTAAAGAGTCAAGAGTAAAACGGGATAAAGCCTCTAGTAGAAAAGGCACATCTTTTTGGGGTATCTCTACAGGTGTATCAGTCATACTATTTCTCCACCCACAAGTCGTTGACGTTCTTGATATTGGCTTTCAATGCCCCAATAAGACCACCAGACAATTTTTTGAGACAACTCAAAACTTTCACTGCATCGGGGTCATTCATGAACTCTCGGCCAAACATCGTACAGGTGTTTGCCTCTACATACTCTTCAATAAGCGCCCCAATAGAGAAGCTCTTAGTAGCTAGTAGAGTGTCTGAGCCTGAAAGATACAGCTGCACCTCTAGATTACCGTCATCATTCAATGCGATCTCTGTATCTAGTGCTATGTTAGCTACAGCTGTAAGGGGGCCTTTAATAGTGTCAGTCATTATTAATGTTCACTTTCTATTAGTCTGTGTAAAAGGTTGTAATTGAAGGGAAGATTGGTTTGATAGCGTTAGCACATGCTAGTGCCAATTCTCTGTGCTCCTTTTGGCTAGACTCATGTGTACGTGTCATAATATAATGTATCCAACTCCTCACTGTACCGTTCTGAAAATACCGTGTGTGTGTTAGCCCTTCCGGCAGTATAACACGTGCTACTTCTTTTGCAACATCTTTTTTCAATGCACGATCATACATTTCAAATGTGAAGCGGGCTACCTCTTTCTGAGCTTCAGCCCACCACTTCTTTAAGTCTTCATCATCTGTAGGCAGGCTGTTCTGTCTGTTATTGTGGTCCTGCATACGTAATTCGCGCTGGGTGGCTAGCGTTTCTGTAGCTGAGTAACGCTGTGAGAACTCTTGAAACCTGAAGCTGTGGTGTCTGAGAGTCTGCCTGCCTATGTCACGGGATGTAGTAACATCAAGCACAATGTTACACATGTCGAAAGGCGACCAGTGTGCATGTCTAATTAAGTAGGCGTTTAATCTAGTGTTGTTTTGTGCATTAGCTTGTGAGGTAGGGTTAGACACCCGAGCGTAATAGGCTATGTCATCCTCTAGCGTCTCTCCGGGCTTAGCGTTTAGCCTTTGTGTATAGGCATTTAATACCGCAGTTTGAGTTAGTGGCATTCTTAATAACTTTCTTAAATTGGTGCGCCCGGTAGGACTCGAACCTACGACCCACAGATTAGAAGTCTGTTGCTCTATCCTGCTGAGCTACGGGCGCTATTATTGGTGTGTTCCTTACTTTTCAAGCCACACTTCTAGAGTGTCCCAACCAGCATCAATGTAGGAGGCTGATAGCCTCTTTAATTCAGCCATAGAGTAGAACTTCTCATGAGGTGTATGTGCCTTACCGTTAATACTAGTCACAGTGTATTTAGCTGTTGCTGATATTGGTCTAATCTCTAAGATGATCGTGTTATCGGGGTCCATTATATTCTTTCCAATCGTGATAGGATATCTCTTACTGCTTGATCTACAGTACCTTCGTTCATTATAGAAATCTCATTCATAAGAGAGTTATTAGGCCAGAGACTTCTAGAGTCGTTACTGAAGTTTGTACCGACTCTATATAGTCTAGCTAGAGTGAAATTGCAAGTAGGACACATTGTCACAAGTGTCTCGGCCTCTTCTCTAAAGCCGCTGTCAGAGATAAAGACATGAGAGTAACCACTATTAGAGAATGTATTTATAGCTTTAGCAGCAGCTATACCAAAGAAATCTTCTCCGTATGTTGGTTTAATATAGTCTTCAGAGAGAGATATGAGAACCTCTCGCCAGCTTTTATTGCTTAAACCTGCATATCCTTTCTTATCTTTGTTCTCTGGCCTTTCTACTGCATTATACTGTGTGTCAGACAGGCTAAACATAGCTCTAGCTGTAGCCTTCAACACTGAAGACAGTTTGTAATTGACAGACCAGAGAGGCCCTACAGCTTGAACTAGTGCATCTGCAATAGTATCTTTACCGCTCTTAGGTGGCCCGTTAAGCAACACTACTTGCATAGGTTTTCGCTTGTTATATGGCATTATATTCTTTCATCCCATCGTGCGGGTGGTTGAACTTTAGAGAAAATGCCTCTGCTATCTACGTGTATCCAGCTATCGTAAATGCCTAAGCCAATGGAGTTGCTGAATGCAGATTTGTCAAGCATAGCGTACAACAGCTCTACACCTACATCTTTAGAGTAGAAATCTGCTGCTCGGCCCAACAAATGCTGAGACTTACTACTCCCACCTACACGCTTGTTGTGGTCTGGACAACGGTAGCCACTAGTGATGTAGATAGGACGATCAGTCTTCCACCTAACGAAATCAAGAACGCCTAATAGATAGAAGTTAATAGGTGGCATCTCACAATTACCACACTTACATTTAAATTCTGTGTCAGAAAAGTACTTACTTATTTTCTTTGCCATAATGTTTTGCTAGCCTTTTGTCTAACTCAATACTAATTTCTCCGCAGAGATCACCGAGCCAATTCATAGCTGCGAATGGTCCGATTATAATAGTTCGTAGCAGTGTATGATATTTCATAGTTTAATCACCCGTGTTGTAATCTAACACTTCATAGCAGCGCAAGACAGACCAGCAGAAGAACATAGGTAGGCCGTTAGACTTCTCAAACTGAACACCGAAAGCTAGATGGGTGATATTAATCACATACTCTACTGTTACAGCAGATACTGTATCGTTAGGTCCACTAGTGTATAGCACTATACGTTTAGGGCCGTCAAGTGCGCTGATTAGCTTAGGCACAGCTGGCTGTGCTATAGGACGTGTTGGGGCTTGTGCCATTATGATGCTTCTTGCACTCCTGTCTCAGAAATAGTACCGATGAACTCTCGGAGCAGCTCCGGATCAACACCGCATTGTGATACAGCTAGTGACATAATCACAGCTGCTGCTATTATTAGTAGTTTGATTTTTAGTTTGTTAGTCATCAGTCTCGCTTTCTTTCGGCATGATAGGTAATTTACAACAGTTATAATACTGTCTGGCACTAATGCCTACACTGAACTCAGTGTTCTCGTCTTCGTAGAGGTGACTCTTAGCCACGCTCAACAAATGTCCTACTATATATACTAATACATTAAATTCTCCGTCATATGCTAGAGGCGTACAATGCCTGTAAGGCGCTTTGTGAAGCGGGTCGTCTCCGAAGATATCAAAGTGTGCATCTGTCCACGCCATCACAGAGGCTCCCCGTGCCGCTCAGAGAAACCGTATTTGACATCAGCAGCTTTACGTACAGCTGCTGCCTCTTCGATGCTGTCAAAGACTCCGAGATGAAGGGGTGCATCCTCTAATTTTATGGAGACTACCCACTTACAAAGTCTTTTGTTGAAACAAACACCGTTCACACCCGATGTATTGTTTGTATATATACGGGCGTTCCTCTTATTCTCTAAATCAGACACTAGTCGTAGGTTCTCGGGCCTGTTGTCAGTTTTAATTCCGTTAATATGATCTATAGATAGTGTTGTGTCAAGAGCAGTCTCGTAGTATATGCTATAGATGATTCTATGCGCTTTTACAAGCCCATAAGGGGGTACGTGTAGGCAACGGTAGCCCAATGTACCCATACCACCAGCCTCCGTATTAGAGAAGCGGGTATTAAATATCTTAAAACCTCTATCTGAGTTGAAATGTTCACGAGGCCGCACCCTCCAAAACAACAATCCTTCATCTCGTAATTCAAAACATTCGTTCAAATACTCTAATGGTGGTAATTCTTTTGCTAATGGCATTATACACTGTACCTTCCCGTTTGTGGATTTAGTTCACAGTGCACAATGCCGTGCCAGCCTGTGAGCTTATTCTTTGCAATGTTAACATGCCTACCTCTATCTTCTTCATCCTGCCCTTCCATAGGCGGATTACGAGCTATGAGAAGCGTTAGGTCAGCCTCTGCTGCCTTACCAGTCTTACTACCCTCCATCATGCTCTGATTTAGTATAATCTTACCTTCAGCTTCTGCACTTAGCTGTGTGCTGTATAGGAATGCAAGATTATGTTTCTTAGCAATTTGTCTAGCATAGATAGCGTTTTCTTTCAAGCTAGCAGTTTCATTGCCGTCTGGACCTTTAGTTGCAAACTTGTCCCCGACATCACAGACAAGAATATCTGGCTGGTAGGTGCGGCAGACGCTATCGACCCAACTCATGTTCTTGCCAGTAGCATCAAAGATGTGGATGTTATCTTTCACACCTGCGTAGATGCTACGTGTCTCTTCTACATTATTCTTGATCCAGTTGCCGTCTCGTCCAGTAGCAGCAGTGAGCATACGGAAGCCTACACGATGTGAGCCTTCTTCGTTACACAACACAAGACACTTAGCGCCCTGCACTGCGAAACCGTCAGGCCCCGCAATAAGACTGCACTGAAAGCTTGTCTTACCTGTATTAGAACGCGCTCCAATGAACGCTAGATGGCCGTCTGAGATTCCCTCTACACGTCTAGCAAGAGACGGGATGTTGAACTTCCAGCGGGCTTCTAGATCGTTCTTAGCTAAGAGTGTCTCCACACTCATATCCTCAAACTCTAGATTGATCTCGGGTAAGAAGTTATCTCCGTGATTGTCTAGCAGCTGCTGTAGAGAGAACAGACTAGATTGATTACCGTTGACAAGATCAAATCCAATATTCGCCACTCGTTCCCCAACATGTCGGCGGAATAGAGAGCTGAGCACATCTTTTGCGATATCCTCCCCGAGAGGCTCTTGTTGGTTCATAGTGCGGAATAGAGAGCTAAAGACATCTTTAGCTGCTGTTGTCATAGTGGAGTTGTCTGATTGAAAGAGAGCCTCTAGCTCTTGCATTGTCAGAGAGCGATCATACCGCTCCATAGCTGTATCAATTGAACCTTTAATCTTCTGCCCGTCTTCACTGAAGATTTCAGCTGGGCACTTAACACCTCTATGAGAATCATAGAAGCCTTTATCTAGCAGTGTCTTAAGTAAAGCTAACTCCATTAACATCTCCTTACGTGAGGTTTATCATATCTTGAAGCCTGAACACATCTAAAGGCTTACGGTATTTTAAATCATCTGTCAGATATAGGCAGTGAACTTTTGCTGCTACTCCAGTCAGCTCTTTTGACATACTTAATGTTTTCATACTAGCATCGGGGTCTAGAGCCACAATGATCTTTCTATTGTCTGAGGTATTGCAAAGATGCGTTATATACTGCTTAGTAGGGGCTGTCAAGTTAGTGCCTAAAAGAGCTAGTCCTATAGCATCTCTAAAATGCTCAGATACTACAGCTGCAGATATTGCATCTTCAACTATGACTACGGTCGTAAGTTTAGTTAAGTTTTGCGGCTTCCAGTGAACATAGGGCAGACCCGAGCTATTATAGCGTTTCCACTTAGGCCCTTTGTAGTTAGGGTTAAGTCCGAACCAGCGCCCAACTGCATCAACAGTCTTGCCGTAGCACCTTACAGGAAACACTAAACGGTCTTCTTTCACATCTACTCTCAGATTGCCATAATCATGTATTCCGTATTTAGACAACAAATCAACTGATCTTATGCGTTGGTAAGTCTTACTTAAACTTTTAATCGGAACACAGTATGACGGCGGCACGTACTCTGCTAAGTCTTCACCGTAATAGTGATAGGAATTTTGAATACCATAGGCATCAGACAAATCTCGGATTTGAGACGTCTCAGATTTCTGATTGCTGAGAAAGCTCTTAATCCAGTCAGATGGAATATCTTTCTTGCTTGCACCTTTGAGGTCACAGCTTGCTTTGAAGCAGTACCACACTATTGTCCCGAGCTTGTTAGACACAGATAATGTGTTCTTGCCACTACAGTTAGGGCAGTCCATACGCATAGACTGCTCGGGTCTGAGATATTTGTTAGCTACAGCTTCTAGTATAACACTTCGTTTGTTATTTGACATCAGCCTGTACCTTTCGCTACTAGTTAACGCCTTTGTAGACGCTTGAGTTAACAGGGTTCGGCAATCTTTAGAAGAAGAAAGGGACGGCCCGAAGGCCGCCCCAATCCACTACACGTCAGACATATAGCTTACGATGCAAAGACAAGCTCAGATGCAGTGTAGCCAGTCATCTTCCCATTCGATTTAAGAGCTTTGAATGGGTTAGATGCAGACGGCACTTCTAGATAGACACGCACCTGAGCACCGCTACGACGTACAGTAGCATCACGCGGGGGATTGAAGACATTCACGACTTCAGTCTCCGCAGTCACTGTATAAGCAGTGCCCTGCGCCAGTGAGGGTACAGTTTGCATGTCAATATCTTTGAATGACACCATACGGCTGCTAACACTAGAGACACAACCTTTCCACGGGCGGTCATCGCCCTGTACGTGAAAATGCATTGTGACATCACGGCTCTGCATATCCTTAACATCGATACCACCAGCGAAGACGGTAACTGGATGCACAGAAGCACCAGTAGCGTTATCAGTAAGCACAAGAGGGGAGTACTCTGCCAGCTGATAGATATCATTAAGAGGGGATACTTGACTAAGCTCATTAGCTTTCCAGCTCATGATGTTGCCACCGTTGCCAACTTTGAAGCCTTTGAAAGGGTTGATATGATCGTCCTGACGGCCAATAACAACTACCAGCTCATTGTTAGCATTACGGGTGGTGAAGGCGGGGTTGAATACTTGCATTTGTGTTAGCTTTCTTAAGCGTGTTGCACATATGTGCTAGTTTTTGAGATATCTCAGATTTGTTGGTAGCTACGGGTTCTTAAAAGAAGACACATACTCCTCTAGTTACAGCTGACTCTACACATATAACACACATAGACACAGATGTCTATACCTACATATGTTACATATTCTGTATGTAACAAACGTATTATATAACTTATGTTTAACATACGTTTAACATACTAGTTATATGTTTGTTTAGTTATCTCTTGTTTTCTCTCTCTTGTTTCTCTTACGCCCCCCTGTTGAAGACAACATATCAGCTTCAAAGGGGCTTGTCAAGTGCCTACTGCGTAAGCTCCACAAAAGGCTGGCCAGATACCCACTCCATAACCTTAAGCTCCCGCTGGAACATTATAGCAGCTGCATTAAGCTTACCTAATGCTTTAACCTCAAAGCCATTAAGAGCAGTAGGCAGACTTGCATAAGCTGTGAAAGTGCGGTATAGTGCATAGACGTTGTGGCCAATAGTGTTAGCCTCTCGTAGATACTGAGCATACAGCCTCTCTGAGAATTTAGAAGTCTGTACAGTATTCTCAATCACAGTCTTAGCAGTGAAAGCAGTAATATCATGCAATACCCAACCCTGAATAGTGTTACAGTGAGCATCAAACTCCAACTCAGCTACTTTCAACTGATCTGTAACATGTTCAGCTGCAAAGTTCTTATGGCGTTGCCACACTTTGCTGTGTTGTATAGCGTACTGCTTATGCT
>Ga0208643_1001983_pt1 | contig 10570 bp, 15 predicted proteins | sample VirMetDEL_Nov_12_FD_184516 | JGI IMG/M metagenome (GOLD analysis project Ga0208643, IMG submission 184516) | Aqueous microbial communities from the Delaware River and Bay under freshwater to marine salinity gradient to study organic matter... | ecosystem: Environmental > Aquatic > Marine >... | reverse complement strand
GTTCCTGAGTTAGCTATTACATCCTTCGTGAAGGAAGATGGTCGTTATACTGGTACAGTCTGTCGTGGAGACTTAGCACTTGCTAAAATACCAAGTAACCGTGTGACGGCTAGGAGAAAGTACTATGAGGATAAATCGAATGACATGATGGATGCGGTGAATGCACAACTCATGAGAAACAATGACTCTCGTATGCCTATCTCTAATACAAGTAAATCAGTAAGAACAACAGGAAGACAACCGTCTTTTCAAGATTAGTCTTCCTATAACTATAGGAGAAACACATGTCTACTACTAAAGCATTTCGTGGCTTTACTCCTGCTCGTAAGAAAGGTGGAGGTTACAACAATGAAGCTGTAACTGATATCATTGCTTGGTCATCTACTGGCCTAGCTGGTACACCTACTAACAACATTTTCACTGGTGATCCAGTGGTACTTCCCGGTGCTGGCTTTACAACAATAAGTCCTTTTATTGCTGCAACGCTTAAACCTTCTGGAGTATTCATGGGTTGTCAATATGTTGAAAATGGTGAGCAGAAATTCTCTCGGTATTGGCCGGGTGGAACAAGTGCCACAGATATAAAATTCTTTGTGATAACTGATCCAGATCAGACCTATCATATTCAATGTTCACTAACCCTATCTGCTGCTGAAGCTCTCATTGTAAAGAACTACAATGTGACAGTCAGTTCAACAGCATCTTCAGGAAATACTACAACTGGTCAATCTAGTTACTATCTATTAGCTGCATCTGGTGCTGAAACAGAACAGGCTGCACGAGTTATAGGTAGAGCGCAGTATCCTGATGAAGGTGATAGTGACGCATTTCCAATCGTGGAAGTATTTCTTAACACACACCGTGATCGTTATGTCACGGCAACAGCATCTACTGCTTAATAGGAAGGATTTATTATGGCTATAAATAGAGCTAGTATTAGTAAAGAACTCCTTCCCGGCTTAAACGCTGTGTTTGGAGTTGAGTATGGAGAAGTTAATGATGAACATAAACCTCTCTACGAAGTAGAAAACTCAGATCGTGCTTTTGAAGAAGAAGTACTATTCACTGGTTTTGGGTCTGCCCCAACTAAAGGTGAAGGTGCTGCCGTTACTTATGATGACGCACAAGAAAGTTACGTAGCACGTTATACGGCTGAGACTGTAGCATTAGCATTTGCTATTACAGAAGAAGCAATGGAAGACAATCTATATGATACGTTTGCCAAGCTTCGTGCTAAAGGTCTTGCTCGTGCAATGGCTAACACTAAGCAGGTTAAAGCTGCAAATCTATTCAACAATGGTTTCACAGATACCATTGGTGATGGGGCTGCATTCTTTTCTGCTGCACACCCAACAATCTCTGCTGGTAACCAGAGCAACTTAGCTGCTGCTGCTGACCTGTCAGAGGCTACACTTGAAACCATTCTAACGAACATTCAGAAAATCTCTGATGATCGTGGTATCTTAATTGGTGCAAGTGCAGTAAGTCTACATATCCCAGTTGACTCATGGGCTATTGCAGATCGTGTTTTATCTAGTCCCGGCAACACTCAAACGAGTGCAGCAGGTGCTAACCCTAATACGAATGCAATCAATGCTACTCGTCACCTAGGTATGCTACCAGATGGGTACTACATCAACCGAAGGTTCACAGACACTGACGCTTACTTTGTCAAGACTGACGTACCTAATGGTACTAAGATGTTCAACCGTACTCCTCTTCAAACTAAGATGGAGCCAGACTTCGACACTGGTAACCTTCGTTTCAAGGCACGGGAGCGTTATAGCTTTGGTGTTTCTGATTGGCGTGGGTTCTTTGGTAGCGCAGGTTAATTAATATATGGGGAAGGGGGAAACCTCTTCCTCATTATTATAAGGAGATGATATGAGTACAAATGTTAAAGTAGCACAAAACGTAAGTAGTGATGGTGCAATCATAACAGGATTTCGTTATATTGATAGTAACCTAACTGTAGGCGAAGAAGGCATAGGACAAAATTCACCAACAACAACAAGAGTTTTAGCAATACATACATATTCTACTCTTGCAGGTGAGGTTGTTATTACAGGTAGCAAACAGATTACCAACAAGACAGCTAAAGGAACAGCTATTAGGTATCGTGTAGGTGCGTTAGATTCTAATGATCAGTATATAGGAGATATGGGAGTTGGTGTTAATGGTATTGTAAGTGTTGCAACATCAGGAACAGGAACAATGCTTCCTACAATTACTTTATACTTAGGCTAAGATATGACTACATTCTCATATCTAAAAACAGATTTGATTAACACAACTGAGAATGACTCTACTGAGTTCTCTACTCAAGTGTCTTCGTTTGTTAAGAAGACAGAGTTTCGTTTAGTCAAAGATCTAGATGATCAAGGTATGACTGAATATACAAGTGTGTCAGTATCCTCTGGTAATGCAGGTGCTGTACCACTAAATGATAGAGTACGTATTGTACGTAATGTAAACTACATTGTAAGTACAGGTACAACTATAACTAATCTATTACAAAGAACATCAGAGTATGTTAATGACTATTGGCCTGTTAGTGCATCTACAGGTAGTCCTAGATATTACACAAGAAGAGATAACTCTAATATAAAGATTGTGCCTACTCCTGTTTCAGCAATAACAGTTGAGATACAAACACAATCACAACCACTACCTCTAGCATCAGCTACAGGAACAAGCGTAACAACACAGAATTATTTTAGTGAGTATTGTTATAATGCTCTCTTTGCAGGTTGTATGATAGAAGCAACTATGTACATGAAAGATTGGAATACACTACCAGTATGGCAAGCACAGTATGACAATGCTATATTAGCACTACGAAATCAAGCAAGACGTACCAGACAAGATGACATGGCAGTTGCTGCATCTCCTGCTGGTGGTCCAGATACCATAGCACAGGGAGCAAGTTAATGAACGAAAGAACTAAAGGAACTGATTCTGATTTCTCTAAAAAGGTTGAAGAGCAGAATAAGAAAGCGGCTGAAAAAGCAGCTAAAAAAGCTAAGAAAGCTGTTGGTAGAAAAGGTGGTGGTATGATCTATAAAGATATGGGTGGTTTAGTAGGAGGACAAGCTAAACTTGATATGAATAAAGATGGTATGATCACTGGACAAGATTTTAAAATGATGCCTAAAAAGTATGGTGGTAAGATTACCTATCGTATGAGTGGTGGTAAAGTAGCTGGTGCAGGATACGATGATTAGTCGTGGATCTGTTAGACAGCAGATTATGAAGCCCGGAAAGAAAAAGAAAAAACTAAGTAAATTAAATAAGAAGCAAAGAAAGAAAAGGAGAAGTTAAATGGGTGGACCCATATCACAGATACCAACTCCAGTAGATTTGGATGAAGTATTAGGCAGACCAACTGGACAGGGATATGGTGCTGCTCGTAAAGGCCCAAGCGTTACAGGTAAAGAGAGTGACGTAGTTGTAGAAGAAGATTACTCTCAGGGTAAGTCTTTCAAAGTTTCAATAGGAGAGTAGTTATGGCTTTAACAGCAGAAGAAGCAAAAGAATTAAAACAATTAAAAAATATTAATTCTCCAGTTCTTAGTCAAAGAAAAAGAATATTACAGTTACAACAATTTAAAAATATTAAACGTAGAGAAATTCCTAAAAAACCAAAAGTAACTCCTATTACAAATGAATATTCTGAAGGTAATTTTGGAAAACCTTCTACTAAAAAAATTAATAATAAAAAGAACAGCACAACAGTAAGTTCTACTGAAGAAAAACGAAGAAAAACTATGAAGAATGTTGTTCCTGCAATGAGAAAAAAGAAAAAAGAATTACAAGAAAAAAGAGAACAAAACTTAGCTAGTACTTATAACCAAGGTACTGGAAAAACTATGTCTAAAAAACCTGCTGAAAATTCTGATGATGGTTTTGGAAAGAAAAAGAAAGTAAATAATAAACCTAAAACTACTACAAGTCCTTCATTAAATTTTCTTACTCCTGAAGGAAAGAAACAATTTAGTAGTATCTTATCTAAACTTAAAAAAATGATTGGTCCTAAAGAACGTATAACATCTACAAAAATTAAAAAGAATTTACCTAAAGATGAAACTTATAGTAAAAAACAAGTAGAACAATTACGTGTAGCTTTAACACCTTCAGATAAAAGGAAGTCTCCGGGGCATCCTAGTATTAGAGCTAAAGCTCCTGTAGTAAAAAAGAAAGTTACATCTACAGGTAAGAAGAAATTAAATGCTAATGAATTAGAAAAACTAAACAAGATAAAACCTAGAGGACCAAAACCTAATCAACCTGCAAAAATAACTAGTAAAAGAACTCAAGACGAAAAGGATGCAGGTGCTGGTAAGTTTACTGGAAAAACTCCGGGGTATACACCTAGAGGTAATAAAGAATCAATGAACAGAACTAAAGAAACAAAGAAAGCTGCACCTAAAAAAGAAAGTTTCTTAGGGTTTGAAAAAATATCAGGGCCAAAAGGAATATTTTTAGGGCCAACTGGTGTAAGAAAAATGAAAACACCTTTCGGTGGTACTATTGAATTAGATAGCACACCTATAGAAGATAGAGAAGATCGTAAAGTTGGCGGTAAAGTAAGTAAGAAAAAAGGTGGTATGATTAAACGTAACATGGGTGGACCAGCTAAACCTAGAAAGAAAGTAGTCTTTCGTAGAGGTGGTGGCAAAGCCTTACGAGGATTTGGTAAAGCTACCTATTCTAATAAGATGTACTAATGGATTATGGTAATACTGATAAAATAGACTTTACTATACATAAGCCAGATAGAAAAGATTACAAAGATTGGCATGTATGGTTTCAAGATTACTGTGATTATCTAGTACAGAAATACAGGAACACTTATGGCGAAGACTAAGAAAAAAAGAAAGCCTAGTAATATGAAGGGCATGACCATAGGAGGAGGACAGAAACGTCCTACTAAGTCTGGTGCTGGTATGACTGCCAAAGGTGTTGCTAAATATAGAAGACAGAATCCCGGTTCTAAACTAAAGACTGCCGTAACTGAAAAGAAACCTACTGGTAAGAGAGCATCAAGGCGTAAAAGCTACTGTGCTAGATCAGCAGGACAGATGAAGAAATTTCCAAAGGCTGCTAAGAATCCAAATAGCAGACTTAGACAAGCTAGAAAAAGATGGAGATGTTAATGAGAAAAGCTGTAGATGCTCCTAAAGGATACCACTGGATGAAAGCTGGTAAAGGTTTTAAGCTTATGAAAAACCCTTCTGCTGGTTATAAAGCACATAGAGGTGCTTCTAAGAAAGCAAGCTTTGAAGTTCAGAAGGTACATAAAAAGTAATGGCAGTAAGAAAAAAAAAGTCTAGTGGTACAGCTACTAAACGTGATCCTAAGAAATGGGCTGCTGCTAAAGCTAGAGCAAAAGCTAAGATGGGTGGTAAGCATTCAGCAAGGGCAATGCAACTAGCAGTTAAGTATTATAAAAGTTCAGGTGGAACATACTCAGGACCAAAGAAAAAGTCTAGTAATAAACTAAGTAAGTGGAGCAAGCAAAAATGGAGAACCAAGTCAGGGAAACCGTCAAGCAAGACAGGAGAAAGATATCTTCCAGCGAAGGCAATCAAAAGCCTGTCATCAAAGGAGTATGCAGCAACCACGAAAGCAAAGAGGAAAGGGACTGCTGCAGGAAAGCAGTTCGTTAAACAACCTAAGAAGATAGCAAAGAAAACAAGAAAATTTAGGACAGCATAATGGCAGTATCAGGAACATACAACTTTAATCTAGACATAGATGAAGTTATACAAGAGGCTAGTGAGATGATAGGGGGAGAAGATACCCTTGGTCATGAACCTGCTTCTGCAAGACGTTCTATTAACCTTATGCTTAAGGATTGGCAGAACAGAGGTATACTTCTATGGACTACAGGAACAACGGCTGTAACTCTAGCAACCAGTGTGACATCATATGAACTAAGTAGCAATACTATTAATGCTCTTGAGGTTGTACTCAGCAGAGATAATACAGACATACAGCTTACAAGGATTACTCCAGAAGAATACTTAATCATACCTGCACCAACTCAAACAGGTAGACCATCTCAGTATAGCATACGTAGAGGTAGAGATAACCCTACACTATCAGTGTGGCCTATACCAGAGAATGCTACAGATGTACTTAAGATAGAAACAGTAAGTGATATGACTGATGTAGATAGGTCTGCTGATCAGAATGCAGATCTACCTAAAAGATTTTTACCGTGTTTGACAATGGGACTAGCTTACTATATGTCTATGAAGCGTCCTCTTGTACCAGACACTAGAATAGCAATGTTAAAAACAAACTATGAGGAAATGTTAGCTAGAGCAATGGAAGAAGATCGTGAACGTGCTTCTCTCTACTTGTTACCTAGACTGACATTTTATACTTAATGTCAAGAGGTAAGACAACAAACGTATTAGCTATGTGTGATACATGTGGATTTGTGTATCAACGTAGTGTAATGAGATTAAACAGTTATGGATTACTTGTGTGTCCTGAAGACTTTGAGGGACAGTATGACTTAAAGAATAGTCCATTAAATCAAGTGCCAGATGTTAGAGACAATCCTATGGTACAAGATCCTAGACCTGATACAGGTGGTAGGGGAATAACATGGGATCAATATGCACAGTGGATTACAATGGTAAATGGTCCTACTTCTCCTCAAGAAACTAATGAACTTTTAGTTGTTGTTGAAGGTAATACAACGTGGCAACTTGCAAATAGAACATGGAATGCAATATGACAGATTTTAATGGTAAACTTATATCTAATACGTACAAGTCATTACTTACAGTTAATGCAAGTACAACAGGGACAGGTGTTACAACCTCTCTAACAAACGTACAGACAGCAGATGGTACTCAGACTGCATTAAGAATAGCAACCAACTCTGTACATGTTAATGGAACCTTTGGAGTATCAGGAGCAGCTAGTCTAGCTTCAGGAATGCATGTAGCAGGTACAGTATGTGCTGCTAAATACTTTGGAGATGGTTCAGAATTAACAGGACTAACAGCTTCTATTGGTGGTAGTATCTCAGTAGGTAATGCTCTTATAGATGGGACAGTCACAGTAACAGGTACAGCAGTATTTAAGGATGATGTCTCTGTAAGTGGAGCCTTGGCTGTAGCAGGTAATACCTCTATAGGTGGCACACTGGTTAATACTGGGGCAGGTACGTTTAGCTCAACAGTTACAGTCGTAGGTAAAGGAACCTTTAAAGATGACGTATCAGTTAGTGGTGTTCTAGGAGTTAAGGGTAATGTATCAGTAGAAGGTAATACTTCTCTAGGTGGTACTCTTGCAGTAACAGGAGCAGGAACCTTCACAGCTAAGACTGAGTTTAAGAATGATGTATCAGTCAGTGGAGACTTAGATGTAGCTACTAATGTGTCAGTAGGTGGTACAGCAGTATTCAATGATAATGTATCAGTTAGTGGTAATGTAAATGTAAATGGTAATGTAACAGCAGTATTCTTTTACGGTGATGGACGTAACCTATCTAACGTAGAAGCTGAGTTAGGTATTACAACAAACATCTCAGTCTCAGGTTATATTAATGTAGGTGACTTTGTATCAGTTAGTGGTACTCTTAATGTTGTAGGAGCAGCTACATTTAAAGATAATGTCTCAGTTAGTGGTAATACAAATATTGGTGGAACAGTTACAATAGGTGGTGCAGTTAGTTTAGCATCCTCACTTAGTGTAGCAGGAGCTTCTAACTTTGCAAGTACAGTCACAGTCGTAGGTGCAGCAGCATTAAAGAGTAATGTAACTGTAGGAGGAACACTAGACGTAACAGGTAATACTTCAGTAGGTGGTACATTCTTAGCTACAGGTGCAGGTACTTTTAAAGATGATGTCTCAGTATCAGGTAACACAAGACTACTAGGTACAGTCACAGTCGGAGGAGCAGTCAGTCTTGCTTCATCACTCAGTGTTGGAGGAGCAGCTAACTTTGGATCTACAGTAACTATAGCAGGTGCAGTTAGTCTAGCATCTAGTCTTAACATAGGTGGAACAGTAACAATCAGTGGTGCTAATGTTCAAGCAACTAATGCAAAAGTATGTGCATCAGCTTTCTTTGGAGATGGTTCTAACTTAACAGGAATTACAGCCTCTGTAGAAGGTAACATCTCTGTTAATAATGCAACAATAGGTGGTAACTTATTTGTAGGTGGCACTGTTACAGTAGCAGGTGCTGCAACATTCAAAGATGACGTATCTGTAAGTGGTAATACAAATTTACTAGGAACTGTAACTGTAGGAGGAGCAGTAAGTTTAGCATCTTCACTCAGTGTAGGTGGTGCTGCAAACTTTGGTTCTACTGTTACAATAGCTGGAGCAACTAGCCTAGCATCTACATTAAGTGTAGGTGGAGCAGTCAATCTACTCAGCACAGTAACTGTAGCTGGAGCAGCAGGTTTCTTAGGTACAGTAACAGTTAGTGGAGCTACAGGCTTTCTAACAACAGTCAGAGTATCTGGAGCTACATCTTTAGAAGGTGCAGTCAACTTAGGAAGTACTCTTACAGTCACTGGAGCAGTTGTTCTAAAAGATAACGTATCCATAGGTGGTACTGTTAAGATGGGTAGCACAGCAACCATATCAGGTGCAGGAGGCTTTTTAAGCACCCTTAGAGTAGCAGCAGCAACTTCTCTGGAGAGCAATGTAGTAATAGGTGGTACTGCCACTATAACAGGCAATACAGGCTTCCTAGGTACAGTCAGAGTTAGTGGTGCAACATCACTTGAGGGTGCTGTAGTTGTAGGAGGTACAGCTACTATAACAGGTAACTCAGGATTCTTAGGAACTCTTAGGGTTGCAGCAGCAGTATCATTAGAAAATAATGTAGTAATAGGTGGCACAGCTACCATCACAGGTAACTCAGGTTTCTTAGGAACTGTCAGAGTTAGTGGTAATACAAGTGTAGGTGGTACATTTGCTCTTGCTAAGTCAGCAGCAGCTTCAGTTCATACTACAGCAATCAATGGAGTAGCTAGTGTATCTCTTAACTTTGGAGGCGCACAAAACTTCTTGACAACTGTGACAGCAGCGCATACAATGGCAAGACCAACAAATGCTAGAGTAGGACAAACAGGAAGTATATTCTTTGTACAATCAGGTGGTAGTGGTACACTATCATGGAATGCTTGTTGGAAGTTTCCAGCAGGATCTGATCCAACCTTCTCTACCTCTGGTGGTGCAGTAGATAGATTAGATTATATAGTAGCTTCTATTTCTAGTGATGACACTGGTGAAAATATACAAGCAATACTATCGCAGGAGTATAGTTAATAATGTTTAATAATAATTTATTAATGGGTGCAGCATCAGCAGGTGGTGCAAATTTAGTATCAATAGACAACTCTGCTTTGTTTGACGCTAGTGCATCTACTGATGGACTATCCTACACTACAGATGGGTCTGGTTTTAATCAAAAAACATTTACATTATCTACTTGGTTTTATCTAGGCAGTAGTACAGCTTCTATCGGAGGTGTTGGATGGCCTATATTTGCATCGGATCATGGCAGTGCGAACAGTGAAACAACGTGGTGGAAAGTACGAATAAATACAAATGGAACACTTGTAATCAGTAATTGGAATGACGTTACTACCACTCAAGTCTTTAGAGACATTGGCTGGTATAACTTAGTTATAGGGGCTGATACTACACAGGTAGCTGCAGCAGAGCGTTACAGAGTATATATTAATGGTGAGAGAATTACATCATTTAGTTCAACTGGTTATCCATCACAAAATATTGATTTAGCTTGGGGTGAACCCAGCGAAGATCACTGGATTGGAAATTACGATAATGCTAACTATGCCTATAACGGTTATCTTGCAGAGACTGTGTTTAAATCTGGTAGTCAGCTTAGCCCTGAGTCATTTGGAGAATTTGATTCAACAGGAACATTTTGGACACCATTATCAAGCACTGCAATATTAGCTGGTTCACCTACATTTTATTTAGATAATGCTACTAACCCTCAAACAGATGCTAGTGGCAATGGTAATAACTTTACAAATAATGGAAGTATTGCGACTAGTACGCATACTCCTACTAACATAGAATTTTTAATGTCTCCAATTAACGTTACTGACCCTTCCGATAATCCAGTATTATCTAATGGTAATAGAACTTATACTGCATCTAGTGCAGGCGCACAAACTAGAATGGGAGGTAATATACCTTTTCCTAGTAGTGGTAAATGGCTTCAAGGAGTTAGCATGACAGACACAAATGATGGTAAAGCATTTGCTGTTTGGACAGATCGTACAGATGGTGATGGATTTCCAAACTTTGGTGGATTTCTGGGCTGGCATTTAACAAGTGGTCTGTATGGATATACTTCAAGTGGTTCTGGTATTGTTACAGTTTCAAGCTTTACTGCTTCTGATCAATGTTGGATTGCTGTTGATATTGATAATTCAAAAGTATGGTTAGGTTTTTATGATGATAGTGCAAGCACAATAACTTGGTACGCAGCAGACGGTGGCACTGATGGTAATCCTGCTACAGGAGATAATCCTTTTGAATCCATTGATTGTTCAGG
>Ga0208643_1001981_pt1 | contig 10580 bp, 20 predicted proteins | sample VirMetDEL_Nov_12_FD_184516 | JGI IMG/M metagenome (GOLD analysis project Ga0208643, IMG submission 184516) | Aqueous microbial communities from the Delaware River and Bay under freshwater to marine salinity gradient to study organic matter... | ecosystem: Environmental > Aquatic > Marine >... | reverse complement strand
AATGGAGTAGTTCTAAAGGTGCCTTTCGTTTGGACAGAAATGATTGAAGGGCCTAACCTTTACGACTTCTACCGCACTGTAATAGAGGATGAGTAACAATGAAAATCAGGGTATTTGATACTGAAGGTCTAGGCTTAAACCACAAGGCAGAGAAACTACACAACCTTTGCTACACAGAGGATGGTGAGACCTTCAAGTACACTACCTCCTACGAGGAAATGGTAGAGTGGCTATCCGAACCTGATGTACTGTGGGTAGGACACTATGCTGTAGGACATGACATGCCAGCTATCAACAAGGTACTAGGGCTTAACATGAACTATCGTCAGTTCTGGGATACTATGGCTGTATCATGGTTTTTGTACCCTGACAGACCTAAGCACGGACTTGAGGCTATTGGTAAGGAACACGGCATCAAGAAGGTTGAGGTAGAAGAACACCAATGGGCCGAAGGTGATCCTGAGCTTATGAAACAACGTGTGATCGAAGACGTAAAGATTAACTGGGCTGAGTACCGTAAACAAGATAAACGCCTTAAAGAAATCTATGGTGATAACCAAAAGGACATCCTACGCTTCATTAGGTATTTGAGCTTCAAGTTTGACTGCCTTCGTGAACAAGAGGAAAACCCTCTATACATCGACGTAGAGAAGGCCCAAAGGCACTACAATGAACTTGAGAAGGTCAAGGGGGAGAAGACAATAGCCTTGGCTAAGGTTATGCCTCAACGTCCTATTGAGAAGTACCGTAACAAGCCAAAGGTTATGCACACTAAAGATGGTAGCCTTAGTAAACTAGGAGAGGCATGGTATCAGTTACTCAAGGATATGTACCTACCTAGCACCACAGAGGGGCCTGTAACCATTGTAGAAGGCTGGGAAGACGGTAACCCTAATAGTCCTAGCCAAGTAAAGGAATGGCTCTACAGTCTAGGTTGGAAGCCCTGTACGTACAAGTACGATAGGAATAAAGTCACAGGGGAAGAGAAGAAGATTGAACAGGTCCGCTATAGTTCTCCTAGTGATCCACGTAAGGGACAGCTAACCGATAGCGTACTCAAGTTGAAGGACAAGGAAAAGGGTATCGAAGAACTTGAGGGCCTGACTGTAGCTACCCACCGCATGAGTATTTTTAAGGCTCTACTTGAGAACGCTGATTCTGATGGTAGAGTAGTAGCTAGTGCTGGTGGGTTTACTAACACTCTACGTCTTAAGCACCGTAGCCCTATCGTGAACCTCCCTAAAGTGGGTTCCCCTTGGGGTGAGGAGATACGCGGGTGTATCATTGCCCCTAAAGGGTATACAGTGTGTGGTGCTGATGTGGTGTCGCTTGAGGATAACACTAAGCGTCATTTTCTATGGGACTACGACCCTGACTATGTGACCTCTATGATGACTGAGGGGTACGATCCTCACCTAGACCTTGCCAAACACGCAGGGGAAGTAACACAAGAGCAGATCGACTTGTATAATGAAGGGAAGGCACCAGAACTTAAGGCTACCCGTACCAAGTACAAAGTGACCAACTACAGCGCAGTCTACGGTGTTGGGGCAGCTAAGCTAGCTAGAGAGGCTGGTATGTCTCAGGGAGAAGCTAAGGCACTCCTAGAGGCATACTGGGAGCGTAACTGGGGTGTTAAGAAGCTGGCACAAGATCAGTATGTAAAGACACTCAAGGACGGCTCTACGTACTTGAAGAACCCCGTAAGTGGTTTCTACTACAGTCTACGGAATGAACGCGACGTGTTCTCCACCTTAAATCAGGGTACAGGAGTCTATATTTTTGATTATTGGCTTATGCAGTGCCGTAAAAAGGGCGTAGTGCTTTCTTTGACTTATCACGACGAGTTGCTTACATACGTAAAGATCGGCAACGAAGACAAACAAAAGCAACTACTAGAGGAAGCCATGAAAGAGGTAAACGACATGTTAAAACTTAATGTTGAAATCACAAGTGATATTCAATTTGGCCCCGACTACGCCAGTGTTCACTGATGAGTAGGTATAGAGAAATTAGACCCGTAACAAGAGAGGATACTAGACCATTTCTGTTAGGCATACATTACGCGGGAAGGTTTCCTAGTGTGTCTTATGCTTATGGTTTGTTCGTAGATGAAGAATTGGAAGGTGTTGTTACTTACGGTACACCACCAAGCTCATCACTAAGGTCGGGGGTTGCTGGTGAAAAATACAAAGGTTACGTGTTAGAACTAAACAGGCTTTGCTTAAAAACTAACACAAAGAATGACGCTTCTTGGCTGGTGGGTGCAAGTCTTAGGTTGTTGAGTAGGGACAGCATCATTGTAAGCTTTGCTGACACATCACAAGACCACTTAGGCAAAGTGTATCAAGCAACCAACTTCATTTACACAGGGTTGTCAGCCAAGAGGACGGACTGGGCGCTGAAAGGAAAGGAGCATTTGCATGGCTACACCATAGGGGATGAGTTCAGGGGGCAGCCTAACAGATCAAAACTGATGAGGGAGAAATATGGCGAGGACTTCTACCTTAAGCCCAGACCGAGGAAACACAGGTATGTAACTTTTACAGGGTCAAGGAAGTTCAAGAGAACAGCGAGAGAAAATCTGAAGTACCCTATAGTGGAGTACCCAAAATAGGGTGAGTCAATAATGTCACAACCCAAGTAAATAACTTAACTGCCCTTGTATATACATACTAAAAAGGACTTATATATACATACTAAGGGTCAACAAAACAAGGTACAAAAGGAAATAAAATGGCAACAGTATACGTAGAAGGCACAGCGCAATTCGCTAAGGTATTCGAGGGTCAACAAGACCTCGGTGCTAACCTGCCAGAAGGGTCAGACCAGCGAGTAAAACTTGAGTCTGTCCAAGGTCAGTACGTGATGAACTTGTTTATGACCAAAGATGCCAAGAAGCAAGCCATCGCTGACGGTGTCCCTAACAAGGGTATGGTAGGCCAACTCTGGAAAGAAGACACTGAGGGTGAGATTTACTACAAGTGTACACGTAAGCACTTCAACCCTAAGTTCGTAGATCGTGACACAGGGGACCAAGGCGTAGTTATGGGTACACCTAAGATTGTCATGCAGACCGAAGATGGTGGCATCCGTGAGTGGGACAAGGAAACAGACGGTGTGATTGGTAACGGCAGTAAGGTTGTAGTCAAGTTCAACGTCTGGCAGGATAAGATTTGTGAGATGGAAGCTATTAAGGTAGTAGAACACATTAAGTATGAGCCTGAGACGCAACAAGGAGGCTTTTAATTATGGCTAAAGTAACAATCATGATTGAACCAGAGGAAGACCACGAAGGCGAGTTTGGTTACACCTCAATGTACACACAGGAAAATGTAGTATACCTAGAGCAACTTAACGCTCTGTACACTAATGCTGCTCGTGGTGCAGGTTGGATTGTAGAAGAACTTGGTGAAGTAGGGGAGCGTTTCTAGTGCCTGTAGTAAAGACTACGATTGACTACACAGGGGAGGACTTCGGGAAACAGGAGTCTTCCTCCTACCAGCGTGAAGTAGACGACTTGGATGTTTACGACTGGATGTGGTACATGATGAAACAATCAGAACTCATGGGGTTTGATGTTAAGGACATTCAACTGTTTACGAGTGACGGTAAAGCATATCGAACGGAGCCTTAAATATGAGTAAGATTGAAGTCACATTCGTAGACTCAATGGGCAGCGACTTGTCAGTAGTTAATGCCGCACGAGTATCGTTTGGAAAGAAGAGTGAGTGGGTCAGGGATGAGGAACCTTACGGAGGAGCAAAGGACGAATTTGATGATAAATATCACGATAAAGTCCTCTCAGAACGTGACGTAAAACTTATCAAGTACCTAGCCAAGCACAAGCATATCAGCCCGTTTGGTCATGCCTTTGCATCTTTTCACGTTAAGGCTCCTATCTTTGTGGCTAGACAACTGGTTAAACATAAGTTTCTGCGTTGGAATGAGATCAGTCGTCGCTACGTTGATGATGAACCTGAGTTTTATACACCTAAAACATGGCGTGGACGTAGTGAAGATAAGAAGCAGGGTAGCGATGGGGTATCTCTGTGGAATCATGGTAAGGGTACAGGCTATAGAGATCACGAGTATGGAGTTATGGACGATATCCACGATCTTTATAATCGTATGATCAAGGTAGGAGTAGCACCTGAGCAAGCTCGTATGGTGCTACCTCAGTCCACTATGACTGAGTGGTACTGGTCGGGTTCTCTTGATGCGTTTACTGATATGTGTAGCCTACGACTAAAAGAGGACACACAATACGAGACCTGCTTGGTAGCCAAGGAAGTCTATAAACACTTGTGTAACCAATTCCCTGTGGCTGCACCTTTACTTGTGGAAGGAGTTAAATGATGAACAAACCAGACTGGGAAGGCTTTGGCATGGAAGTAGTTACCTACGGTTGGCCTACAAATGATATTGATGGCTCAGAGTTGTTTGCCTTAGCCTTAATGCACAATCTTATTAAGCCGATTGCTGGCGGGTATAACTCTGAAGAGCACTTTGATACAGAGGGAATTTGCCCAGAAGAAGGAGACCCTTGGTATGAGTACAACTTCAAAACCAAAAACGGTAACTAAGTGCATTATTGACGCGGATATAATTAGTTACAGGGCAGCAGCAGGAACAGAGGGCAAGTCTCCAAGAGAAACCGAAGAAAAAGTCGATCTTCTTATGGGGTACATAATTTCAGAGACAGTAGTTTTTCCTACCGATAGCAACCTAGAGTGCTACCTCACAGGGGCAGGGAACTTTCGTTTTGATGTGGCTAAGACTGCACCTTACAAGGGTAACCGTAAGGATGTACCTAAACCTAGTAACTTACCAGAAGCTAGGGGCTACCTACAACACAAGTGGGGTGCTATCATTAGTGAGGGGGAGGAAGCTGATGACTTGATCGGTATTGCATCTGCTAGAGGCGACCCTGAGACCACTGTAGTCTGTACCATAGATAAAGACATGATGCAGCTACCGGGTTGGAACTTCAACTTCGTGAAGAACGAGTGGACTTGCATTGGTGTAGAAGGGGGTAACAAGTTTTTCTATACTCAGATACTTACAGGGGATAGTGCTGATAATATCAAGGGCATCTTTCGTGTAGGTCCAGTTAAGGCTGGTAAGATACTTGAGGGCTTAACTACAGAAGGAGAACTGTATAAAGCCTGTGTAGATGCTTACGATGGTGATACAGAAAGAGTACTAGAGAACGCTAGGCTTTTGTGGCTGCGTAGATATGAGGGGGAGCTATGGGAACCACCAAAGTAGAACTACCAGCTATCTACGAGTTACTAGACCGATGGGTAGCTGTAGAGCCTTCATACGATAATGAGTTAGGCTGTGAGATTGAGTGTGAGATCACTGATGAAGGTTACGTTAATGTGCTAGAGACTAGGTATACATTCAAAGGGGAGTATTGTAGTGTCATGCAAGCGTGATGACTTCCGCTCAGGGCTAGAGTTTAGAGTTGCTCAACAGCTAGAGGAACAAGGGTACACATATGAGTATGAAAAAACTAAAGTGCCGTACCAAAGGAAAATGTCTACCTACCTAATTGACTTTGAGTTGCACAACGGTATCATCATTGAGACTAAAGGGAGGTTTGTAGGTAGTGACCGAAGTAAGCACTTGCTTATCAAAGAGCAACACCCTGAGTTAGACATACGCTTTGTCTTTAGCAACAGTAAGAGTAAGTTGTACAAGGGTAGTAAACAAACGTATGGGGGCTGGTGTGAGCGTCACGGGTTTCTGTACTCAGATAGGGTCATACCGAAGGATTGGTTAGATGAGTAATTCGGGTATTAGCCAAGAAGATGTGCTTACGTGGGTGGAAGATTGCCTTGAGCATTGTAAAGCAATAGAAAGCAAACTAGAGGGTGTTTCTGTAGAGGGTAAGCCTATTTTACAGAGGGCTTTAATTCAAGAGGGTGGACACCACGTAGACACTTTACATAGACTGTTTCACAACTTGCAAGAATCCCTCTACAACAAGCGTATACAGAACGGATAGACCAACATGAAGATAAAGACAAGATTTGGGCTTTGGTTACTTACATTAGGGATGAAAGTCGCGAGGAAGGGTATGACGATGGCTGGTCTGCCCACAGAGACCTTTACGACGAGTGATGACCAAAGTATCACCATCCACAACGTAATAGACGGTCCCTACACACAGATGGACTTGGGTTACGAGTGGGATGGTCCTCAAGAGGCTGAGGCTTACCTTGTAGTCAAGCTAGAGTACAACAACGAGATAAATGACGTAGAGTGGTACTTCAGTACCTTAGATGAAGCATATGTATGGGTTAAGCACTTTAAGGTGAGTATTGATCCGATAGTAATAGAAGGAACTTACAATGGGTACGAGTAAAGACTACTTGATTTTTGGGGGCAGCAATGTTTAGCAAGAAACCAGAACCGAAGAAAGTACACCAAAATTACGTACCAAAGTTTACTATCGAATGGTGTGAAGACGGTTACAAGGGCTATGTCAAGCGTTCATACTTTGATAGCTACTACACCCCGTTGCACGATACAAAAGAAAATGTGGTCCAGCATATCTATAAAGAAGCCTGCGAACAGCATATTAAAGATATGATGAACAATATTGAAGGGTATTCTTATGAGTAAGGATTACTGTATCGTTCCCGACATTCATTCCCACCCTAACTTCAACAACGATAGAGCAGACTGGCTAGGGAAATTCATCCTAGATCATAAACCTGATGTTGTAGTTAATATGGGTGACACATGGGATTTACCATCACTGAGCAGCTTCGATAAGGGTAAAGCATCCTTTAGTAGTGCATCATATGAGAAGGACATTGACGCAGGTCTAGACTTCCAAGACCGTATGTGGCACCCAATCAAGAAGGCTAAGAAGAAGCAACCACGTAAGGTATTCCTAGAGGGTAACCATGAGCATCGTATCAATAAGGTGCTTGAGTACGAACCTCACTTGGCTGGAGATCGGTATGGCATTAGTTACAAGAACCTTAAGCTAGAGGATTACTACCACGATGTTGTTATGTACGAAGGTGGTACTCCCGGTGTTATCTCTATGGATCGTATCGCCTTTGCCCACTTCTTCATTAGTGGCGTCATGGGTCGTCCAATCGGCGGTGAGCATCATGCCAGCAGTCTTATAACCAAGAACTTCTACTCAAGTGTTTCTGCCCACTCTCATTTGTTTGACCATAGTGTTAAGTCTGATGTCATGGGTAATAAGGTTATGGGTCTTGTAGCTGGGGTATTCCAAGATTATGACTCAGGTTGGGCTGGTCGAGTAAATGGACTATGGCGGTCAGGGTTGTGCTATCTACGTAATGTAGAAGATGGTGCTTATGACTTGGAGTTTGTTAGCATGGAAGCACTAAGGAAAGAGTATGGGTAAGCGTGAGGAAGTTAAGAAGCCAAAGGTAGACAGGGATTTTTACGCTACTGTCGACCCTGATGCAGTGACACCCTTGTTGCCTTACATTCGTGGTAAGACATTTGCGGAGACTTTCTATGGTGATGGTGACCTAGAGGACTTACTCATGGACACTGCTACCTGTAAGTGGCGTAGTGACATTCGTAAGACAGTGTTGAGTTCTAAGGTTATGCCAGCTACGGATGTTCTTGAGTATGACCTTCGTGACTGTGACCTGATTATTAGTAACCCGCCGTTTACCCGTAGTGTACTTTTGCCTTGCATTGACCACTTAAGTAAGCTAAAACCTACATGGTTGTTGTTACCGTCGGACATGATGCACAACAAGTACATGACACCTTACATGAAGAAGTGTGAGTTGGTTCTTAGTGTGGGCAGGTTGTGTTGGTTTCCAGTTAGCGGTAAGAAAGTCAAAGGTGTAGACAATTATTGTTGGTACAAGTTTGTAGACTACGAATGTGATACGATATTCAAAGGAAGATTGTGATGAAAGATGTGTTTGGAAACGACCTAGAGATTGGTGATACTGTAGCTTTCTACGCGCCTAACTACCGTAGTATGACTACAGGGGAGGTTATAGCGTTTACACCAAAGCAGGTCAGGGTAAAGTATCGTAATACTTGGAACTACTCAGGTGAGGGTCTTGAACAAACCTACTTGAACTACCCGTCAGATTTCGCTAAGGGGGTTGTAGAATGAGTGTAGCTAAGATGGTAGAGGAATTTGCCACAGTAACAGAGCAAGAGGGGTCACCTAAGTTGTACCTCACCTTGATTGAAGAAGAGTACAAAGAGTGGCAAGACGAGGTTGGTTGTGGGACACCTACAAGAGAGCTTAAGGAACTAGCCGACCTTGCGTATGTTATCTTTGGGTACGCTCGTGCTATGGGGTATGACCTAGAGACAGCATTGGATAGGGTACACAAGAATAATCTTGGTAGGTGTATTCAACCTGATGGTACGATCCTACGCAGGACGGACAATAAGATCATTAAGAATGAGAATTATGAGAGAGTATGCTTGGGGGATTTGGTTTGAATTGGCTTGTACGATACTATAAGTACCTAAGTACGTGGCGTAAGCACCGTGAGGTAATCAAAGAACTTAATCGCTTGACTGATGCAGAGCTTAAGGATATTGGTATTAACCGTGGGGACATTGACCGATTGGTATGGCTACAAGAAGATAAGGAGAACCGTGGTAAATGACTGAGGTACAAGAGAAAGCATGGGTTATGTACCTAAAGGATAACAAAGCCTACGGTACTGCCTACAAAAGCTGGTGGGAAATCCCTGAGCCTACACAGAACCATTACATCAATAAAGTGCTAGTACAAGAGTTTGGCACTAAAGCGGAGAAAGAATAATAATGGTATCGCCAAAAAAGGCATATGACGACCAAAAGAGACACGCCGAAGATAGGGGTATAGAGTGGAGTATGCCATACGAAGACTGGTTGGAGATTTGGCTTCTGTCTGGTAAGTGGTCTGAGAGGGGTCGGAAGTCTGGTCAGTATTGCATGTGCAGGATTGGTGACACAGGCCCTTACAGCAAAAGAAACTGCTTCATCAGCACCACAGATAAAAACCAGCAGGCTAGATGGGAAAACGTCAGGAAACTGCAACCAAAAGTCTACAAAGACGTTTACGAACTCTACACATCAACCGACTTGTCTCAATATGCAGTTGCAGAAATTTTTGGTGTAGACCAATCGTATGTGAGCAAGATAGTCAGCAAAATCAAAAAGGAATTAGTATGACAGACAACTACCTACCCACGGATTACAGAAAATTTATCCACATCAGCCGTTATGCCCGTTGGCTCCCAGAAGAGCGACGTCGAGAGACTTGGGTGGAGACTGTAGGTCGTTACGTAGACAACATTGTTGAGTCTAAGTTTACAGGTGACATTGTTAACGAGATTGAGCAAACTATTCTTTCTACGGAGATTTGCCCCTCAATGCGTAGCCTAATGACAGCAGGGGCAGCAGCCAATCGTGACAACACTTGTATGTACAACTGTTCATACCTACCTGTTGATGACCCTAAGTCCTTCGATGAGGCTATGTTCATCTTGTTGTGTGGTACAGGTGTAGGCTTCAGTGTAGAGCGTCAGTACATCTCTAAGCTACCTGATGTACCAGACACCCTATACCAGAGCGAGACCAAGGTTGTAGTTAAGGATAGTAAAGAAGGTTGGGCCAAAGCTTACCGTCAAGTTCTGTCCTTGCTTTGGGCTGGTGAGATTCCTAAGTGGGATGTCTCTAAGGTACGTCCTGCTGGTGCTAAACTTAAGACTTTCGGTGGTCGTGCATCTGGTCCTGCACCATTGGTTGACCTCTTTCAGTTTACCATTGCCAAGTTCAAAGCTGCACAAGGCCGTAAGTTGTCCTCTATTGAGTGCCACGACATTATGTGTAAGATCGGTGAGGTTGTAGTTGTAGGTGGTGTACGCCGTAGTGCTATGATTAGCCTGTCTAACCTGAGTGATGACCGTATGCGTCACGCTAAGTCAGGCCAGTGGTGGGAGACACAAGGTCAACGAGGTCTAGCCAACAACAGTGTATGCTACACAGAGAAGCCAGACGTAGAGACATTCCTTCGTGAGTGGACTGCCTTGGTAGAAAGTAAATCCGGTGAGCGTGGTGTATTCAACCGTGTAGCCTCAAAGAAACAGGCAGAGAAGTATGGACGACGAGACCCTAACTTTGACTTTGGCACTAACCCTTGTTCAGAGATCATCCTTCGTCCGTATCAATTCTGTAATCTGACGGAGGTAGTTATTCGTGCTACAGATACACTTGAAGACCTTGAGCGTAAGGTACGGTTGGCTACTATTCTGGGTACAATCCAATCTACCTATACTCACTTCCCTTATCTGAGAAAGATTTGGCAGAAGAACACAGAAGAAGAACGCCTACTAGGTGTATCACTCACAGGTATCATGGACAACCCATTGATGACCACAAAGAACAACGGATTGGAGAAAACTCTTGAACACCTACGACAAATTGCTGTTCGTACTAACGTGGAATGGGCTGAGCGCCTTGGTATCCCTGCTAGTGCTGCTATCACCTGTGTCAAGCCAAGTGGGACTGTATCTCAGCTTGTTGATAGCGCATCTGGTATTCACACTCGTCATTCTCCC
>Ga0208643_1001973_pt1 | contig 10630 bp, 22 predicted proteins | sample VirMetDEL_Nov_12_FD_184516 | JGI IMG/M metagenome (GOLD analysis project Ga0208643, IMG submission 184516) | Aqueous microbial communities from the Delaware River and Bay under freshwater to marine salinity gradient to study organic matter... | ecosystem: Environmental > Aquatic > Marine >... | reverse complement strand
TAAGGCTATAGAGAACTCGTCGGGAGCAAATATTATAGAGAACAAGTCGGGAGATTAATCTAAATAGCCTTTAGATTTTATATAGATAAATCCAACAATACTGCCTATAACGAAATAGGCAAGTATTGATAGGACTAAGATTTCAAATAAGTTCATTCGGTATTTTCCTGTATATGTTCTTGTATATGCAAACCTATCCAATTGTTTTTTATTTCATTAGCATATTCAAGTCGCAAGTTTCCACCCTCATAATTATCCCATTCGCCGTTTTCTATTTCGTCTAAATGATTGTAAACACATTCTGTTGAACACATTATTAAGTTCGGTCTTACATTAGGCTCATACCAAACTTTTTGATCTTGGGACTCTCCACACCTTTCGCAATATAAATTAGCCATTAGATACCTCCTGTTGCAGTATTCTTAATATATCAATTACTTCTGCACTTGTTCTGCCGTCATCACCTGTAGCGATATCTACGGCTTCTCTAATTAATTCTTCGTTATACATTATCAATCTCCTCTAAATGGACATCATCATATCCTTGCTCAATCCATTTGTCGTAATCCTGCTTAGCTTTCTTGTATGAAGTGTAGTAATCATCACACCCACCTACCCATACAACATATTTATAATCACTCATCATCTACCTCCTATAGTCCCATTTTTTGTAATCGTTGTTCTATTATCTTTTTATCTGCTTCTGAAAATAAATCTGCATAATCAGTAGTCAAAATAAGAATTAACTCTTCTATTATTTCTTTATCTGTCATTAGATACCTCCTGTTCGATAATATAATAATCAAAACTTTTACAACTAGGGCATACAACATGGTCTTCTGTATTCCAAGAAGTGATTTCATCTCCATTCTTGCTGTAAACTTCTGCATACTCGTATGAAGTGTAATCACATGCCATACATTGATTTAATTCTTCGCTAGTAAGAATATCCATTTTAGCTACATTCTTAGCGTACATTAGCTACCTCCTTAAATTGTTTTTGTTCTTGTTTTGTTAAGCATTCAAAATGAACTCTATACGCACCGTCTGAAAAATTACCCCTAGATAAATCATCATCTTTTCCGTAAACATCATACGGGCATATATCTTCATCAACTGCAATAAGTTCATCACACCTATCACATTCAAGCATTGCACATTCGGGACATAGATATCCGTCTCTATATTCTCCGTCTGCAAAGATAGTCTTACCTTGATCGTCAAGACTTTCATAATCAGCATCTGACGGAATACGATTGACAAACCTGCCACTTCCAAAAGATGTGTCTTGATTACAGCATACGCAATTGTTTCCTATATCAGACATCAGCTACCTCCTCCTCATAACATACGCCACATAACATTTTATCTGTTGGCACTTGGTTTAAATCTTTGTAGCCATTATCTGCATAATTATTGTTATCAATAATATAATCAGCTTTATAGCCACACTCATTACAACACCCCCTATCCATTAGCTACCTCCTGTTTAAATTCTTCTTCACTCATTAAACCATTATCAATAAAATAGTCTTCAAGACTTTCTTTTATTTCTTCTTTAGCTGTTCCAACACTTCTGTTAGCTAGATAATCTAAAGTCTCAATAGCTTCTTCATAAGTCTCGCACCATTCTTTTAACATTTGTTTAGGTATTGGCATTAGCGTTTTCCTCCTGCAAACATTACCTGTATTTCTTCTGTTGTAGGTATAGAGGTGAAACTAACAACTTTAGCTTCTTCCTTACAAAAGGTAGGGCTTCCTGCATCGTTATATATATATCCGTCCTTCCATTCTTGTATTGCTTTGTTCCTAGCATCTTCATAGCTACTAGCATCTACTTCTACATCATGTATTTGTATTACATGCAGTTCTACACTATATTTCATTTACATTCTCCTTTAGTTTTGCGTTAACAGTTGTTCTGAAATCGTATGCTAGATTTTCAATATTTTCCCACACTTGATCTGCCGAATAATATTCAAAAGGCTCCCATATATTATCTAAAAGATAGTTGATTAAATCCTCATCTTCCCACGCGTCAAAATCTTTAGGCAAGTGTTCAGTTAGATAGTGACCACTTGCCCATATGATTGACTCTTTTTCAGTAATTACTTCACTCATTTTACATTCTCCTCGTTTTCACATTCTGTTAACCAATCGTCAAAATCGTTAGATAATCCGTTAGGCATATCGTTATTTAAGACAACGGGTTTAGGGTTGTCATTCCATTCAACTAAGATAGTAGCTGATACTATTCTTCTTGGGTTATCCATTAGATACCTCCTTTAGTTCGACAAGTTCATCATAGAAATAATTTTCTATAGCGTAATCTATACTTTCCCAATTCACACCAAATTCAGCGTCATGGTCATCTGCAACAGAATGTAAAATATCCATACAGTTGTCGTTGGTATATTTTAGTTTTGGGTAAAACTCATCAAGTCGATATTCAACATCTTCTATCGCCCATACAATAGCAATAGAGTTATTGCTGTTATATCCGTTTCCATAGTCTTTTACTTCACTCATTCTTGACCTCCTATAGTCTTGGTTTAAATATTTCTACTAAAGTCTCTAACTTATCCTTTGGCACATCTTTTAAATGGTCGGGGGTTTCATTAGGTTTTAGATCGATTTTTACTAGATGACCTTGATTAGATAATCTCTCCATCTTGTCTTCTGCCATATCAAGGTCTGGAGTCTCCATAGCAATTCTATAGCTGTTGTCCACCTTGTTATAAACTTTTACTAAGTATTTCTTCATTAGTCTTGCTCCTTTAAATCACCTTCAATATCAATTTCTGCATTATCACCGTAATCAGTCCATAAATAGGTTGCAGTAATTCCGTCATTTGTTTCTGCATATCCTGCTGTTGTTATATCGGATAAACAAATTGCATTTTGCACTTCGTCATAAGTTAGTTTTCTGTCGGAAACTATTTCAAATTTCCTTATATCAACAGATTGTTCTTCTACTTCGTATATGTATTGTTTACTCATTATCTTCTCCTTTAAATTGCTCCCAATAGTCGGGATTTGGGGTTGTCGTCATTTGAAATATGGGTTGGTCGGGTAGCCTAACTTTAAGTTGTCGGGCTTGTCTTAATATGTCGGGGTATGTCGGGTTTCCCTCCATAGCGAACTCTATATTAGTTCTGAAAATCCTTATATATGTCATAGTTGTCTCCTGTATATGAGCCTTTTATACACTTGCTCGGGTGTACGGAGTAATTATTTTCTTAATTGCTTATAAAGACTTTCATTCCTATAAATGCAGTCTTCGGTAAAATAGCTCTCTAGGATATCAAAAACTAGAAATTCAAATTGGTAGTCTTCCGGTTGTTCAAAGGCTTCACGCATAAATCTACCCCCGTCATGGTAATCAGTTTTATTAATGAAGTAGTCATAATCTAATTCATTCTCGCCACTAACCCAATCGGCAAATATTTCTAATTTTCCAACGGCTAAATCAATTGAAAAGTTATAACATTCTCCCTGTTTGCTTTCCTCTAATCTATTCTCATATACTTCTAATATATATTTTTTTGAGTCTTTTGACATTGGCATTACTTCACCCCCTCTATATATTCTTTTGCTTTATCTGTACTTACATAATCGCAAATATCTAAGCGTCTCTTTTGGGTTGCTGTATCTAAGCTGTCCCAATCACTAGGAAAAGAAATGCCGTTGATAGTCTCATAAAATCTTTTTCTTTGGTTGTTGCTTTTTCTGATTAATTCTTCAGTATCATTCTCAGACATTAAAGAAAATATTTTTGATATGTTGCTAACAGTTTGCAACTGATCCTCGCAAGAAATTAAATCATCATCTTTTAATATGGCTCTTGCTTGTTGCTCAAAGTCTTCAACTCTTATTTCTTTATTTGGATTAATCCAATATAAATGCCTAGCAGTTGTATTACTCCAATCATTAACGCTTATTAGGTCATCAATAGCCACTAAAGTTTGGTAAGAAAAAAACAACTCACGCCCATTAACCACATGGCTATATAGGTTTTTAGTTGTTCTTAAATATCTAGGCTTAGAGCCTTGTAAATTTATTTCACTTTTTAAAATACTCATATATATATACTCCGTTTTATATGTTGCAGGGTTTATCCCTGTATATAGGATTATAAGTCATATTGTACTAATTGTACACACTTATAATTGGATATGTTCTATATAAGTATTGATAGATATAATTAATAGCATCTAAACGGGTTGTCGGGTGCATATAAAAATATATAGCGTTTTTGCTGTCGGGTTGTCGGGAGTCGGGTTAAATATGAAGTGTCGGGTGTCGGGTTTGTATTAAACGACTAGAACAAAAGAAAAGAAAATGCCGTATATATTAATAAATAAGAAAAAAGATCTTACCAGGTGCAGCTGCAAGATCCTCCAGGATCCTCCAGGATCTACCAGGAGATCAATCAAAAAATAAGTGTACAAATAGTACAAAGATGACTTATAATATCTATATGCCAGGGAATAACCCCTGGGCATTTACGGAGTGTAAATTATGAAGAACTTAATAATAAAATGGTTAGGCCTGGAAGGTCTAATGGATCTAAGAATAACCCAGCTACAACCTGGGACTGTTGACGCTGTTATATATGATCTAAATAACAGGTATGACTTAGAAGGGTTAACCTCTAAATTTGATGACTATATAGGAACTGTTGATGATCTAGAATACAAGGCTGATAAGTGGGACGATATGGCCGACAAGATCGAAGATCTAGAAATTAACGATATCGTTGCAGATATAGAGGCTAGGTTAGATCTAGATAAGATCCAACAGTTAGATGATCAGTTAACAGAATTACTAGCTGGTTATAAATTAGATGTTCAATTAGTAAAGGAGGACTTTTAAATGTATAAGATAGTAAGATTTTGTTTTGATAATAACGATCCTGATCATCATAAGGTGATCAAGTCTGGCCTAACCTTAGAGGAAGCCCAATATCATTGTCAGCGTGACGACACGCGAGAGCAGGGCGTTTGGTTTGACGGATATGAGGAGGAATAAGAAATGAAAAAATTTATAAACCCTTATATTGACTGTCCTAAGTGTGGAGATTATGAAAGCTTTTTAGCTGTTGAGCCTGAACTAGGGGCAGAGGAAGGTGGCAATTGTCAGTCTTGCGATCATACAGTAGAAACGCCCAGGTGGCTGTTAGAGACTGGTAAAGTGTTTGGGAGGGACTACTTATAGATTGTCGGGCTGTCGGGATCAGGGGAAGCTTAGGCTTCCCTTTTTTTTGCCTGGAGTTTTATTTAGTAGAAAAGAATATTGTCCTGGATCTTACCTGGTTGATCGGCCCAGGCAGAGGATCCACCTGGAAGATTTGACCCCAGGGGGCGATAGATCTATCGGATCTATTAGTCGGATCTTTAATAATTGGGACTCTTTGGGACTGAAAAAGGTCGGATAAAGTCGGATAATTAGAAAACCCCCACCCCCCAAAATATAACTAGGTACTTTATATACTAGGAGAAGAACAGTATTACAGTTACAAAATATGCCATTTTTTTAGGATTCCACTTTTACTTGTATAAGGTACCCTATTCCAGTTATAATTTTCCCAAAGGTTTTGCAGGTAAGATTGAGACACTTCGCTCAAACTCTTCTCCAAAAGATTCACACTTGCCTGCAAAATTTTTCTACATTTTTTTTCAAAACGGTTTTTGCAAATAAGGTACCCATACAGAAATAATTTTTTCTATACTTTTTTGACTTTTGAATGGTATGATATGGCGTATGGCAAATCCATTTGATACAGATTATTCATTTTTGAATCTACCTGAGAAGGGTTCGGATGTGAGAGGTCCTATTGACCTTCCATCTGTTGAACCTGTTAATTCTAATTTTCAAATAGAAGGATACGCCCCAAGACAATTACAAAGACAAAAACTCGTTCAACCATCCTTACTACCTTTTTTAGAAGAAGAGAATGAAGAGCTATTGTCATCTGCTCGTCCTTTTGAGGATATTCAGTCCCTAGGAGCAACATTTGGTCAAAGACTCGCTGAGACTGAAAAGTTCTTCGGCGATAGAGTTGCTAGCCTGCAAGGTAATATAGATGATTTAATTAATACCAAGAGCGATTTAACCAAACAGTTAGAAGCTGCTTTCTTACAACAAGATGAAATGAGTCAGCAAGCTATTGAAGAACAAATCGCTGCCTTAGATGCTCAGAGAGCGGAGCTAGTTGCTCAATTAGAGGCTTCTGTCGCTGAAGCTGAGGCTGAAGGTATAGATGCTGTAGCTGCAGCAGAACAAGTTACTGCTGAACAAAGACAGCAGTTTGAAGGACAAATATCAGGTTTAGACCAACAACTACAAGATTTAGAAATATCTAAGCAAGAAGCTATTGCAGCTGGCGACCAGCAGAGAGTCGCTGAATTAGAAGCGCAACAACAAGAACTTACTGCTCAAAGAGAGCAACTTGTTTCTCAAATGGAACAAGAGTTTGGAGGTGAAAGAGGTGAGCTAGAGGCAAGGATTGCTGAAATAGAATCTGCTCAACAAGCTGCTATTGCAGAGCGGGACCAAGCTATTGCTGAACAAGACAATATTAGAGCGCAAGCAGCCGAACAACAAGCCCAAGCCTTAGAAGGACTCAAGCAAGAGCTTCTTACAGAGCGAGAAGGTATTGTTGGCGGTTTAGAAGGGACTATTGGCGACTTGCAAGGTGAAATAGATGGCCTAACTGGCGCAAGGGACTCTGCTATAGCCGAAAGGGACCAAGCGATTGCCCAACAAGATACGATTAGAGCTGAATCTGCAGAGGCGCAAGCTCAAGCACTTGACGCTCAAGCAAATGATTATCAAGCTCAATTAGATCAATTAACAGGTCAAAGCACTCAATATCAAGGTCAGGTAACTGAAAGGGACCAGACGATTGCAGATTTACAGGCGCAGATTGCTGCGTTACAAGATTCTGGACAACCCCCAGCTGATATGCCTCCTCCACCTCCACCTCAAGATGTAGGCGGACCCGTTATACCTCCAAGGCCACCTCAGTTACCGCCAAAAAAAGACAGGCCAATATTTATAGATGATGGTCCTGGTTTTATGGACGGAAAACAACCACCTGCTAAAGTACCAGGAGGTACTCCAGGATTTTACGATAGACCTCCTGTTAAGCAACCGCCTTTTGCTAAAAACCCTAGGATTCCAGACCCAAGAGATGATTTTATTTCGTATGAAAGAGAACCGATTGTACCAATATTTAAGCCAAGTCCTAGAATAGGTGGAGGTATAGGTGGATTTTCTGGCAAAAGAACTGATAGAATGATGAGAAGATAAAGGAAATTAATATGATGATGGACAACGAACCAAGAATGCAAGATAGAAGCCCAGAAGGTCAGATGTTTGCGATTGAATCAGAAATTAAAAATATGATGAAAGAGTACGAGATGGCTGTTAGGAATGGTGAGAATCAAAGAGCGCAAATGATTGCGGATCAAGTTGGCAAGTTAGAAGAAATGAAGATTGAGATTCAAGAAACAACTAGGCCAAGACAGATAGATAATATTAAATCTATTCTAAATGCAGGAACTTTAGGTATGACTCCAGGAAAAGATATGGGAGGTAGACCTGTAAATATGGATGCAAATACAGTAAGACAAAATCAAATGGAAATGGGAGATTTAAGCAGATTTGGTATGGCTAGTGGAGGCGAAGCTTCCTTCCCAGATTTAACAGGTGATGGACAAGTTACTCAAGCTGATATTTTAAAAGGTAGAGGCGTAGAGTTTGCCGAAGGCGGCGAGGCTATAGGCGACGATCTTGCTGGTATGGCGATGTCTCAAGAAGAGGCTATGGCTGAAGTTGGCAACGCAGAAAAAGAAATGGCGATGATTCAACAGCTTGTTACTGTAGTTCAGCAATTACTAGCTGAAGGTATATCTGAGGATGACTTAGTTGCTTTTTTAAAAGAACAAGGCTTAGACGATGAAGATATAGATAGTCTAATGCAAATGGTTTTACAATCTCAGTCAACTCAAGCACCTGATCAAATCGGTCAAGAACTACAAGGTATGATGTAATGGGTTTTTTAAGTAGCGCGTTTAAAAATATAAAACAACAAGAGCCTATGGCATATGGGCAGGCAATTACTCAAGGTCCTGGCGGTCAAATGTATACAGACACATCTATGCAGACTCCATATAATCCGCCCCAAAATCAACCGTATCAACAAGAACCTGCTCGTCCTATAAATGATAATATGAGAATGGACATTCGAGATAGAAGAGCTAGAGAGCCTCAACCAGCTAAAATACTACCATTCCGCGGCGGTGGCGGCCGTAATCCTTCGCAGACGTATCAAAATCAAGGCGGTATAGGCTCATTCCCTAATCCTTTTGGCAATAGAGGCGGATTTGGTAATCCTTACGGCGGTAGCCGAGGCGGATTCGGACAGCCACCTCAATTTGGTGGCGGTATGTACGGTAATCCTTATGGCGGCGGTGGCTTTGGTATGCAAAGACCTCCTCAATTTGGTGGTGGATACGGTATGCAACAACCTGGATTCGGTGGTGGATTCGGTGGCGGCAATCCTTATGGTGGCGGTTATGGAATGCAACCCCCTCAATTCGGCGGAGGCTACGGTGGTGGCTACGGCGGAGGAATGGGCGGCGGTTTCGGCGGTGGCGGCTACAGAAGAATGCCCCCTATGTTCGGCGGTGGGAGTCCCTTTGGACCTGGATTCGGCGGTGGTATAGGCGGTATGTTCCCTGGTATGGGAGGCGGATACGGTCAAAGACCTCCTATGTATGGCGGTGGCGGATTTGGCGGAGGATTTAGACAACAACCCCCTAGCTACGGTGGTATAGGTGGTGGATTTGGACAACCGATGCCAGTAAGACCTCAGCCTATACAGAGGATTGGTAATTATGGCCTTAATAGAAGAAGAATTAATGACGTAGCAAGACCTGCTCCTATGATGCAAACTCAAGGTCCAGAAAGTTTAGGTTTTGGACAAATGGAATTCTTGACCAACAAAAAATGAATGAAGATTTACCAAACGTTGAATCTATAATTGCCCCTCTAAATATTCAAGAACAAAGAGAAGCTTTTGGCGGTCCTTTGTATCAAATGATGAACCCTAGCGGTAAAAAGATAGCAGATGCTGTAAGCGGTGGTATCAACAGTTTAACAAGTGATCCTACTAATCTTATGGCTGGTGGTTTTTTTGTTAAAAAAGGTGTCAAATATACTTTACCTATGTTGGAAGATATCTTGCAAAAGTTTAGATATGCTCAGTCTTTGCGTAAAACAAAAATACCAAAAGATAAAACAGAAGCAAGTAATTTAGAAAGAAGCTTACCGTTTCAAACAGAAGATGAAATTATTAACGCAATTAATACAATAAACCCACCTCAAAGAATGAATTTAAAATTATTTGAAGAGTTGCGTAAAAAACATAATATCTAAATGAATCTTTCAAATTTAACTGAAACAGAGTTAAAAGAAGCTCTGATGCTTAAAGAAAAGCTGGACGGCTTTGAAACCCAAGATAAATGCCAAAACGATTTTTTAGAATATGTGCAACACATGTGGCCAGAATTTATATGTGGTCGCCATCATAAGATTTTTGCAGAAAAGCTTAACAAAGTAGCAACAGGAGAAATTAAACGTTTGATTGTTAACATGCCTCCTCGTCATACCAAGTCAGAATTTGCATCTACCTTTTTCCCATCATTTATTATGGGTAAAAAACCCAAGATGAAGATTATGCAAACAACCCATACAGGGGAACTAGCCGTAAGATTTGGTCGTAAGGTCAGAAACTTGATGGACCAAAAAGAATACAAGGATGTATTCCCAGAAGTTAAACTCCAAGCCGATAACAAATCAGCTGGACGTTGGGAAACCAACAAAGGCGGCGAATACTTCGCAGCTGGTGTGGGTGGTGCTGTTACTGGTAGGGGTGCGGATTTACTTATTATTGATGACCCTCATTCAGAACAAGATGCTCTTAGCCCGAATGCTTTGGAGTCTGCTTGGGAATGGTATACCTCTGGACCTAGACAGCGTTTACAGCCTGGCGGAGCTATAGTATTGGTTATGACGCGTTGGTCTTCTATAGACTTAACAGCAAAATTACTAGACTCTCAAAAGGAAGCACTTGCAGATCAATGGGAAATGATAGAGTTTCCTGCTATTTTTCCAGAAACAGATAATCCTTTGTGGCCTGAGTTCTGGCCTAAAGATGAATTATTAAAAGTTAAATCTTCTATTCCTGGAATTAAATGGAATGCTCAGTGGATGCAGAATCCTACAGCTGAAGAAGGAGCCATTATAAAAAGAGATTGGTGGAAGCGCTGGACTCATAAGAGCATACCACCTGTTAAATATATTATGCAGTCATACGATACTGCTTTTTCCAAAAACCAAACTGCTGACTTTTCTGCTATATCTACCTGGGGTGTTTTTAAACCCTCAGAAGATGCTCCTGATTGTTTAATATTATTAGACTGTCAAAAAGGTCGTTGGGACTTTCCAGAGCTAAAAGAAATAGCTATGCGTGAGTACACTTATTGGGAATGCGATATGGTTCTTATCGAAGCCAAAGCATCTGGAACTCCACTTACTCAAGAGTTACGGCGAATAGGTATTC
>Ga0208643_1001968_pt1 | contig 10656 bp, 10 predicted proteins | sample VirMetDEL_Nov_12_FD_184516 | JGI IMG/M metagenome (GOLD analysis project Ga0208643, IMG submission 184516) | Aqueous microbial communities from the Delaware River and Bay under freshwater to marine salinity gradient to study organic matter... | ecosystem: Environmental > Aquatic > Marine >... | reverse complement strand
AATCATACGAGACTTTAGTATTCTCGTACCCTCTGCAAGATCTACGATTCCAGTTTCCGCACCCAAGGCTTTACCTGTCGGTGCGCCACGAATGGCTTTGAATAATTGATCCAAAGCCTCTGGATTGTCTTCCTGTATGATCTTGTCAAACACGAACTTCATGTTCATCTGACCAGACTTAGTCTGCTTTATAATGTCTTGGACAACGATGTTATCGAATCTACTAATGCTGTCTTTGTAGAAGTCATTTGTTCTGTTCAATAACCGTAATGCCTCACTTGCTTCACCCGTTGATAAATCCATTTTAAAACCATCAGGTCTGATGATTTTATCTCCCGCACGAGCAACTCCGGTCTCTAAACCTTGTGTAGACATTTGACCAAGCGTAATCTCCGCATCTGTAAACGCCTTATTAACAGATGCTTTTAGTGCGCCTAACGCACCTACATTCACATCATTAAGAAGGGCTGGGTTGCGAGAAGCGTCAGTCAATCCTGTACGAATACGAGATAGTTCTTGTGCAGTAGCAAACCCACCTCCTTTTCCATCTCCTAACCCTCTTACCTGTGCAGCAAAACGTGTCGCTCCAATATCTGCAATACTGTCTTCTGTTAGCCGGTTAAGTTCTTTGATAATACCAGAAACAGGAATAATTTTCTGACCGCGCAACTTGTCATTAACCATTGTGTACAAACGATCTACGTCTTCGTCAAACACGCCTTTGCGCTGACGGATCATTTCATCAAGGTTCTTAGGAATGGTCTTGCCATCCTTGAGGTTACGCATGATCTGATCAATCTCACCCTTGACCGCATCGTCCATACGCATCTGTGCGTTAGCCAGCTTTTGATCTGCGCTAGAGTAAAAGTCTGTAATGTCGCGCTTTACGATCTCATCAAGGTTGTTGATTGCTGTATCGTCCGCGATCCCAAACGCACGCATCTGTGCCAAAGATTGCTCAAGGTTCTGCATCGCCGCCTTTTGATTCGGGAACACACCTTCGTAAACGGCTTGCAAACGATTCAAGACTGGACGGAATGCTTCGTCCGTAGCACCAGCAATCGTAGGGCGGAAACCTTTAGCGATTACTTCACGAGCCTGCGCACGCAATGCTTCGTTCTCCGCGCCACCTGGTCCTTTGATAATACGACCAAACAGTTTGGAGATGCCTCGACCCACGCCTTCGCCAAACATACCAAAGGCACCCTCTATGGCACTATCACGAACAATGTCTGTAGGGGATTGCATCTGTAAGCCTTCAGCGGCTTCAATGCCTTCATCAAGCAACTTGCCTCCAGCGGTGGCGGCACCCACAATCAACATACCCGGAACAAAACCTACACCGGACGCGGCAATCGCGGCACCCGTGCCAGCAATAATTGGCAACGCTGTCGCGCCAGCAAACTCTTTTACATCATTAAACGAAAAGCCTTCTTCGTCTACCGCAAGTTCACGGCCTTCACCCAAGCCAAGTTTGGTGCGTCCGTCTTGTGTCAGGATATGACGACCAAGCGCATCTACACGGAAACCCTCGTCACCCACTACCGTCTTCAGGTAGTTGGACTTCTCTTCGTCTGTGTCCATGCGACCAAACTGAAAGCGCGAGAACCCTGCAACACTATCCACGCCAGTGCGGTAATCGACACCCGGTTCTTTGTAGTTGCTTACATATTCATCTTCAGTGATCTGATCACCCGTAACAGGTTCAAGACCCGCCAATCGCATTTGACGAGCATAATCACGTTTTTCATCTAAGGAAGCATTAGCGAAATCTATTTCTGGTTGTGTTGGTTCAGAGTCAGCAAAGAAAGTATTAAAAATTAATTGCTGCTCTTCTTCCGTAGGAGTCTCACCAGCAATCTCAACCTGTTGAACACCTGTAGGAGTTTCAACTTTAATAATAGCCATTTGCGACCCCTAACTTCTTCTATAAATTCCGTCATCTCCAAAAGTAAGCATGGAGCGAGAACCTTGAGGCAAAAACGGCTGCAATCGTTTACGTTGAGCCGAGACTCGTGTGCCGAGTGCCGAACCGGAAGGAGTAAGGAACTCGGCTCCCGTTTCCTCTAAAGAGTTCAATTTATCAAGTGCTGATTTCTGTGCATTCTCAAACTCTACTAGAATCCCTCCGAGTTTACTGTCTAAAACATTTGAAGGAGTTGTCATTAACCCCAAGACACCTCCACTTAAAACCGCATCTGACATGTAGGCATCAGCCAACCTGTTAACGTCTTGGTTAGAAATAGAGTTTGCAGACTGATCTTTACCAAGCGTTAGTGGCACCAGTTTTTGAAAAACCTTTCTTAAATCAGCAATGGCTAAATCTCTATCAGTATATTCAGTAGCATCAACACCAGCTAATGTCATAGCTTTCGCAAGCATAGAATTAAAACCTGGTTGAAAGCCTGTTATATTACCTTCAGCATTTGCAATCATAACTTGTTTTGTAAGATGCATAGCATTGTTTGCCTTGATGACATCAGTCACGCTGTTGTCATAATCTTCCACATATTCTGTAATCTTTTTTGGCGTATCAAGAGTTCTAGACTTAATTCCATCTGCTTGAGCTTTAGCAATAGCCGCGTCAAATGCGGCTTGTTTAGTAAGTAGAGCAGTCGCCATAGAAGTACCTTGAACTCCATCAGGCAACCCGTTTTCAAGAATATCAGACTTTCTTAAAGATATTGTTGTGCCTTCTTTACTGCCCGTAACAGTGCGCCCGTCTGGATATCTGTATTTTTGTCCCGGCATCAAAACATAATCGGAAGTTTGAAATTCTGCGGCGCGTTGCAGTTGACGTTCTGCGGAGATGTCTTTCAAACCATATTGTAAAGCGGAGAGCTTTACCTGTCGATTAAACTCATCTTTTTTACCTTGGTCTTTAATCAACATATCCGCGCCTTGCTCCATGGCACTTGCAATGTTTTCAATGGCTCGAGGACTCTTACCCGCCGCCATGGCAAAACCAATTTTTGCTAAAGCTAGACCCTTGTCTATGCCCTTGTATTCAGGAGCGTTCTCAGTGAACTCTTCCATAAGTGACTTTAACTGATCCTGCTGTTCTTCCTGAGTGCCGCTGTTTATAACGCGGTCAATCTCTTCCTTGGCTGTAGGTGCAGCATCACCAGTGCCTGTGCTGTCACCCGCGCCGCCAGTGGCTGTATCATTAGTGCTCTCAGTTGTTGTCTCTGGCATTGTTCCGTCTGGTGCTATATTACCAAATTCATCACCATAATCAGGTTCTGTAGTTGGCGCGTTACCTAAATCATCTCCGTCATATTGACCATCAGGACCAACCGGAACAGGCTTTTCAACTGCAATAGTTTGTGACCCAGGTGCGGCATTCATAATCTCTACAACATCTGCTACTTCTTGACTGGTTTGGAAGCCAGACAATTTAGCTAGGTCAACACCTGTTGGGTCTACCTTACCTGATAACAAGGCGTCAGAAAGCGCCTTTGGAACAGAAATCTCTCTGTTGTTTATCTGTTGTTTTACACTGTCGGGCAAAGATTGCTTCCCTGAAACAACAGCCGCAACAAACCCCGGAGTAAGCTCATCGCTTGTGAGCGGGGAAAGAAGATCACCAATAGCGTCCATACCACTAGCAACTCCGCCGACTACAGCATCCACAGGAGTTGCTGCCATTCCAGCTAAGTCACTTCTAGTTTGTTGCCCCACAGTCATAGGGTTAGGGTTAGTAACCATCGACTTTAACCCACCACCATAAAACTCTCTAAAACTCTGTTCCGGCTGTGGGCTTCTAGACAGGACAGAACCGATACCAGACAAAGAGCTTGGGTCTAAATTGATTGTAGCCGATCCTGAGTTCATAGTTTGACGCAAAGGAGCAGTTCCACGACCTTGAAGAACATTCATTCGTGCGTTGAGCAATGGAGATGCACTCCGAGCCGCATTAATAGCCTGCGCGTTAGTTACGGAAGAGTTTCTAACTGGTTGCGAAAGAGATGTATTTGCACCAAAACCAGAAATAGGAACTTGTCTAGTTTGAATCCCATGAGTGTGACCAACAGGACCACCCGCATGAAACTTCTGTACAGGCGCAATACCCGCAGACATATTAAGAGCGTTACGGGCGTTACGCGGCTTGAACATTTTGCGGTTATATACGCTCATTATGAACCTCTCTGTGCGCCTAGTAGCCCACCAAAGATACCCCCTGCACCAAACGCACCAGACTGTTGCAGGCCAGCAATACCCATGCCCAAACCAGCAACTTGAGACAAGGTGCTAGGTGATGGAGCCGTGCGACTAGTCAGTGTGCTTGTTTGTGTCGGTACGCCACGGAAGATGTCAGACATAAATCCAATACGCTGGTACGGTTCAAACTGCCGTTCAAGGCTCGTGGCTCTCTGTGCCTCAAGCTCTGCCTGTTGCTGTTGCTGTTCCTGACCGCCAAGCTGTGACAGGATGCCAATGTCTCTATTTTGCGCCGCTTGTGCAGATTCGCCCATGGCTGCCTGCTGTAGACCCAGCTTACCAAACAGTTCGCCAGCTTGCTGCGAGCGATCCTGCGCTGACTCAAATGCTTGCGCACGAAGTTGTGCCGACTGCCTTGCAAAGGCATCCGCTGTATTACGCTGTAATTCCTGCTCGGCTACGGCTTGGCGAGAACCACCAAAGGCTCCTGCCTGTACTGCCGCAGAACCAATGCGCTGACGCTCCATATCCGCTTGACGCTGTAGATCTGTAAGGCTCTGGTCAATTACATCTTGTGTGTATGGTGACATATATTGCTGATAGGCACCCGGTTGCAATGCCGCTACACCCTGACCCAGAGTCGCTGCGCCAGCCTGCATCATCGGCTGATACGCGCCTACACCACCAATTCCAAGCTGAATAGCCTGCTGCTGGGCAGGTGTCATGCCAGCTACTTGATATGCAGGAATCGTGGTCGGCTGATTCGCCATCGTAGAGGTGCTGGCAAGCAGATCTTTCAGGAAGGTTTCCTGATACTCCGGTAATACCTGTAGCTGTTCGGTGCGGACTGTTTCAGCCATTATGCCATCCTCTCAAACTTATCCATCATGGCATACAGACGCTTGGCACCAAGCTCCCTGTTTCCATTGCCTGCGCCTACGACAGACTTTTCCTTGAACACAAATTCACCGTCCGAGAGTCTTGCCTCCTGAACTTTCTTACCATTCTGATATATGCCAGCGTTTATACTGTCAGAGGTTCCAGTACCTGGCCCCTCAACATAACCGCCTTCTTTCAACGTAATAATACCGCCTAGAGCCATATTCATAGACTCTTCTCTGCGCGCCATAATAGCATCTTCAAGTTCTTCTGCGGTATCGTAAGCCATACCCGTGACTTGATCTGTAAACAATCCTTTAATAGGCGTACCTTTGTAATCTGGACGAGACTCAAGCTCACGAGGGCCGTCATCCGTCATATCATCTTCATCACCTACGCCAGCAAGAGCCAACAAGTTAGAACCAAGATAGATGTCCCCGCCTGTTATTCCTGTACCAAAGATGCCGCCTTTTGCCGCTTCGGTTGCGGCGGTTTCGGCTACTTTGCTAGCGGCTTGATCAGCAATGACTTTTTGTGTCGCGCTTTGTGTCGCCGCTGCGCCAGCCGCTGACTGCGCCGCAGTTGCACCCGCACCTTGAACCCCTAGAGCACCAAGCCCTGATCCTGCGCCACCAGCCAGAATAGCGTTCATCACCGCATCTTTAGGGTCACCTCCAGCTACAAGTGTACCAATGCCAGAGCCAAGAGCCGCGTTCATAGCCGCACTACCAGCAGGACCGCCTAGAAAGTATCCAGCGGCGGCACCAGCAATAGGAAGCAGTGATTTCAGACTAAGACCCAAGAGTAGACCCTCCGAGCGATTGTGGCATAGTCACCGTGATTGTGGTGTCTCTTCTTTCTGCGCCAGTCCATGGCTCGCCGCAATCTGGGCAGTTACCATCGGGGTAGCTCGCTACCTCTTCGGGCGTGTCAACTTGATTAGGGCAGCTGACGCAATATACTTTATCAGAACTTGTGCTCGGTGACCAGCGGCTACCGTCAGGCATTACAATTACATTATCATCCGTCATGGCACCACCACCGTTACTGTTCCTACCGCGCCAGTTGCGCTTTCACTTCCTGTTAATATATCACCTTGTCGCACAATACGCAAAAAACCGCCGGCATCGTAGATATCACCCACTTCAAGCGTATTAGCCACACCGTCTCCAGGCACCCCAGTAAAGTTCAGAATCGGGTTGCGCTGGTCATCAATCACGCGGTCAAGGTTACGAGCTAGCTGGTTAATATAGGTCTGATCGTATTCACTAGGCGCAACAGGCAGAATCGTGCGGACTACTTTTGTCATCGGCGCCCATCCGGTCTTAAATCAAGGCGCGGTGCCCCAAGACGCCACTTCACCCCTTTGTCCGCGTTACTAATCTTAAAGTTCATGCTCCTACCTCGAGCACGAAGAAATATCTGATTCGTGTATATATCAGAACTAGACTCTTCCACAGAACCACTTACGGTCTCGGTCACCGCCTTACCGTTAAAGTCCCTTGATTGCATGGACATGGTTACAGCAGGCGTGGAGTCCGTAGACCCGTTGAAGGACAAATCCGGTATAACCCTGCGTATCAACATAAACTGATCGCCATCACCGATGTCAAAGTCTGACGACTCGATAAACGCCGGCACGGCAATAGAAGGTGACTGACTACCGTCATCCAAACCACGCTCATGATCGTATAGATAGCTATCTGGACTTGGAGCCTGCGGATAACTACGCTGGCCAGCCCCACGATCATTCCACGCGGTACGCGCAAGAGAACCGTAGTACCAAACCTTTTCGCCGTAGTTGTAGATTACATACTTGTCGATCTCATCTGACGATTCAGAGCAGTAGAACCACCAAACTTCAGTCTGACTACTCAAACTACCCGCATGGATTTTAAAGGACTGATTGCGATTAAGGTCGCTAAACACATAGTCCCGTACAGAACATGGGATCGGCATTACACGACCATCGTAAACGTAAAAGTTTTCCTGACCCATCCAGAACACGGTGTCATTGATGCTGATAGCAGCGTTAGGCCCAGCAATCCTGATGTTGTCCGCCAGCATCGCTGTACCAAAAGTAAACGGCGGTCCTGTGAACTGCACGGAATGTAATGTCGTATCCGTCCAGACAAGCGTCTGACGGCTAGTGCGAAGCGCGGTAATAATCTCAGAGCCTTGAGACAAGCGCAGATCACCTGCGGTATTGGTGGCCGTAGGCGTCCAATCTGTAGCAGATTCTTGAGACGAGAACCGTATAAGCAATGGATCTTGTTGCGTCTCACCAAGCGGGTTTGCACCAAATGCAAGCACATGACGGTCTATCTCTGACACCAGAACCTTGCGCGCTACCGTAGGTACGTCTGACCCACCAGCCAAAGAACTAAGCTCGACAGCACGAGTGGTAGTACCGTTGGTTGCATCCCAGTAATAGATTCTACCGTCACCGATGTTACAGATTAAGTCTTCGCCAAAATCATCCGCGAACCACAGACGCAATGTGTTACCAGCCAGAGATCCGGCACCAGAACCCCAAGTAAAACGACCCCATGTTCCTGCACCCCACCCTGGGCCAAGAATCGTAGTATTTAGTCCTACATTAATCTGAAACGCCGCCGTGCCGGAAGCTCCGCCACCAGCCGTACTACCAGACGAAGCAGACCCACCTGTGTTTACTGTAAAAGTCGTAGTGGTCGGAGTTGTTAGAATCTCATGCTCTTTGTTAAGCTGCGCCGTGGTCAGGCCATCCACCGCAGTTAGACTGGCAAGCGTAACAAAATCACCAACGATAGCGCCGTGAACCGAGGATGTAGTGACGGTGACTACCCCGCTACCAGCACCGCCGGAGGTGTTAATAGGGTTGTTTGGAAGAGAGACACTAGAACGGATAGGCGTGATGTCGTTAAACGTGCCAGAGTCTTCAAGATAGATCTTCTTCTGTGAGCCTAAGAAAAGCAGGTTTAAAGAGTCTAGGGTCACGAAGTTATGGAGCTTGCGTACCGAACCTTGAAACTGATCAGAACCCACTCTTTCCCAACCACCAATACGCTCGGCGTACCCATAGCGAAAGCGGATGTAATTCCCATCGAACCATCCGCCTTCGTTTGAGTAATTTGTGCCCTCTCTATTGATTCCGGGCTTGAACGCAAGTTTTGTTAGCGGCATTCATTACTCCGCATCTGCAATGGTCAGAGTGCCAGCAGCTACTTGGCGCAGGATTTCTGCGTAATGGCGGTTGGCTGGGTCTAGTGGCACAGATACCGCCATAACTCCATCAATATCACATTGAATGCATATATTATCACCACTATCATCATCCACAAAATATTTTGCATTTTCAATTAACGTTTCATTCATCTTAAATATCCTTACAATTCAGCATCAGCGGTTACAAACATTCTACCAACTGAGCCACCACCCAAGTTATTCCAGTTCCCAGCATTTTCATCAATGAACAACATATTTTGGGTTGCCTGAAAAGTTCCAACCGTATGATTAGTTCCATTAGACGCATTTCTATATTGACCTGCTGTTCCAGTTGATGCGTTATAAGCAACAATAGTTGGCGTTGTTCTCATACCATGTCCTTGATATAGAGGAATATCCCATCTTTGAGATGTAGTTTTTGTCCAAGCCCAATATCCAGAACCTACACTTCCTACTGCATCAGCATAATTATATGTTTTACAGAAGTATCTCCGACAAGCTTGTAATTCTGTATCAAAAGATTTATGCTCAAACGGCGTGGCCTGTTCGCCTAGTTCAAGTTGGACGCCTGTGATAAAAAACGTACGGCTGGTACTGTCGAAGAAAGATGTTTGGCTAGAATTTACCCTGTTGCCTTGAACCCTTGATGCCCAAGTGTTACTGGCAAAAGTGCCACCAGTATAAGTTGAACCTGCATGAAGCCAAAAAGATAACTGTAAACTTCCTGCATTATCATCGTCAAATGCACCTGTTGTGTCTGGTATAAAAGTTAAAGATATTCTATTCCAAGAAGTTGTAACAGCAAATGTTTGCGTGTTAATTCTGTCGTTATCTAAATCCCTAATTTCAGCAGTATAAGTAGCACTAGCATTACCTTTTACATAAAAAGAAAAAGTGAGTGACTCAGCATCACTCGTTCCTTTTTTTAATTGTTGTACGTCTTGGCCTTCAATTATGTACTGCATTCCAAAAAATTCATCTGCTGCAATAGATGTATCTGCTGTAGTGCATTCAAACTTTAAGGCGTTTGCAAATCCATCATGTACGTCTGCAACCTGTGAAACAGTTGCACGACCTGCTGTATTGCCCGCAAAAACTTTCATTCTATCGACACAAGGGAAAACACCATTACTAGCACCCTCGCCAGTTGAACTCGTACCCCGCTGCGCCACCTGCATCGCACCGTTGATGATGAGGTTCCTGTTTGATAAAGCCGTCTGCGAACCAATCAGTGCGGCTAGTTCTGCTGCTTTACTCATGCGAGGTCTCCCATGAAATGCGTTCCAGACTCAGGACTGTCAGCTAAACCCATATTGCCGCCATTGTCCTGATACATAGTTTTAAATTTGCAAGCAGAAGCTGTTTTTGTGTCAGTGCTGTTTGAGGTAATTGCGTGTGCTGAAGAATCGGTATCATTATCTCTTCTAGCATAGGCAGCGATTGCGTAATTTGTGTTAGACATTGCTGATGTGAAATTGACAGTAAATTTTCCACCTGACACATCTGTGACAGACGCAACATTGAACGAACCTACGACAGACTCAGAGCCACTGGTTTGTTTATAGTTAGCGTGAGCCTTTGCACTACCACCCGCCACAAAGCTAGTAGCAATGCTGTTGTTCCCAGCGGCATCCTTCAGGGTGTTTACTCTAAGTTCACTAGCCATTATGCGAGGTCTCCTACAAGCATCAGTACAGCGTTATGCTGGTCTTCAAGAACCCCTGCATCATTTGCGACAGACCATCCGATAACACCGGTACCAAGTTCATTTCCTTGCGAGTCTAGGCCAACAATACAACCTCTTGATACGCCGCTTCTCCTAGCAAGACCGCCACCTGCTTGCTCTGCTGCACGGAAACTATTAGAAAAATGAAAGTCATAGCGACCTGTGCCTACATCTGTAAGCGCAGCAACATTCAGACTATCTCTTAGTGTCGGCCCTGTATCACCATCTACATTGCCCCACGCTTTCGCCAACCCCTGCTGAAGTGATTGCGTTGCTGCCCCACCTTCAGATGTAACAGTAATGTCACCAGCCGCTGTGATACCTTGCAGTTCGTCTACTTTAAGAATACTTGCCATTATGCGAGGTCTCCGTGTGCTACCAGACCAGACCCCGGAACGTCATTAGCCGTGTTATCAAGGGCTGAAGCACGAATGTACATTTGAGAGGCGGTAACAGGTGTTCCAGAAGCCATCCTGTTACTTGCTGTAGATGCTTCAGTAGGGTCCATACCGGATGCAGTTACGGCGTAATCAGAATTAACCAAGCTATTTGTAAGTGAACTTGTAAATCTTCCTGTTGCAAGGTCATTAATGCTGCTTTGATTGAAGCTGTCATTCGTGGTGGGGGTTGTCATATCTATGTTAGTCCATGCCTTTGAAGCTGACTGCTTTGTTAACGCAACA
>Ga0208643_1001967_pt1 | contig 10657 bp, 7 predicted proteins | sample VirMetDEL_Nov_12_FD_184516 | JGI IMG/M metagenome (GOLD analysis project Ga0208643, IMG submission 184516) | Aqueous microbial communities from the Delaware River and Bay under freshwater to marine salinity gradient to study organic matter... | ecosystem: Environmental > Aquatic > Marine >... | reverse complement strand
GACAGATGCTTTGTATCCCCTATTAAAAGTAACAACGATTACACGCTAGATAAAGAGCAAAGCCTTATTGGTATACTAAAATACGGTAACAAGTCCTTAGAAGCTCTTAAAATCAATCCTGGGGACTTAATTGGCTTTACGCCTAACAGCGAATGGGAGTTTGTTGTAGAGGGAGTTAAAGTTTATTGTATGAAATCTAATGATATTGTTATTAAATATGGACACAAAGAAAACGAAGAAGAATATAATCCAAGCTGGTCAAGCAGCGGTAGAAGAGTTAATAAAGGTAGCTAAAGAGCCTATCGTAGACTCTGGAGACGATATAACAGCTGATAGACTTAAAAATGCTGCAGCTACTAAGAAATTAGCTATATTTGACGCTTTTGAAATACTTCAACGTATACAGGAAGAAGAGGACATGTTAAATGACGTACCTAAAGAAGAGAAAAAGACTTTTAAAGGTTTCGCTGAAGGAAGATCTAGATCATGATCTATAATCAAACACTATGTAGTGTAATAGATGACCATATAAAACCTCACGTATTAAAGAGGCTTAACAAGGGCAGAAAGTGGGAGTATGGCTATAACAAAGAGCATGATGTTGTAGTCATAAGTAAAACAGGTCAGATAGGTGAAATATATGAGATACAAAATTTAAAAATAGCTTTACCGAAAGCAGAGAATGTTTTTAAGTTTGATAACAAAAAATGGACTAGATTTGATTACCCTAAAGATTTAAGTAGAATTAAATCTGTTTTTGATTGGGACGAGAGACCAAGTAGTTTTAAAGAAAACTGGTATGAATATATAGATAATGAGTTTGAAAGAAGAGATAAAGGTTTCTGGTTTATTAACAAAGATAAACCTAGCTATATTACTGGCAGTCATTACATGTACTTGCAGTGGAGTAAAATTGACGTTGGGCAGCCAGACTTTAGAGAATCAAATAGGTTATTTTACATATTCTGGGAGGCGTGTAAAGCAGATGCAAGGTGTTACGGTATGTGCTATCTCAAGAACAGACGCTCGGGTTTTTCGTTCATGGCTTCCGGGGAAATTGTCAACAAAGCCACAATATCAACCGACTCACGTTTTGGGATATTGTCCAAATCTGGCCCCGATGCTAAGAAGATGTTCACCGACAAGGTTGTACCAATATCAATCAACTACCCGTTCTTCTTCAAACCGATCCAAGACGGTATGGACAGGCCGAAGACAGAGCTTGCCTACAGAGTCCCGGCGTCGAAGCTTACAAGACGGAAGCTCGATACAAACGAGAAAGTACAAGAAATTACCGGTCTCGACACGACAATCGACTGGAAAAACACGGGGGACAACTCGTACGATGGGGAAAAACTACAACTACTAGCTCACGATGAGAGTGGTAAATGGGAGAGACCTAACAATATTAGAAATAACTGGAGAGTAACAAAAACCTGTTTAAGGTTAGGTAGAAAAATTATAGGTAAATGCATGATGGGTAGCACCTCTAACGCTTTAGATAAAGGTGGTAATAATTTTAAAAAACTATACTATGCATCAAATGTTGATAAAAGAAACGCCAATGGACAGACTAGTTCAGGATTATATTCTTTGTTCATACCTATGGAGTGGAACTACGAGGGATACATTGATTCTTTTGGATTTCCTGTATTCAACACACCAGAAAAACCAATTGAAGGTCCAGATGGTTCGCTAATAGACTTAGGTGTAATAGAGCACTGGCAGAATGAAGTTGATGGTTTAAAAGACGATCAAGACGGTTTAAACGAACTTTACAGGCAGTTTCCTAGAACAGAGGATCACGCTTTTAGAGACGAAGCAAAAAACTCTTTATTTAACTTAACTAAAATATACGAGCAGATTGACTATAATGGCGACTTGATGAATACTAACGTTCTAACTAAAGGTAGTTTTCAATGGGAGAATGGTGTCAAAGATACTAGAGTTGTATTCACACCCAATAAAGACGGTAGGTTTTTAGTTTCTTGGGTTCCTGATGTGCATTTGCAGAATAATGTAATAAAAAACCACAGAGGTATTAAACACCCTGGAAACGAGCACATAGGTGCTTTTGGTTTAGATAGTTATGATATATCAGGAACAGTTGATAATAAAGGCTCTAACGGTGCGCTATCGGGATTAACTAAAATGCACATGGACGAAGCACCTATTAATCAATTCTTTCTAGAGTACATAGCTAGACCTCAAACTGCTGAGATATTTTTTGAAGAGATATTGATGGCACTTGTTTTTTATGGCATGCCTGTTTTAGCTGAGAATAATAAACCTAGATTTTTGTATTACTTAAAAAGAAGAGGTTATAGAGGTTTCTCTATGAACAGACCTGATAAGTTATATAATAGTTTATCTTTAACAGAAAAAGAAGTTGGTGGAGTACCTAACTCTAGTCAAGATATGAAGCAAGCGCATGCTGCAGCCATAGAGACATACATTGATAACTACGTAGGTGCGAATGATCAAGGTTATGGTAATATGTACTTTCAGAGAACACTACAAGATTGGTCTAGATTTGATATAAACAATAGAACAAAGCATGATCCATCTATAAGTTCTGGTTTAGCTATAATGGCTTGCAATAAAAACAAATATAGACCTGTTGCTAAAAGACAAGCAATAAGTGTTGATTTAGGTATTAAAAGATATGATAACGGAGGTTCTGTTTCTAAAATAATAACGTAAATGAAAATACAAACAAATACTAATAGTTCTTTTCCTAGCCAAGTTGTTAGCGCTGAGGAAAAGTCTAGTTTCGACTACGGTTTACAAGTATCTAGAGCTATAGAGCTTGAGTGGTTTGGGCAAGGTAGAACTAGAGGTAATAGATATTTAAACAACTGGAATAGCTTTCACAATCTAAGACTTTACGCTAGAGGAGAGCAGAGTGTTCAGAAATATAAAGATGAATTAGCTATAAACGGTGATTTGTCTTACTTAAACTTAGACTGGACACCAGTACCTGTTATATCTAAGTTCGTAGATATAGTTGTTAACGGTATGTCTGGTAAGTCATACGAGTTGTCTGCTTTTGCTCAAGATCCTTTCTCTGTAAAAAGTAGAACAGATTACGCTGCTGCTGTTGAAAGGGATATGATAGCTAAAGACTTGATAAAAGATTTCAAAGAAAAAACAGGTGTAAACGCGGCTTTAACTAGCGACTTTGAATCTCTACCGGAGAGCAGAGAAGAGCTAGATATTCATCTTCAAATGACTTACAAGCAAAATGTAGAGGTTGCTGAAGAAGAAGCTATAAATAATGTTTTAGATTTTAACAAATACGATCAAACAAAGAAAAGAATAGCTTATGATTTAACAACTATAGGTATTGGATGTAGCAAGACTAGATTTAATGATGCTGAAGGAATAATAACAAGTTACGTAGATCCAGCTTATATGGTATACTCTTACACAGAGGATCCAAACTTTGAAGATATATATTATGTAGGTGAGGTAAAACCTATAACAATACCTGAATTAAAAAAGCAGTTTCCAGATATTAACAATGATGAGTTAAAAAGAATACAGGAAACACCTGGTAACGGACAGTATGTTACTGGATGGGGTAACTACGACGAGAACACTGTTCAGGTTATGTATTTTGAATACAAAACATATATTGACCAGGTTTTTAAAGTAAAAAAGACAGATCAAGGTTTAGAAAAGACATTAGAGAAACCAGATACATTTAATCCACCTGAAAACGATAATTTTGAAAGAATATCTAGAACAATAGAGGTTTTATATACTGGAGCTAAAGTTTTAGGTACAAACATTATGATGGAGTGGAAGATGGCTGAGAATATGACTAGACCAGCTGCTGACACTACTAAAGTTTTAATGAACTACTGTATATCGGCACCTAGAACCTATAAAGGTAGAATTGAATCAATAGTTAGTAGAGTAACTGGTTTTGCTGACATGATAAACCTAACGCATTACAAATTGCAACAGGTTATGTCTAGAATAGTTCCAGATGGTGTATTTTTAGATATAGACGGTTTATCTGAGGTTGATTTAGGTAATGGAACAAAATACAACCCAGCAGAGGCTTTAAATATGTACTTTCAAACAGGTTCTGTTGTAGGTAGAAGTTTAACTCAAGACGGTGATTTAAACAGGGGTAAAATACCTATTCAAGAATTAAACAGTTCTTCAGGTCAACAAAAAATACAAAGCTTAATAGGTACTTATCAGTATTACTTACAAATGATACGTGACGTAACCGGTTTAAATGAAGCAAGAGATGGTAGTACTCCAGATAAAGATGCTTTAGTTGGTTTACAAAAAATGGCAGCTAACGCTTCAAATGTAGCTACTAAACATTTAATGGATTCTTTATTATACATAACTAAAAGAACTTGTGAAAACATAAGCCTTAAAATGGCTGACGTCTTACAGAACCCTCTAACTAGAAACTCTTTAACAAATTCTATAAGTACATTTAACACTAAAACATTAGAAGAATTAATTAACTTACAGCTACATGATTTTGGTATATATTTAGAGTTAGAACCTGAAGACGAAGAAAAAGCAATGCTAGAGCAAAACATACAAGTTGCGCTTCAAACGCAGGCTATAGAACTTTCAGACGCTATAGATATAAGGGAGATAAAAAATCTAAAATTAGCTAATCAGTTTTTAAAGCTAAGACAGAAACAAAAAATAAAAAGAGAGCAAGAGCAAGCTCAGGCAAATATACAGATGCAAGCTCAAGCTAATGCTGAAGCAGCTGAGAAAGCAGCTATGGCTGAGGTGCAAAAGCAGCAAGCTTTAACGCAAGAAAAAGTTAGTATTGAACAAGCTAAATCACAGTTTGAAATACAAAGAATGCAAACAGAGGCTGAAATAAAAAGACAGTTGATGGCTGAGGAGTTTAACTATAGCATGCAACTTGCTCAAATAAATGCTAACGCTAAAAGAACAAACGAGGTTGAGAAAGAAGATCGTAAAGATCAAAGAACAAAAATACAAGCAACACAACAAAGCGAGATGATAAGTCAAAGGCAAACAGATGGTTTACCTAAAGATTTTGAATCATCTGGTAACGATGTTTTAGGTGGCTTTGGGCTAGAGAGTTTTGGCCCTAGATAAAACAATTATTTAATTATATTATATTATGTCAGAAGTAAAACAAGAAGGGGATTTTAAAATTAAATCCAAGAAAAAATCACCAAAAAAGTTAGGTGATCAGAAAAATCAAACCGTAAAGGTTAATTTAAAAGAACCGTTAATTAATGTTAACGAGGAACCTACTAAAGTTGTAATACCCAAAGAAGATGCCGATAAAAAGCAAGAAACAACAGAAGTGGCTTCAGATCAACAAACCGAAGATATACAAGAGGTGGTTGAGGAAGTATCACAACAACAAGATACCGTTTCAGATGAAGAGCAAGTACTTCAAGAAGTAACAGAAGAAGAAGAGGTTGTTGTAAATGAAAATACTGAAAAAAATGAAGTTGTTGAAGAATTAAAAGAAGTAAGTAGACCTTTACCTGAAAACATAGATAAGCTTGTTAGCTTTATGGAAGAAACTGGTGGAACGGTTGAAGACTATGTTAGATTAAATGCGGATTATTCAAATGTTGATGATAAAGCATTATTAAAAGAATACTATAAAAAAACAAAGCCTTATTTAGAAGCTGAAGACGTAAGCATAATGTTAGAAGATTATGAATACGACGAAGATCTTGATGAGGAAAGAGATATACGCAAAAAGAAGATTGCGTTTAAAGAAGAAGTTGCGAAAGCTAGAAACTTTTTGGAGGAAACCAAGAGTAAATACTACGACGAAATCAAGTTGAGACCCGGCGTAACTCAAGAGCAACAAAAAGCTATGGACTTTTTTAACCGATATAACGAAGATCAAAAAGTAGCTCAAACACAACACGAGGAGTTTGTATCTAAAACCAATAACTATTTCACTGAAAATTTCAAAGGTTTTGATTTTAAAGTTAGTGATAAAAAATATAGGTATGGAGTTCAAGATCCAAGTAAGTTAGCTAAGGAACAATCAAATATAAACAACTTTGTAGGAAAATTTCTTGATAACAAAGGTGGTGTATCTGATCCCGAGGGCTATCACAAAGCTATTTTTATGGCTAGTAATGCAGACAAAATTATAAATCATTTTTACGAGCAAGGTAAATCAGATGCTACCAAAGAGATAATTGGTAAGTCTAAAAATCCAAGTTCACAGGCTAGAAGTGCAACACCAAAGCCTTTTATAAATGGTTTAAAAGTTAAGTCCATTAGTGGCGTTGATTCTTCAAAACTAAAAATTAAAAAGAAGAAATTTTAACTTAAACTAAAAAATTATGAGTTTAACTCCTACATTTGGTAGTATTGTACCTTCACAGGCACAACAGTTATTGAACACTAACTACCTACAATTTAACGGCGGAGCCGGTGCTGGAGACACTGACACTTTCGCACAGCAATATTTACCAGAGATCTACGAAGCTGAAGTAGAGCGTTATGGAAACAGAACGTTATCTGGATTTTTAAGAATGGTTGGCGCTGAAATGCCAATGAGTTCTGATCAAGTTATTTGGTCTGAGCAAAACAGATTACACATATCTTATGATGGTGTTAGTCAAGTTAACGCTGCTGGCACAACTTCTACGATAACTATTAATCCAGCTGCTACAGCAGGAGTTAGTAACGTTATCTCTGTAAACGACACTGTAGTTGTTTTAGATCCAGTTAATGGATTAGAAGCTAAAGGTATTGTAACTGTTTCTGTACCTGGTGCTGCTGGAACTATCACAGTGCAACCTTATTCAAACACTAGTTTAACTACTCAAGGTTTTGCTGCTACTGGATTAAAGGTATTTGTTTACGGTTCTGATTACGCTAAAGGATCTACAATCAATTCTGGAGACAGAATAAGTGTTGAGCCTACTTTCACACAGTACTCTAACTCACCAATCATCATTAGAAACCAATACGTTGTATCTGGTTCTGATATGGCTCAAATTGGATGGGTTGAAGTTGCTACTGAAGATGGTCAATCTGGATTTCTATGGTATTTAAAAGCTGAATCTGAAACACGTTTACGTTTTGAGGATTACTTAGAAATGTCAATGGTTGAAGGTGAGTACAATCAAGTACCTGGAACATTAGCTTCAAACCCTGGAACACAAGGTTTATTCCAAGCTATTGAGACACGTGGTAACATACAAACTGGATTTACTGCTGCTTCTGGTCTTGACGATTTTGATGGCATATTGAAAAACTTAGATACACAAGGTGCTATCGAAGAAAATATGTTATTCTTAAACCGTCAAACAAATTTAGATTTCGATGACATGTTAGCTTCTATCTCTGCTGGACAATCTGGTGGAACTGCTTTCGGTTTGTTTGAGAACTCTGAAGAAATGGCATTGAACTTAGGATTTAGTGGTTTCCGTAGAGGATCTTACGATTTCTATAAGACTGATTGGAAATACTTAAATGATGCTTCAACTCGTGGTGCAATCACTGGTATCAATTCTATTGAAGGTGTATTAGTACCTGCTGGAACATCAACAGTATACGATCAAGTATTAGGAACTAACATAAGACGACCATTCTTACACGTTCGTTATAGAGCTTCACAAGCTGACGACAGAAGAATGAAATCTTGGTTAACTGGATCTGCTGGTGGAGCTACAACTTCTACTCTAGATGCTATGGAAGTAAACTTCCTATCTGAGAGATGTTTGGTAACTCAAGCTGCTAACAACTTTGTATTGTTCAAAGGAATTTAGTAATAAATAAAAATCCCCGCCTTCGGGTGGGGGTTATTATATGACATTAGCCCCCTACTATTTATATACTAAGGCTATTGTCACAATTTTAAACTATTTAATTATATTATATTATGGCTAAAAAAGCTACAGCAAAAAAAGTTGAGGTTGCTACTCAAGAAAACGCAGTTAAAACTGCTATAGAAACAAAAACACCCTCAAAACCACAATGGGAAATTAAAGATAGGGTATATTTTTTAAAAGGCAATAGATCACCATTAACAGACACTATACCAGGTAGGCATACTAGAAAGCATGCTTTACTTTATTTTGATGAAAAAACAGGTAAGTCTAGGGAAATAAGATATGCAACCAATCAAGACTCACCTTTCGTTGATGAACAAAAAGGGGAGGTTACGCTTGGACATATTATATTTAGAGATGGAGATTTAAAAGTACCTAAGGAAAAACAAAGTTTACAAAAACTATTATCTTTATATCACCCTCTAAGAGGAAAAAAATATGAAGAGTTTAGTGCTGTTGAACAAGCTGAAGATGATTTAGATGTACTAGATCTTCAAATAGATGCTTTAAATGCTGCTAGAGAAATGGACATTGATCAAGCTGAGGCTATATTAAGAGTTGAATTAGGTTCTAAAGTTAGTAACATGAGTTCTAAGGAGTTAAAAAGAGATCTTATGTTATTCGCTAGGAATAATCCATCTCTATTTATGGAACTAGCTAATGACGACAATGTTCAACTTAGAAACGTAGCTATTGTAGCTGCTGAAATGGGTATCATTAAACTATCTCAAGATCAAAGAACTTTCAACTGGGGTTCTAACGGTAGAAAACTTATGACAGTTCCTTTTGATGAGAATCCATACTCTGCTATGGCTGCTTACTTTAAAACCGACGAAGGTGTAGAAGTATTTAGATCTATAGAGAAAAAACTAAATTAACAAGTGATTAATAATAGGGGGTAGTAGAAATACTGCCTCCATTTATTATAATAAAAAAATAAACAATGGCTATAAATGTAGATACTGTATATAAGACTGTGTTGCTAATATTAAACCAGCAACAGAGAGGCTATATGACTCCAGATGAGTTTAATAAAGTTGGTACTCAAGTTCAGTTAAATATATTTGAAAGATACATGAGTGACTTAAACCAACAGTTACGCGTGCCAGAAAACGATAGTGAATACGGTAACAGAGTCAAGGGTACCGAAGAAAAAATAGATGTATTCAAGAGAATAGAAACACCTACGTTTTCAACAGATCACTTCACAACATCTTCACTAACAGACTTTTATAGATTAGGAACAGTTATATATGATGATATAACCGAAGTTCAGAAAGTCGAAAGAAACGAATGGTACTTAGTTAAAAAGTCACCATTAATAAATGCTACAAAACAATATCCAGTCTTCTTATACGAAGACACTAAGATATATGTTGAGCCAACTACAATCACCTCAAACATACAGGTTTCATATATAAAGAAGCCAGCTAATATAGAGTGGAATTACACTGTAGGTAGCTTGGGTCAATACTTATATAACTCTGGTGCTTCTATAGATTTTGAATTACACCCATCAGAGCAGGTTGAAGTAATATTGGGTATACTTGTCTACGCTGGCGTGATAATAAAAGATCCAACCGTAATACAAGTTGCTTCACAAAAAATACAACAAGAAAACATAAACGAAAAATCATAATAAAGAATGGGCCTTATAACAGAAACTAATCAACAGTACTACGAAGGAACTCAGTTTTTTATTGCCTCAACTACAGCGCCTAATCAAGAGTTTACAACTAGCTTTAACACGAATCTAGTTTTTTATAAGTATGATCCAAATGACACTGACTACGCTTTAAATAATTTCAAACTATATACTAGCGCGGATGGTATGCCAGGTAGCTTTGTTGAATATACTTCAGCGTATACTGTAGATGAAAATAAGATAACAATTACTGCATCGATAGCAGCTGGTAGTTACATAGTTGTTCAATTGAAAAAGAATACAGGAGGTAATTACGGGAATAATGATGCTTACGGAAACACTGTGGAGGATAATTATAATAGCTACTCTCACGTTAAACTGTCAGAGGTTATAAATAACTTTCAGGTGGCGTATGTTGGTACAGGTAAGCTAATACCAAGCGCTAAGAGAACAGATATTATATTTCACGCTAAAAGAGGCTTGCAAGAGCTAAGCTATGATACTCTTAGAACAGTTAAATCACAAGAGCTAACTATACCTAATAGTCTTAGCGTTATAATACCTCAAGACTACGTTAATTACACTAAAATATCTTGGATAGATAGCTTAGGTATTAAAAGACCTATATACCCAGCTAATAACTTAACTATAAGCCCAAAAAGCACACCAATACAAGATGAAAACGGTGAACCAATACAAGATAATTTTTCTAACAATGTAGAAGGTAGCTCTATAACCGAAGAGAGATGGGATAACTCCAAACTAAACTTAATAAACACAAGTATAGACATGGAGTATTGGCCTTACTACGCTGGAATGATTGATGGTGGTGTTAGAAGAGGTCAATTATATGGTTTAGACCCTCAGTACGCACAGGTTAATGGTTGGTTTGATATAAATCCTAGAGAAAATAAAATATCTTTTTCAAGCGACTTAGTTAACAAGCTTATAGTTTTAGAATACATATCAGACGGTTTAGCTTATGATATGGATACTAAGATACCTAAGTTAGCCGAAGAAGCTCTGTATGCTCACATAAGCCATGCTATAATTGCTTCTAGAGTAAATCAACCTGAATACGTTGTCAGAAGATTAAAGCAAGAGAGAAGTGCTAAAATAAGAAACGCCAAGATAAGATTATCTAACATAAAACTAGAAGAGATAACTCAAGTAATGAGAG
>Ga0208643_1001966_pt1 | contig 10657 bp, 12 predicted proteins | sample VirMetDEL_Nov_12_FD_184516 | JGI IMG/M metagenome (GOLD analysis project Ga0208643, IMG submission 184516) | Aqueous microbial communities from the Delaware River and Bay under freshwater to marine salinity gradient to study organic matter... | ecosystem: Environmental > Aquatic > Marine >... | reverse complement strand
GCGTCTACCTCTGCTTGAATAGCTGTATCGTCATATGGAGTTGCATCCACACCATCTGCACCTACTAAGCTATCTAACCACTCTTGTTGTGTTCCAGAGAACCCAGACATTAATGCTACTTGATAAGCACTTGCACCCTCTTGACCTTCTACTCCTTGTATTCCTTGCGGACCTTGCTGCCCATCTGCACCTATCAATGAGTTAAGGTAGTCAGATTCAGAACCAGCATTAGATTGTGACCATACTTCATAAGCACTTAGCCCATCTTTGCCATTCTCACCAGTAATCGCATTTATAAAGTCAGATGTATTACCAACATTCCCTTCTGCTATCCATACATCATATGCACTATCGCCATCCGCTCCATCTGCTCCATCTGCACCAGTATCTCCAGTATCTCCTTTTAAAGCTGGGCCTACTAAGCTATCTAGCCACTCTTGCTCTGTACCTACGAACCCATTAGTGACAGCGACATCATATGCGCTATCTCCATCCTTACCTAAAGATATACCAGCATTAGAATCTACTTCTACATTATACGATATTGTAGACGCTGAAATTGATACATCAACATCATTAGTAGATTCTGACACTACTACATCTATATCTTGATTAGTCTGTTCTATTTCTATAATGTAACTCATATGTTAATATCTATACTTACATCCTTGGTGACATTAATGTAACCCTTTATAATCGTAGCGATATCACCATTCGCATAAGTTATTTCTATGTCATGATCGTACTTACCCCACACATCGAACTCAAACGAGTCTAACAGAAATGTACCAGTCAAAGGATCAGATACTGTAATACCAGCTCCTATAGTTTTCTCTATTATTAAGTCCTTTAGCTTAAAGGTTATCTTTATCGCTGCACCAGTCAAATCTACTGGGGCTACTGGATCAGATGTACTGATTGTAAAACTAGTAGCCGTTAATGTATCGCCTCTAGTTATTGTTCTGAAATTGTATTGACCTACGCTCATCTATATTTATTTTTTAACTTATTGGATTTAATTCAACAACTAATCTATCCCATATCTCTAGCCTAATCTCTGCATCTATTTCTCTCCAAATAACCCAATTCAAAGTATTAGGTTCTAATGTGAAAACTCCAGCCTTATCTACTTCGCCCAATGTAGGAACATATCTCCATCTCACTCCGTTCACATACATGATATAACTATCATCAATAGATGGTCTAGTATACTTGGTCTTTATATCAGACTGGATTGTATGATCTAATATCTGTGCATAATCTAAACTAGATATATTGTACGATCTAGATTTTATTAAACTACCAAATCCACTAGACCCAGTAACACCTAATAAAGACGCATATTGATCCTCACTTAATGGGCCATTAATGCCAGGCCCTAAGAAACCTCCTCTTGTAGGAATATAAAAAATATCTATCGTATCACCAACAGTAGTAGATTCAGTCTTGCCTATTTCTACCCATTGCCCCTTGTACCTGTCTAAAGCAGTTACCCTTTCTAGATTAATTGCCATGTAATCCTTGCCCATCCACTCAAGCACTGTATCATATCCAATTATTCTCTTTGTTGAATCTAAGCTGCCGCTGATTACTTCTTTGCTTTTGGTATGAGTTCTAGTATAACTTTCTAATAATTTCTGCTGGATTAACTTATCTGCCCCCCAATTTGGAATGGGTGAGTTATCTTGGTTTGGTACAACCTCTTGCAATGCACTATCCCATGTATATATCTGGCTAATGTTTTCTGTAGTATTTAAAAACTCACCTAGTTTTAAATTAACCTTTTTAGTCCTTGTATTACCAGCGATCTTACCACTCCTATACACATTGATAGTATTATTGTCTTGGTTCTGTGTAACTAATCCACTTTGCATTGAATGATAAGAACCCTCATAACCAGCTAATGGGCCAATAGTATTAAGTGAACTCCTCTCATATACTACTTGAGTACCATTATTGTAATTAACAGATACCAACTTTATTTCCATGTCACCTTCTGCTATTAGCGGATCACATATAATAGTTAAATTACTCTCAAACTCAACAGTAAGTAATGATGTATAAACTGCTTTAGGTTCGTAGATTATAGATGCAGATGTATCCGTAGACCAAGACCCTTGCCAAAATGTTAGTATTTCATTTCTTGTCAAATATTGGTTACCTACTCTAATCTGTATCTCAAATTCCCATCCACCAGTTTGTTCTGTAATTGGTGCATTCTCCTTCGTTATAACATGAGTGAAATCTAAACTTACAGTAACTTGCTGACCTTGTAAGAAAAAATTCTGTAACTTCCATGATAGATCAGTATCTAACCAGATAGCTGAATTAATTGCTTGCTCTTTTTCTCCTACTAATTCAACTTCCACATATTTATGTGGTGCAATATATTCTGTAGCACTTGGAGCTAATAACCTTGTAGCATCTGATCCAAGATATCCAATTGTCTCAGTTATATCTATCAAATCTATAGATAAGAAATCTCCATCTTTGTCATAACTATAGTACTCTATCTCCCTTGATACAACATCACTACCCCAAGCATGGCGAATAAAATACTTACCATCTTGATAGAATATCTTAGCATGTAGTAGTGTCAATATCTGCTCTAGTACTTTGTAACAAGACATCGACCTACTTTTATCTATATCATCATAGAATCCATCTGAGTCACTTTCTAGATTATAGAACAATTTATCTTGGCAGTTGATCTGGTTCAGCACTCCACGCCTTGTCACATCAGTAATGTCCATCCCAGATTCTCTCCAACTAATATATACATTAAATAACTTGTGACCTACCTCTGTATATAGTGTTGTAATATTAGCTTCTTTAAAACACCTTACAATTATCTCTAAGAATGTAGGATAACCTTGTAACATAAAATTAGCGAATTGTCCAACAGTATCTATTGGGTAATTAACCTCCTTTAATCTAGATAATCCATCAGCAGCAGTAATATTCAACGCTCTATAGTCCTTAGTTATGTCTTGACTAACTTGCTCTATAATTATGTATCCTTTAAAAACTAATGATTCCCATCGGTATAACTCAATATGGAATCTTTCCTCGTCACCTTCAATGAGATCATCTATAAATGCTACCTCGTCAGTAGAGTTAATCAACATAGTGAACGAAGCAATAGTAGGGACTATAGGTTTGTTCATATTCGATCTAGTACCTTTCATGGATAATATTACACCATCAGATGTGATCTCACTAATTTCTTTTACAAGGCCAATATAATTCCTATCATGAATCTGAAGCTCATATCCTAGATTAAATGTCTCTGGATCATATAGGAAATCTGGCAAGTCGTGTTCATCTTGTCTTAAACTTCCATATTTTATAGATAATCTTTCAGGCATTGTTTTATTTTCTGCAAGTTAACTAATTAGTGAACTTTTAACACTAATTTACTCTTACATTATCTTTTTCTAATCCAAATCTAATTGTGTCCATGTGTAATACTCCGACACCACCACCACCACCACTCTGTCCTAATACCTTTCTGAATGTTTCAGCCATTATATTCTGTGGAGTTACTATCTCTGGATTGGTACTTGCACCAGAATACTCACCACCGATGAATAATGTCTCTCCTGTAAGTACACCACCTGATGCTAATTTTGGGACAGATGCAGATATTTTTGCTTGTGCTATTTTTGCTATGGCAACCAAACCTACACCAGCGGCAACCGCAGCGAGTGGGTTTCCAAAGTTCAATGTTTTCTTTAAAGCCAACATAGCTATACCAGCTTGTATAATCTGCTTTCCTACCTTCTGTAATACATCGCTTAATACACCAAGTAACCCTCTACCTAAATTTTTTATTCCTTCAGTAAAACTTTCAGAACCAGATAATATAGAACCGAATGACTCAGCCAGTAATATAGTCGAATCTATTAATCCACCTTTGATAGATTCCTCTAATTCTATTACTGCTTCTTTTGCTTGCTCTACTTCTGCTGTTGGTGCTTCTATTTCTGCTCTGCCTTCAGACTGAGATACTGGTGCTTTTATTCCAGTCTCGATAGCTGCTGGTGCAGATAATATAGTTCTGCCAGCAATAGCAAGATTAAGTTTTAATGTCGCTTCTGCTTCGTCTTGCTTTAGTTTGATTAGTTCCCTAGATAATTTCTGTGTCTCTTTTAGTTTTGCATTATATGCTTCTGATCCACTAGTTAAATTATTAAGGTCTAATATCGACTTCTCTAAGGTCGCACTCTGCTCTAATATCTGCACTTGTAAATCTCTAGCTGATCCAGCTTGGAAGATTAAATTATCCTTTATTAATTGATCCCTTTTGCTCTGAGCATCTGCTTTCTTTTTTGCTGCTAACTCTAGTTTTTCTGCAGCAGTTAATTCCACCTTCGTCTCTGTCTCTATAATCTTGATCTTAGCCGCTGAAGCATCTGATAATGCTTGCTGCTCATCTGTTAGAAGATTATACCTTATTCTTACTTGTTGGATCGCTTTTTCTTGAGCTGCATATTGTTGTTCATACAACTTAATGACTCTTGCATTATTCTGTTCCATTACTGTCCCCACACCAGAATACTCACCATCATCACCTTCTATAAGTCCAGCCCTTGCCGCTTTGTTTGCTTTGTTTCTTTCTTCTTGAGTCTGTCCTCCTTCGTATTTTAACTCTATAAGTCTAGCTTGTATCTTTTCTTTTTCAGCTTCTAAAGCAGCAGTCTTACTAGATGCTACTTGCCGCTTTACTCTATCCTCGGTTGCTAGTGCTAAGTCATTTTGCAGCTTCGCTATATCGCCTAGATATCCTTTCTCTTTGTCGTAATTTCCTAAGATATCAGGATACTTTTGCTTCAATATATCATACGCACCTTTCCTTGTTTCGAATGATTCATTCACGTCATTCATCACGCCAAGCAGACGATCATTCTTAGTCTTTTCTTCGCCTAACTTTTTACTGACATCTGTACTAATGTCATTGAGTGCCTTCTTAGATTCTGAAAGTTCCTCTGTCTTAAAAAACAAATTCTTAATAGCGACACCTAAAGCCACTACAGCTACTACTGCCAAACCAACTCCGCTGGCTACTGCTAAGAATGATCCTAATGCTCCAGCAGCTAATCCCAAAGCCCCAGTAATTGTACTCACCGCTCCTATCAATGATCCTATCATCACCAATATTGGTCCGATAGCTGCCGCTACTAATCCGAATACTAATATTGACTTCTTGAAAGCTGGAGATAAATTATCGAATTTCTTAGTGAGATTAGTAATGTACGCTGCGAGGTCAATCACATACGGCAGTAGAAGATTACCTATTGTAATCCCTACATTCTTTAGATTGTTAATCGCTTGGGTAAACTTGAATGATGCCGACTTGCTGACTTTTTTGAATCCATCATCTACCAATGTACTAGACTCAGATATCGCTTTTAGATTCTCAGCATATGTGTCTGCTTGTACTCCAGCAGTTCCTAAGATATTTGAGAATGCTCTGACATTTGGAATGATCGCTGATAGCACTTCTACATTTCCATTCGTTCTATCATACAACAATTCCAACGTCTTGAGGAGTCCATCTTCTCTGATGCTTTTCCTCACATCACCCATAGACAATCCAATACTATCTAATGCTTTGGCAGCAGCCGCACCAGCAGCTCCACTAAATCCACTTAGTAAACTTTTCAATGCAGTAGCTGCTTCCTTAGAGTTAACTCCGATCCTTGTGAATGTTGCCAAGTTAGCACCGACCTCCTCAAATGACACTCCTAATTGTGATGCAATACCTAATACTTGACCTATAGCTGGTGCTAATGATTCCGCTTCTGTCTTACCAACTCTTACGGTAGCAGCTAAGACTTCTGTAGCCTTCGCAGCATTCAATCCAGACTGCTCATAAGCATTCATCGCTGACGTTAATGCACTAGCGACAATAGCAGTATCACCCAACCCAATGACAGATGCTTTTGCTGATTTGTTTAACGCTTCAATTGCAGCAGACCCAGTAAGACCAGCGGATGTAATATCAAATAATGCATTGGCTAATTCCGCTTGACTCTTACCAGTTTCCTTACTGATGTTTAAGATATCATTCTTATAGCTATCTAACTGAGTAGATGAAACACCCACAAGATTTGTGATCTTTTGTAGAGACTTCTCTAACTCAAATGACATTGCAATACCAGCAGCTCCGACAGCAGCTAATGGTAATGTAATTGCAGAACTTAAAGACGATCCAACATCTTTCCACTTTCGTGACTGCGCCTTGAGTTTATAGGTTGCTCTATTTAAGTCTTTAGATAACCCTTTTAAATCTAACCCAATGCCTATTATTAAATCCCCTATATTACCAGCCATTGTATTAATTTATTTATAAAACTTTTGCAATCTTCTTCCATTTCTTAGCGTCTGCATCTCTCCACATTTCTTCTATTTTCTCTAGATCATCTCTAGTTGTAACCGTAGCTTTTTTATCTATAGGCAACTCAAACAATTCTTGTGGAGTCTTAAGAGTATTCTCTTTTATATGTGGTTTCATCTGTATCCAAGCCATATACCTTTGGTAGTATAACTCATTATACATTTTCTCTTTATTCCCTACAATAGTATAAGCTATTTCTAGTATATCCATTGTCTCATAATCAGTAACAGATATTCCAGATGAGATAGCAGATATCAATAACCGATCTACATCGCTTGGAGCGGTGCTTTCGGTGTCCCCTTCACTACCCTCTCGTCCGTTAAATTCTGCGAGACTACAATGTCTCCAGTCTCCAGATAAGAGGTAATTGGCTTTTTTTCGTCTGCCAATCCTTTTTCAGTTATTTCTACAATAAAATCTTCTTCTGCATCGTATGCTTCAAATTGCTCTATAGTCATTTTCCATTTTCCTTTCTCTGGGTCTTTACTTATTAAGTGACCTTCTTTTACCATTTCATAAGCAAGCTCTACCATCAGACTCACTTGGTTTTTAAACCCAGTCAAATCCACGCCTTTACTTTCCAACCGCCTTAACGCTCTGTTAGTTTTCTTATAAGGTCTTACAACTCCATTAATAACTACTGTATTCATTGTATTTTTTTAATATTAAAAATAGGTCTGCACATCACTATAATGTACAGACCTTTATTCTATACCTCTGCTGTCAAAGTTACCTCTCCAGTCACTTCTATAGGAAGTTCTAATGTTACATTCTGTAAATCTGGTGCTTCCACACTCATTCCAGAAAAGAACCCAGTTCCTGCCCATTTGTTATGAGTAGCTACTCCATCTGTAAACTCCCATGTGAACTCCGTACCAGCTACTAGGCTAGTCCAATGTGCAGCGATATCAGCGTTCAGTACACCTAGCAATCCACTATGTGTTAATGTAGCAGACAATCCGCTTAATACCTTGTTTTTCCACTTACCAGTAGAGTCTTTTGTAGCAGTTTCCAGCGTATCTCCAGTTATACTAAGTGAGCAACTAGTGGCTAGCAATATTGCAGAGCCTCCTATCATAATTCTTAAAGACCTTCCATCTTGTACAGCCATTTCATTAAAATTTTATTGATTAAAAAAAAGTATTATTCCTCTTCACTAGATGCGAAGTGATCATCTAGGATTCTATTATTATCGTTATCTATTAAGTATCCGTAATTATCTCTGCCAGTTGTCATCATCTTCGCTACAGCTGCTGAAACATAAACTATATTCCCAGCTTTGTAATATCCGTTTTCTCCCCAATCTCTGATCAACTTTACTTTCACGTGTTCCATCTATTTTGTATTTTCTATTTTAAATCCATCAAATCCATTCTTTGCGGCTGCTACTAAAATCGCTTCTCCGATTGGTTTTGCCGCTCTAACTGCTTTACCCCAAAATGGTGTTCCTGGCTTTCCATAACTACCAAATTCAACTAATCTACCATACCATCCATCACTTGTATATTTCTTGCCGCCTCTTATACCAATGAAAGTATTTTTTGTTCTTTTTAAACCCATTATTCTTCCAACAGATTTTTTTAAATTACCAGTATCTTTTGGAACATGAACTCTTATTTCTTTCACCATTTTTCTGCCAGCTAATAATTGCCCTCTCCTTTTTGCTTTTTTTAGATGCTTTGGTAATCTTGCAAGTCTGTTGTTAATTACATTAATCTGAAGACTTATATCTTTTATAGTATTAGCCATTATTTCACTTTTACTAGATACTCAATAACTTGGTGATACATATCGTTAGTATCATCATATAAATCTACTTTACCTTGATACCTTATACTATATGTTGTAATTGCTACTATTGTATCCATTACTTGATAGTAAACTACATCTTTATCGCTCGCAGACTTTGTAAATATATCTATTCGTATAGTATGACTTTTATCTTCATGGCCTACTGTATCCTTAGTTCCTTCACCCTCATCAGATATTGTATTAACTGTTACCGCTTGGTAATCAGCAGCAGCAAGATCATAATTCTGAGGAACTATATACTTAGTAGCTGGAACACCATCTTCTATCAATTGCTCTGTTATGTATTTTACAATATAGTCCATCTCTTAGAATTTTACGTAGCAGATAATTTGCATTGTATAGTTATCTAATTGCCTCACAGAAGTTATCTCATAATCTTTACTATCATATGTGACTAGTCCAGTAATATTAAATAATGTCGCATCTTTTCTCAATGTCCAGTATATGCGATCCGTTCCAGTCGTCTTACCATTCTCAAGCATTTCTTTACCTAGCTGCTGATACATATTAGCCCATCTAGTTACTGGAGTACCTTTAGATCTCAAAACCTGACCATCTACCACACTCTCAATCATTGGTACGATATCAATCCTCTTGTCCATCTCTCGCTCTGGTGTCTGTCTCATCTAATTAAAGAATTTTACACCCATTTGATTAATAATCTCATTATAAGCAAGGGCAGCTTCCTTCTTTACTTTTACATTATAAGAAAATAACATTACTAACTTCTCAACTACTGCTGCTATAATTGGATTGTCTTCTACTGGTGTCGCTAAGTATTCGATTTTGATATCTGTAGCCGTATCTGGAATGTCTGCTGTAACATAATTAGGTAGCGAGTGATTATGTAATACACTATCTGTAACCGATACAATCTGCCCTGCATAATCCGTATAACTCATTGTAACTACTGCCGTTTCTTGCGTATCGAATTTTAAATAGTACTTAGATTCTGGGAACTCGTACTGCATCTTAACAGACTTCTCTACAAGTGTTATATTTCCATCCTTCTCCACAGCCTTTCTAGCCCATTTAATAAACTTATCTATATTGTCATCTTCGTTAGTCGTATCAATTCGCATATGCGTCTTGATAAAGTCGGATGATACTGGTTCTATTGGATTTAATATATCTGTACTTGTAGCTGCCATTTATTAATACTTTTTTAAAGGTCTTATTGTCTCAGTTTTTGGTTTAGCTTTAGATTTTGCTTTAGCTTTTATTTCAACTGGGATAATTTTCTTCTCTGAAATTGCTCTATCTATAAGCTCTTTAGATAGTTTTTCTTTTTTATTATCGAACTCCATTCCAGCAGTAACTGATAATTTGTATGGTTCGCAAGACAACCCTTTTAACGCTTTATATACCATTACTTTTTTTTTAAAAAAGCAACACCGCAGATCGTGCTACGATGTTGCTAGTTATTTATAAAAATCTATCCAGCAGCGATATCCGTTGCGATAGAGAACGCCTTAGGCTGCACTACTTTGATATCGTAGTAAGAATCTAGTACTACTTCTACTTGTGCTTCTTTTAATGAGCTATAAGGATCAACAGAGATACTTCTTCCTCCCCAATTCATTATCCACAACTTAGACCAGTCACCAAATATCATCCCAGAATTTGATACAGTAAGATCATTCGGCATCAACGTAGATGTTGCAGCTTTGTAACCCATAAGCATATCAGTCTCAGACGCTGGCCAAACAAATTGCCCACTTCCAGCATCAAGTAAGAGATTGTTAAGATAAGCTCTCACATCTGGATTAGTTAAGAAGCATAAGCTATTTCCATCAGCGTTAGCCGTATCAATTAACTTTCTCATTTCAATTAAGTGCGCTCTTGTTAACGTACCTCCAGTTGTCACTGTGTTTACATCTGAATTCACTAATATACCTTCTGGAGTTGATCCAGTACCAACACCATTGATAGCTGCTTGCTGAACTGCTCTAGCTTCCGCTCCTAGTAGTTGCTCTCTTACCATATTCTCGATAGCCATTACTGGCTGGAGTAGTGCTTGTCTTGAAAACTTACTATATGCCGCTAATCTATTAGGACTTGCAGTATCTTCTCTCAATATTGGAGTAGTCTCTGTAGCCGTAGCTGTCTCAGTTGCCCAAGTCGCAGAACTTTGAGTATCTCCGATAGGAATCTTGAAATTACCCTGTAGTCCTCTCATCATCGTCGCACCTAGTTCTTCTAGGAATAACTTTGGCGTTAAAAAAGGCACGAAGCTAGAAATGTCATCTTTGATCAATGGAGATACTCCACCAGTTGCTGTAGCACCTGTAGCTGTGTTAGCCCTAGCTACTACAGAAGGGATTTGGAAGTTCCCAGCGAAATTAAGCCCCATTGAACGTGCCTCAGAAACAGCCTCTTGGTGTGCTTCTGCTTCAGCACCTTCTAGTGGCTTGTTAGCCATAAGATTCTGGATACCTCTTACTA
>Ga0208643_1001961_pt1 | contig 10688 bp, 12 predicted proteins | sample VirMetDEL_Nov_12_FD_184516 | JGI IMG/M metagenome (GOLD analysis project Ga0208643, IMG submission 184516) | Aqueous microbial communities from the Delaware River and Bay under freshwater to marine salinity gradient to study organic matter... | ecosystem: Environmental > Aquatic > Marine >... | reverse complement strand
AGCTGACAACGGTCATGGAATGACCTACGGTCATACTTATTATACGGTCATGAAAGACCTACGGTCTTACTATATTACGGTCATTTTTCAAAATTTTTTTTAAGCAAAAAAAATAGCAGGCTAAAACCTGCTATTTAATTTTTAAGATTTTAGTTTATGCAACAACAAAATCATTGAAAGAATTTTTTGCTAAAGATCCTTTAGCCTTTAAGGCTATAACGTGACCATGTTTAGTTGAATTATCGATGTCACTTAAATCACCATTAAAAACGGGACGTCCTAAAAAATACTTTGGAAAAGTATTTCTAAAAACAACGGCAATAGGATTGCTAAAATCTAAAGCTTTAGATACTTGGTTTAAATACGCATCACGTCCTGAGTATGAAAACATTAATTTATAATTTTGAATTTTATTGCAAGCCTCTAATCTATTAGCCCTTTTAGTATAATCATAAAAATAAATGTTTTTAAACAAATCAAAAATACAAGTATTTTCGTAAGGTATATCAGACAATACGTTTAAACGTGCCGACGGATTAACATTATTCTTTTTACAATTAATAACGTGTAAATTTAATTCATGTACTAATAATTTCATGAATAAATCATAATCATTATTATATAAATTACTTTTATTATTTCTTGCATTAACAACATTGTTAAAACGTCCACGTCCAGCAGATTTTAAACATAATTCAAAACATCCTGCTTTTACTGACATGGGGCAAAATTTAATGCTAGGCATTAATGAAAGACCTGCAACATTATAAACGCCTTTAGAAGATTTCTTTAATTTAGTATTTGCACCAAAACGATCTAATAAACAATTGACGTTATAAGTATGTTTAACATAATCTTTTATTTCTTTTATTTCTTTTACTGTATTTGAAATCATTTTTTACTCTCTCTCTATTAAGTTAATTTATAAGACTATCCTATATTATATTTTATAGTATAACAATAATTATTTTAATCATTTTTAATTATTTCTTTATGGTGTGATAAAAATGTCACAGCTTGAAAACCTGGAAGAGAATGATAATCATTCGCAATTGGGGTAACTATGTGAATTTTGAAAATAAGTTTGTGTAAGAGGGAAGGGGGCACCCCCCAAATGACCGTAGTATGCTTGCAGACTACGTCTGTAATAGTTAGGTTGATAATTTCATTCAAATGTATTATCGTTCGAACATGTTAAAAAATTTAGAAGCACTGCCAGACGAGATTCTTAAAGAAACCCTGTTACTGGAAGAACAACTAAAGAGACTAGAAACTCGTGAGTTAGCCCGTGATAAATTCATGGCGTATGCAAAGCATGTGTATGACGGTTTCATTGAAGGTAGGCATCACAGCATCATAGCCGAGAAGCTAGAACTGATAGCCCAGGGCAAACTAAAAAGGCTTATTGTAAACATGCCCCCCAGACATTCTAAATCTGAATTTGCATCCTATCTCATGCCATCTTGGTTCTTGGGACGTAATCCAAAATTAAAAATTATACAGGCTACCATGAACACTGAACTTGCTGTAAGATTTGGTAGGAAAGTCCGAGATCTCATTGCCGATCCCATATATGCTGAGATCTTCCCCAACACGGACTTGAAACAGGATAGCCAAGCAGCAGGTCGTTGGGAGACTAGTGCTGGCGGGGAATATTTCGCTGCGGGGGTGGGTGCTGCAATGACAGGTCGTGGTGCGGATTTATTAATTATTGATGATCCACACTCGGAACAAGATGCTTTATCGGCTAGTGCTTATGACACAGCTTATGAGTGGTATACTTCTGGACCTCGGCAGAGACTACAACCGGGGGGTACCATAATAATTGTGCAAACCAGATGGTCTAAGAAAGATTTGACAGGCAGGTTACTGGGGGCACAGGCAAAAGACATTATGGCAGATCAATGGGACATAGTTGAATTTCCAGCTATACTTCCTTCGGGGGAACCATTGTGGCATGAATTCTGGAAAAAAGAAGAGCTACTAAAAGTCAAAGCGTCACTATCTCCTGGTAAATGGAATGCTCAGTGGCAACAAGATCCTACATCCGATGACATAGCTATGGTCAAACGAGAGTGGTGGCAGTTGTGGGAGAGGGAAGACACGCCACGATTGGATTACATAATTCAAAGTTACGATACGGCTTACAGCAAAAAAGAGACTGCTGACTATAGTGCTATTACGACTTGGGGTGTATTTGAGCCAAAAGAAAACGGAGAGCAGCATTTAATTTTGTTAGATGCTAAAAAAGGACGTTGGAATTTTCCAGAACTCAAGGAGATTGCTGTAGAGCAAAACGAATACTGGGAGCCAGACATGATGTTAATAGAAGCAAAAGCTTCTGGTTCTTCTTTAGCTGATGAGTTACGATTAATTAATTTACCTGTTACTACTTACAGTCCCGGTAGGCGAAAGGGTGGGGGTGGTATGGACAAGACCACGAGGATGCATATGGTATCTCCTATTTTCGAATCTGGAAAAGTGTGGTATCCTGACGAAAGGTTTGCTGACGAAGTTATCGAAGAGGTTGCTTCTTTTCCGAATGGCGACCATGATGACTATTGTGATAGCATGACTATGGCACTAATGAGGTTTAGACAAGGCGGATTTATTAGTTTACAAGGGGAAGAGATCGCAGAAGATTGGTTTCCTCGTAGAGCAAGAGAATATTACTAGGAGTTTTGAAATGAGTAGAACTAAAAAAGAGAAAGAACTTGGAATAATAGGAAAAAAAAATAGAAGTAAAAAAGAAACTCCTATGTTGGAAAGTATTCAAAGCACAAGAAGATTAGAACAAGCTGCTATGAAAGGTGAAAAAGTTTCTCCCAAGTTAAATACTACTTTAGCAGATATTGTTAGAGTAAAAAGAGGAAGTAAGTACAAAGGTCAAGGTAACGTCCCTACCTTAGAACAAGAAAAAGAACGAGCTAAATTAGCAAAAAATGCCCCTGTAAAAAAAGCAATGGGCGGTATAATGAAAGCTCGTGGTGGAACATTTAAAGGTACTTATTAATGTCTAAGAAAAAGACAGTGAAAAAGGGTAAGGGTAAAACCGTTACTAACCGATTTTCAGATCGACTACGTCCTACAAAGAGTAAAAAAACAAGGATAACATAATGGCAATACAACCTAGACAAATAGCAGGCATGGTAGAAGGATCAATGGGAGCGGGTGGTCAATTCACTCCCGAAGAAGATAGTCTCCAGATCGAAGTACCGGGTACCGAGGCTCAACTCCCTGACGGCATAGAACTTATGGAAGAGGGGGTAACTGAGGTTATTGCCGAGCCTTATGATCACAATGCCAATCTAGCCGAGGTTCTTGACGAAGACGTACTTGGCTCTTTGTCCTCGGATCTTCAATCTAAATTTCGTGAAGATTTAGAGTCTAGGGAAGATTGGGAAGAAGCTATATCTAAAGGATTAGGGTTACTTGGAATTAATTACGAGGATCGAAGTGAACCCTTCTTAGGGGCAAGTGGTGTAACACACCCATTACTTTCTGAAGCTGTCACCCAGTTTCAAGCACAGTCATATAAAGAGATGTTGCCAAGTGGCGGGCCAGTAAAGACTCAGGTTCTAGGAACTCCGACCTCGGAGACTGAAGCACAGGCACAGCGTGTAGAAGACTTCATGAATTATCAGATTACTGAGATCATGGAGGAGTATGACCCAGATACAGATCAGATGTTATTTTATTTGCCATTAACTGGATCTACATTTAAAAAAGTTTATTTTGACGAAACAAAGCAGAGAGCCGTTTCCAAGTTTGTTCCAGCTGAAGATATGGTTGTTCCATACTCGGCTAGTGATTTAAGAACAGCGGAGAGGGTGACACATGTTGTTAGAATGTCCTATAATGATATTCGCAAGCTACAAGTAGCAGGAGTATATAAAGATGTTGAACTATCTGAAACAAACGATGGCGAAGACGAAGGAGCTATCAAAGAGCGTGCTGATGAGTTGTTGGGACTACGTCCAAACTATTCTGATGACTCTTATACCTTATTGGAATGCCACATTGACTTGGACTTGGAAGGTTTTGAAGACAAGGATATGGAGGGGAATCCTTCGGGTATTATGTTGCCTTATATTGTCACCCTTGATCAAACTTCTGGAAAAGTGTTATCGATTTCTAGAAACTTTAGAGAACAAGACCCATTAAAGAGGAAACGTCAATATTTTACTCATTTCAAGTTTTTACCAGGATTTGGTTTTTACGGCTTCGGTTTATTGCACACAATCGGAGGTTTATCTCGTGCAGCAACTTCTATTTTAAGGCAGTTAATTGATGCAGGTACGCTCTCTAATTTACCAGCTGGCTTTAAGGCTCGTGGTGTTCGCATTCGTAATGATGATGAGCCTCTTAATCCTGGGGAGTTTAGGGACATCGATGTCCCAGGCGGAGATCTCAAGAACTCAATCATCCCATTGCCATACAAAGAGCCATCAAATACATTAGCACAGCTTTTAGGTGTGGTTGTTGATTCTGGTAGACGTTTTGCACAGGTTGCAGACGCAAAAACAGCGGATGTAAACTCAAATGCACCTGTTGGAACGACTGTTGCGTTGATTGAACAGGGTTCAAAGATCATATCTTCCATACATAAGCGTCTACATTACGCTCAAAAGCAAGAATTTCGCATGTTAGCGGAGATTTTTAGCGAAAATCCAGTTCCATACCCTTATTTTGTTGGAAATGTACCTCCAGAGACGATGCAAGCCGACTTTGATGGTCGTGTAGACATACTTCCGGTGTCAGATCCGAATATTTTCTCTATGGCACAGCGATTATCACTGGCTCAGACACAATTACAACTAGCTCAAGCTGCTCCACAGATACATAATGTACATGAAGCGTACAGAAGGATGTATGATGCGTTGGATATCAAGAATATTGAGGCTATTTTGCCTGCTCCGATGCAACCACAGCCTGTAGATCCGGCAACCGAGAACGGAAATGCTTTAAAAAGTATGCCTATACAAGTATTTCAGCAACAAGATCACGAAGCACATGTTAGAGCACATATTGCCTTTTTATCAACTCCAGCTGGACAAGCAAATCCTCAGACTTTCATATTGCTTCAGTCACATACACAAGAGCATATTGGAATGATGGCTAGAGATCAGGTGGTTAAATTCTTTGAAGAGTCAATTAAAGCTGCACAACTATCTGGTCAGCCTGTACCTCAGTTAGATCCAGATGCTGTTGAAGCAGCAATTGCTCAACAGGTTGGTGAGATTCTAAAAGAAGTAATGCCATCTCTACAACCACAGCAACAGGCTGATCCGTTAGTTGAGATTAGAAAGAAAGAGCTTGAGAATGATACCGCTGAGTTACAAAGAAAAGCTCAGAATGATCAGATGAACTTTCAGATTGATCAGTCTAAACTTCAACAAGCTTATGAACTTGCACAACAAAGACAACAGTTGCAAGAAAACATTGCAGATGATCGTAACGATGTAAACATATATCGTATCAATATGGCGTCAGCTTCTAAAGGTGCACCACCTGTGAGGGGTAACAAACCTAATTAAGCTATGATATAATCTGGATATGGATCCAGTAACTATATCATTAGCCGTTGGCGTGGCATCAAAAGCTTTTAGTGCAATCAAACAGGGATTTGCCGTTGGTCGTGACATTGAACAAATGTCGGGGGACATTGGACGTTGGATGGGAGCTATATCAGATGTTGATCATGCAGAAAAGCAAGCCAAGAATCCTCCCTTGTTTGGAAAACTTTTTAAAGCAGGTTCTATTGAGGAGGCGGCAATGGCTGCGTACGCTGCAAAAAAGAAACTTGAGGAACAGAGATACGAACTCAAGATGTTTTTGAATTTAACTCATGGCCCTCAAGCCTATGATGAACTTCTACAGATGGAAGGTCAGATCAGAAAACAGCGACAACAAACAGTTTACAAACAACAACAGATGAGACGACAGATAGGCGAGGGTATTGCTTGGTTATTTCTTGCTTTAGTAATGGGTGGGTTTTTATTATTATTAGCGAGTTTATTCTCTAGTAAAGCCTATGGTAGTAATTACACATATGTGCCAAAGCCATACACGAAACAACAACTACAGAATCAAGGTAAGATTGAGAAAAAAAAGTATACAACATGTCGTTTAAAAAAAAGAATAAAATCTAAAACGGGACAGATGGCTTGTATTTATATAGGCAATAATAAAACTTATGAGTTAATGATTGAGAGTTGGTGCCCAAAGCAATACAAATGTCGGTATAACCCGTGGGGAAAAGAACCGAATATCGATGATGTCATTGATTCTTTAAATAATGCAACGAAAGGTAAATAAATGGAAAATATGGTATTAGATGCGTGGAATGATTTATCGTACCTAGAAGGTATACTGTTTACATTTTGGCTTTTTATCTTATACTATGGTAAATGTTGGATAGATTCGAGATTTAAATGAGTTTTAATTTTGAGACATTTCTTAAATGGAAGATTCTGCCGAGGTTTATGATGCTTGCCAGTACTATAATGTCATGGCGTTGTGCAGAATGGTTTATGAATTTAGATAACCCAACAATGCAACAATCAGCGTTTGTGTCTGTTGTGATGGGTGTTATGACAGGTATCTTTGGTATATGGATGGGTCATGAGAATAAATAAAAGGAATATAAAATGTTAACAGCATTAATAGGTCCAGTAAGTAATCTTCTTGGCAAGTTTATAGAAGACAAAGACATGAAGAACAAGTTGGCACATGAAGTGGCAACGATGGCTGAGAATCATGCACAAGAATTAGCTAAAGGTCAGCTAGATATAAACAAGGCAGAAGCGAAGCATAGATCTATTTTTGTTGCCGGATGGCGACCCTTTATTGGTTGGACATGCGGTGTTGCCCTATGTTGGCATTTTGTCTTAGCACCTGTTACTATGTTTATATGTGCTTATTTAGATGTTATTATACCAGAATTACCTACGTTTGATATGGGCTCATTAATGACTGTATTGATGGGGATGCTCGGATTGGGCGGTTTGAGGTCATTTGAAAAGTACAAAGGATTGACAAAATAATGGTTAGAGTAAAACAATTCGCAGATGATTTAGGTATAAGTAAAAATCAAGCTAAGAACTTAATTAACAAAGGTCGAAGTCGCAAGGACGGAGGATCGCAAATCTTGGAGAGTGTAATGAAGAAACCAGTTTATGCTAAAAATGGTAAGGCTAATGTAGTAAAGCCAAAGAAAAAACCAAATAGAATGTTTAGCAATGATGCAGAAGCAGCGAAGAAGAACACTGTTAATAAATTAAAAACTATGGGTGTTTTACCAAGAAAAGACAATACAACAAAAGATAAGACTGAATCTTTAGATAAAGAATTTAGTAGAAAGGTTTTCGAAGCAAATCAAAAAGCTATGAAAGAAGCGGGCGAGACAAGAAAAAAAGCTAACCCAATATCTAAACGAAAAGCAGGTGGTCAAGAAAACTTTGGTATGTTAAGTGTTAAAGCTGGTATTGATAAAAATCCGAATGCAACACAAGCAGATAGAATAGCAGGAGCCACTAAAAATCTTCGTGGTGGTGGCATGGCGATACAAGGACTAGGATTCAGAGGAGTCAAGTAAGTGGCTATAGATGATTTTGATGATGGTTATGGAGATCCTAGTGACTATGGAATGTCACAGCAGGATTTTGATGATGCTAGTGCTATCGGACAGGCAACATATTCTGGAGACAGTGATCAATTAGCACAAGCCATTGCAAACTCTACAGCAAGAGCTCGGTCAGGTAGTCCCAGCAGATCCAATGTAACAGGTATGGCAAATTATGATCCTCAGTTTGCAGCAGCGTTAAAAATAAGCAGAGGATTAAATCCTGGGGTGAATACTGGTGGATTAGATGTACCATCTTATCTACAACCACAACTTCCTGGTAATAAAGTTTTAAACGAAGCTGGTGATAGAACAATGTATTATTCACCAGTAGAAAGATTTATGCAGGAAGATTTGGCAGATATTGCTCAGTCTGGAATTGGACTTACTGGTCTTGTGGGCAGAGGATTAGATGCACTTTTGAGTGGTATTGATTTTTTAAGCAACAGTAAAGCTGGTGACACAGTTGAAAAACTAATAACAGAAACAACAACAAATCCATTAACTCAGTTTGATCAGTTTGGTAATGCGTATAGTCCTATAGAGGGTGAACTTTCTGGTAAACCAACTGAATCTTTGTCCGATTTACAAGGACGAAGAAATAAAATTGAAGAAATGCAACAAAACGCATCAGAAGCAGCCCAACTCAGAGAACAAGGGACTGATCCTAATTTCATACCAAATACTTTTCCTACCATAGACAGAACAAATGTTTTAAATAATTCTTTTATGAATTCTGGTGCTTCATTAGCTACAGATCCAAATCTGTCTTCTGATTATGTGTCTCGTATGAGAGCAATAGACGCTCTTTCTCCTTATCAAAAAAGAGGCATAGTAGATTTACCAGAAGCAAGACCTTTTAGTGAAATTATTAATAACACTGAAATAGATGCAGGAGAAAACAAGGGACAGAATTTATATGATGGTTCACAATATAATGATTTAGCCATGCAAAAATTAAAAAATTTAGGTTATAATGTTGAAGTACCAAATTTACCAAGTCAATTCCCTACTTCAAGACCTTTTCCCGGAACCAATGAAGTTGCTCTTCAAAGAGGAACAGATGGATATTATTTTGCCAATGCAAGTAATAGAAAGTTAGATATTCCAGAACGTATATCTAATTTTACATTCCCTACTTTGACAGAGGCTCAAGTTAGGGCATCAGATGATGCAGGATATTCATTTGAACCTACAACTAATCTAGCCACTCTTGGATTACAAAGAGATAATACAGAATTCATTGAAAAAGCAAATTTACCGCCCGAACTACAAGGAATAGTAGGTTTGAATACAGACTTAGATTATGGACAAACTACTCCTTTAAGTGTGCTACTAGAAAATACACCTCTAGCTGTAACAGCAAGAAATAGAGCTTTAAAAAAAGAACAAGAAAAAAAAGACAAGGAAATAGCAGAAGCAGAAGCTTTTAGAAAATTTAGAGCATCATTATCACCATCCACACGAATAGGAGGTGGTTATGGAGGGGTTAATGAACCTGTGCGTCCAAACTATAGTAGTAGTTTTACTCCAAGTTTACCTCCTTTATATTAGAAAGATAGTTAATGTACATAACCGATTTCCTACAAAAGTATAAAAAAGACTTACAGACCAGAGTGGATGATATAAGTATTTCCTTGACCAGTGGCAGTGCATCTGATATTGGTCATTATAAAGCAATGGTAGGTGAGATACAGGGACTAACCTATGCGTTGGAACATATACAAACCCTGCTAAAAAAGGTGGATGATGAGTCTAATAGTACCTGAGTACGTTCTTGCACAAAGGAACGCTAAGAAAAAAGCCGAAGAAGAAGCAAAAAAATTAAACTTAACACAAAGAATACCACAGCCCACAGGGTGGAGAATATTAGTTATGCCTTATATGGGCAAGGAAAAGACTGATGGTGGTATTTATGTCCCAGATCCAGTAAGAGAAAGAGAAGCACGAGCGACAGTTACAGCATATGTAGCTAAAGTCGGGCCTCTTGCTTATAAAGATATAGACAAATTTGGAGAAGACGGAGCTTGGTGTAAGGAGGGCGATTGGGTTTGTATTGGTCGCTATGCTGGTTCTAGATTTCAAATAGAGGGTGGAGAAGTTAGAATAATCAATGACGATGAAGTCATTGCAACCATTGTCGATCCTGACGACATCAAAACATACGGAGCTTAGTATGCAAGAAGAAAAACTAAAAGTAGAAGAAGTAGAAGAAGAGGGTCAAGAGATTGAGCTTTTAGAAGACGGAGCTTCTGAAGAAACCCCTGTAGTAGAAACAAAACAAGAAGAAAAAGCTGAAGAACCAGCTAAAGAAGAATCTGACGAATTAGAGAATTATTCTGATTCAGTCAAAAAAAGAATATCTAAACTAACAAGTAAGTTTAGGGAAGAAGAAAGACAACGTAACGAAGCAATTAAATTTGCTGAGTCTGTCAAAAAACAAAATGAAGAATTACAGGCAAAATTAAATAAGTTAGACACTACTTATGTTGGGGAGTTTGATACAAGAGTACAATCTCAATCTCTAGCTGCAAAAGAAGCGTACAGAAAAGCTGTAGAAGAAAATGATGTTGATGCAATGTATGATGCACAACAAAATATTTCTAGAATTGCGTTAGAAGAAGCAAGACTTGCTCAGATAAAAGCTCAAAGAGAAGAAGCTGTTAAAGAAGCAGAAGGTAAAGCTGTACAACCAGAACAAACTCAAGTTCAACAAACTCCACCAAAGCCGGATCCTAAAGCAGAAGATTGGGCAAGTAAGAACACATGGTTTGGATCAGATCAGACTATGACTTATGCAGCTTTTGGATTACATAAGCAATTAATTGAGGATGAAGGGTTTGACGCAACATCCGATGAGTATTATACTGAACTAGATAATAGAATTAGATCAGAGTTTCCGCATAAATTTGCTGAGGCTCCGAAAAAATCTAATAGTCCCAGAGTCGCCTCTGCTGGGACAACGGCTTCTAAGTCGTCATCACCAAAGGGACGCAGAACAGTCAAGTTGACTGCTTCGCAGATAGCGATTGCGAAACGTCTGAATGTTCCGCTTGAAGAATAT